>Ga0233425_10008613_pt1 | contig 13407 bp, 12 predicted proteins | sample Watercolumn_Towu_2_FD_181712 | JGI IMG/M metagenome (GOLD analysis project Ga0233425, IMG submission 181712) | Freshwater microbial communities from Lake Towuti, South Sulawesi, Indonesia - Watercolumn_Towuti2014_140_MG | ecosystem: Environmental > Aquatic > Freshwater > Lake | place...
AGAACGACTAAAAATTGAAAATCCAGAACAGGCGCTCAACACCCTCAGAGAGCTAAAATCAATCAAGTTGATTAACCGCCTTAACGCTTTCAATCAACTATTTGGCTTCTTTGCGTAAGTCCTGATTTAATAAATCTTCGACATTTAATAAGGGAATATTAGCTAAGAGTACTCTAGATGTAAGTGGAGATGCCTCTTTTACGGGGAATGTTACAATAAGCCCAGAGAAAGAAAAAACTGATTATACTCGTGAGTTACAGGTACTTGTACCAACGACTTTGGGTGGAGATGTAACCGTTGGAAATGAGGAAGATAGAAGTGGCTCTTTTAAAGTTATGTGTCCAACTTCATTTTTGGGCCCCAATTTAGTTGTGGGTGATTTTAGTGGTGATTATTGTGGCGATTTGACAATAAATTACCCTACGTCTTTAACCTCAGCTGTAAGAATTGGCTACATGACAGAAAAAGAGAAAAGTGTTTATAATAAACACTTAAAAAACAGGGGTGAAGAAGAAGCGCAAATACTTGCAGTGAATGGAAACTCGTTATTTGATGGCGAATTGGATGCTGATACCGTTGTAACTAACTCAGTAAAGATTGGGACCAAACATAGTTTCGGTGAGTTAGAATCTAGTATTAGTCTTTCGATGGGTGTTAGCGCAGATATTATTAAGTTTACTATGCCTTCAGGATCTAACGCTGTATATGCAAAACTTTATTTTATTGCTACACATACATTAACAGGCCCAGTAGTTGGTTCACTTGTTGTGGTTGCTGATATTTTAATGACGTCAAATGGTTTTTCGACTTTGCTCTCACAAAAGGTTTATAATGGAGGATCTGAAGTGACAGATGAAAATTATTTTAGGATAATTCTTCCAGATGTTTATGTTGAAGGTGAAGTTCTTGTTAAATTCGAATTTAATGGTATAACGGAATTGCCAAGCACTGTTACCGAGGGGAAACTGATTTATGAAATTATAGGGGACGCCACAGTTGTTGATATGGTGGTGTAATAACGATATAAAATTAGTGAATGGTAGCTAATTTGTATATTTGCATCTTTTTGTATTGGTGCTATTCTGAGTGAAATTTGTTTTCTTTAAATTTAAGAGAGGAGGTGATAGGTAAATTTGGATACGAAGGTTTTTTGTGTTTAAGAGAAAGGGAGATGTTTATGAATTTTCTGAAAATAATATCTTGTTTTGTATGTCTATTTTTGTACTCAAGTGCTTATACTGCTGGAGGTGAGGTAACAAAAGCTAATTCTAAAGCAACTGGATCATTTACGGGTTTAACTGTTTCAGGGCCAACAGATTTAAAGGGAACCTTAATGGTTACCCCACAGACTGGTAAAAAACATTTTTATATAGATCCAGCCGGTGTTTATATAGGTTATGGGACTGGAAATGTTATTGTTGGAAGTACCTCGAGTTTTAATGCCGGTGCTACTTTTAATAAGGGTGCGTCTATCAAGGGAAATGTTGGTGTAAATGGCAATTTAGACTTAGCGGGTGATATAAATGTAGATGGAAAGATCACTGTTAACGGCGAAGAGGTAGGTGGTGGAACAGAGATTCCAGAAAACATAGAGGTAAAAACCGCTACAGTCAATGAAGAACTTGTTGTTAATGGTGTTTCTTCTCTTAATGGTGTTGTTACTATTGCTCAAATTGAAGATGGAGAAAAACCTGGTGAATTTAATGTTTTTGTTCCTGTAATGTTACCTACTGATGTCACTGTTGGTAACCCAGAGGATGGCGGTGGATCTTTGAATGTAGAGTGTCCTGCTACATTGAAAAAAGAGGTTATAATTGGATCTGAAGATAAAGTTGGCAAAAAACATGTTAAGAAAGTTGTGACAAAAAAGAGTAAATCCGTTATAGGTGAAGATTTTTGTGCATCTCCAATGTTAACAGTAAACGGGGATTCTTTATTACTTGGTGATCTTGGTGTCGATGGTGTTGCTGCAGTAAAATCAGCTCTTGTTGTTGGAGATATTAGCAAGAGTAAAAATTTGCGCAATAGTAGAAAATATGAAGTAGAGACTCCTGTGCTTCTTGTTGGTGGAGGGTCAACTTTTTATGATACAGCTACATTTCAAAAAGGTATTAATGTTACTGGGAATATAAATATAACCGATGGGCATGTTTATGTAGATGGCGAACTTCTTTCAGGTGGCAGCAGTGGAGAAGGTGATGGTGATGGTGGAGGCTGTGACATAGGTGATACATTAAGTTTAAAAACACTTACGGCTGATGTTGTTAATTCTGGAGAGATTAAAAACTCTGGAAATGCTGTAATAGATGGCAATCTTACTGTTAAAGGGGTAATTTATGGAACAGTAGAAGGTGCTAAAACTGAAGATGTCTTTTCCGGTGATGTTTCTATCGGTGGTAATACTGATATTGCTGGCCAAGTACATATTTGGGGCAAACCTCCTGTTACAGAAGAGGGAGAAATTGCAGATACTAAGAGTCTCTATGTAGAAGGTGAGACCACTCTAGAGGGTGATGTTACTCTTGCAAATGGTTTTTTAAGAATTTATTCAAGTCCACGTCTTACTGCAGAGGGTGAAATTGCCGATGAAGCAGGATTGCAGGTACATGGTGAGTCATTACTTGGTGGAGATGTGACAATAACTCACGCATTAAATGTTATGGGTCAGAGTTCTTTGAAGTGCGAAGAAGAGGTTGCATCTACAGCATTAACTGTTGGTGGGCCATCCGAATTGAATGGTGGTGCTATTATTTATAATCCAGATTATTGGAAAAAGTGCTCTAGTAATAAAGTTAATGTTGAAAAAGTGCGTAAAGCTCATGCAAAGAGAAGTGAAGAAGGGGTAGCATTAGAAGTTGTTGGTGATATTGTTGGTAGTGGTAATGTTTCTATTGGTGGAGAGCTTAGTGCTGAAGAAATTAATACTGCAGTTCTTTCTGCACTTGGAAATGCAAAGGTAGGGACATTGTATAATATTGGAGAATTGTACTCTACAATATCAATTGATGCTGGGGCAACTGCCAATATTATTAAATTTACGCTATTAAATTCAACAACATCTGTTCATGTAAAATTTTATTTAGTTGCGACAGTACAAAGTGAATATCCTCTGTTGAGTACAATTGAACTTTTGTTACTCCCAGATGGGACAGGCACGTTACTTTCTCAAAAAAATTATTTAAGTGGATCTGAACTTGAGACACCAAATTATTTGAAAGTAATTCTTCCAAGTGGTGATGATGTTACCGAGGGAGAAGTTTTAGTTAAGTTCCAATATAATGGGTCTGATAGTCTAGAGTATGGTAAATTACTTTATGAAGTAATTGGAAAAGATGTAAGTGTTGCTGATGTATTTGAAGAAGTAGCAGAATCTTAATAAAAGATTTAAAAGAGGGAGCAGTTGCTCCCTCTTTTAAAAGTGATAATTTATGAAAAGTAAAATTTAGTAAGCAAAATTTTGGCTTGCTATTTTTTTTTAAAGGATTAAGATTTTTCTTAAGATGGTGAGAGGGGTGAGGGGAGAGTGGTAATGAAGAAGGTTAGAAATTTATTTGGGGATTTAAGGGTTTTAATCTATTGGAAAATGGTTCTTATCGCGTTTGAAATTTCGTAAATTATCTGTTTTAGAGTAACTAAAAGCCCCTTTTCTTTTTGATTATTTTTCTCTCGTGAAGTAAGTTTATAAGGAAAACATCGTTTTTGCAGTATTAAGAACTGTTTTTCGAATTTTTCACACACTTCTACATCATAAATAATCACAACATTTTCTTGGTTTTTTGTATTTGCACTTCTTGTCCAGTTAAAAGAACCTGTCCATAAGCAGTCATCAAGAATTGCAAATTTATTATGCATTAATGGTATATGTTGCGATAAGTATCCCCCTGATGTATTTTGTGGGTAAAATACGAAAATATCAATATTGTTACTCTTTAAAAGTGTCACTTTTCCGTATTCGCTTTCTACAGAAGATTGGTCAACAATGATTTTTACATCAACATTGCGATTTTGTTTGGCACTTACTAGCGCATTTGCTATAGTTCCATCTGTTAGCATATAAATAGCAGCGTGAATTCTTTTTTGAGTTTTATTAATAAGATCGATAAGCTTATGTGTAGGATGGTCGTCTGGCGAGAAATACACCTCTACACTAGAATAAAGAATAAAATTTGTCGAAATCAATAATATTATTATTAAAAAAGGGATACTTAAATATTTTTTATTCATATAAAACTCTTTATTTTTTTTAAGCATTTGAATTTTTTGTTTATACTATTTAATTTTAATAATAAAAAAATAAGTGTGTAGTTTTTAATATAAAAGGGGAGCAAACAGATGAGAAGAAACATATTAATAATTATAAGCATAATTTGCTTTTTTGTGAAATACGGAGAAACCAAAACTCTTCAGCAAATGAAGGATCTTTATAAGAAAATAGGAGATGATCTTGTGACTGTACGTAAAGATTTTACTGCAGCTCAGCCTAGGATTTATTCTGTTTTGGATCAGATAGATAAACTGTATAATCTTGCCAAAGATACTGTTCATAGGAGAAAAACTGTTAAAAAAAGCTTAAAAGAAAAGATTGCTGAGATTAAAAAACTACACAGTGAATTATCTGTTCTTAAATCAGAACTAGGATCTGTAAAACAGAGACTTGATACAACAAATAAGCAATTAGAGTCAGAAAAAGTGCATCTTTCACAATTGTCAAAAGAAAAGGGTGATCTGTTAGGAAAGGTAAAGAAGCTTGAAGTTCAACGAATGAAAAAGAGAGAACAGGATGAAGCTTTGGAGCAAGCGAAGGTGCTTCAAAGCTTGAATCTGACCTCTACCTCTGCCCCTAGTTCGCCTCGTTGATCTTTGATTCCTTTTATTGTTACATCATCTGATAAGTTATATTCTACCTGGGCACTAAGATCTTCTTGAAGCGTAAAGTTTTTTTGAATTTGTGCCTTAACTTGATCATTAAGGTTTACAGATACTGTTCCTCTTATTCCACCACGACCAGATTGATCTGTAAAATCTGGTGTTATTTGTACATATCTAAGAGGTTTAACTATTTTTTCAAAAAAATTTGTTGCTTTAGGTAGTTTTGCGTGGCTTCCTAAAATAATGTCATGAAGATTTTGTTCAAGCATTGTAAATAGATCAGTTTGAAGTTTTGCGTTTTCAGAACCAGCTAATAGTAATCCAATAATCTGTTCTTCTGTAAGTTCTGGAGTTGATTCTAAAATAATAGTTGGTTTTTGTAGTGACCCTGTTGCCTGAAGTGTAATAGTATATTTATTTATTCTGTTACGAGCAATAATATCTATAATTGGGTCGTTCATCTGATTTGGCAGAAACTGTATTCGTCCATATTCGATTAAAAGTCTGTTTTTTAAAAACTGAAGAGACCCCTTCTCAAGGTTTATTGAGCCGGTAACTTGAGGAGAGGGAATAAGATTATTTTGGTAATTATATGTAATATTTATGTCTATATGTGAAGATGTTTCAAGAGATTCAGTTTTTGTAAATATTGGTTTTTCACTTGTTAGATGAATATCGAATTCTATTGGGCAAATAGATGGAATAAATGATCCTATTGGACCATAAAAATTATTTTGAGCTCCAGATGCAAAAATATTGTCCTTTAAAAGTGATTTTTTAAGAATTATTGTTCCTAAGGCTTTTATGTTTGTATCGGGGAGTTTATTTAACAATAAATTACCATAAATAAATCCGTAAAAATCTCTTTTCCAGTTTACAAGAAGGTTTTCAATTTGAAGCGGGGCGTGTATCATATCGATAGTGTATCTATTATTTAAACGTATTGTTGCCATGGGGCATGTTATTTTACCACGACAAAATTTTAGTAGAATATTATTAAGCATTATTTTTTTATTATTTACATCATATTCATATATCCAAGAGACATTTTCAATAAGATTTCTGTTTTCTGGTATATAAAATTTACCCTTGGTAAGTGAAACAGTTCCCTTTGGGTTCCAAAGATCATTTTGATCAAGTGTTATATTAAAGATACAGTTGTTTCCCAATATAAGATTCTTTGTGTTTCTATCTAAAAATGATCGTAAAAAAGAGTATTCACATGTTCCTGAAAGTATTAGTTTATTTTCTTTTGTTTTAAGATTAATAATTTTTTTATTTTTATAAAAATATTCACATTTAGTTATATGAATAGACGGGGAAAAAAGCAAAGAGAAATTAAATTCTCCCTTTTTTGTATTTATTTGTGTTGTTAGCTTATTTGGTGTTAAAGAATAATTCCCTTTATAATTTAGTTTTTTATTTGATGTGTTGTTTGCAGTAGTAATATTATATTCTCCTGTGCATAAATAGAGATTATTTGCATGTGCAGTTAGATTTAATTTTTGTGGCGCAATAGTCCAATTATTAGATGGATTTTCTGAATTTTTAAATGCTTTAATTGTCCGAGTATTAGAAATAGAAAGATCATAAGAGTTTTTATCCCAACTCAATAAAGTTGTTCCTGAAAAACATATATCAGGGGTGTAAGTAATATAAATATTAGAAGATAAATCTTTTAGCGATAAGTGTATATTATCTATAGCAAGCTTTTCACACGAGACATTTTTATAATTCAAATTAGATAATTTTATCTGTCCAGTACCAACTGGAGCGGATGAAAGATTATTAAAATTTATATTAAAATCACATAGCCCTTTAAAATCTTGAGCGTTTGAAGTTATCTCTTTTTGATCACACAATATTGCAATTGTCTGTATTAACTTTGGCAAATCTACTTGGCCATTTGTCCAAAGCGTTTCGTCTTTATAAAACCCTGAAATAAAAAAATCTTTTTTATAGATATTAGAGAAAGAAAATTTTTTTTCTTTCGAATTAATTTCTCCTTCAAGTTTGTATTTATTTACAGGATCGAAAATAACATGTGTTTTATATGAAAAATTTATTTCCCACGGATCAGTAGGGTTTTCCTGATAAAAATTTGTATTTCCTGTAATTTTAGAAGCAAATATTTTTATATTATTTGAGATATGTCCATTATTGAGTGAAAAATTTCCCCACCAATTAAAAAATCTTTTTTTAATGATGTGATTTTTCAGTAATGTTAATGACCCATCTATAACGGTGCGAAAAATATTCTCTTGGTTATAAAATGTTATATCGAAATTATTAACATAAATATCAGATGGAGCTATTGGAATATTTGCAGAGGTAGATGAATAGATGTTTTGTATGTGTGGGATAATATCATAAGTGTTATTTTTAAAATGTGTTTTTACTGTTACGTCATTAAGCATGATTGATAAAGAAAGATTATTGTTAAAAATGGATTTAATTGGTGAGAGGGATACTTTACAGTAATTAAAATTCCAAAAGCTTTTTGATTTTGTATTGTAATCTATTTGCCCATTATTAAGTTGTAATGTGAGTGTCAAAAAGTTTAAATAGGACGATTTAATTTTAATTTTTGCCCCCCATTCTTTTTCTAAGAGCGAAATAATTTTTTTTGTAAGGGACTGCTCAACAATTGTATTATTTTGTATTATCCAAAATGAGATAAATATTCCTATTAAAAGCGCGCCCAGCAGCCGAAATATTATTTTAAACATCTATTTTATTGCCCCATCTATAGACAAATCCATTGCCCATTTTTGTAAATGTATTTTCTTATATAGGATACCTGAGATATGGGACAAGTTAAAGCGCACATCAATTTTTTATATTTGTCTATTATATAAATAGTTCCTGGAGTTATTTTTCCATTTGATAGAAATGTAACAGTGAGAGTTTTGTTTTTTGTTTGAAAAGTAATAGCTTTATTAATAAGTTTTGTGGGTGTCGAAGGGGGCCCCTTTACCGCTTCTAGAAAACCAAAGATAATTGGATAGGATAATTGATAACTTATAGATTTATTAGTTAATGATAAATATAAATAACTATTATTTTTTATATTAAAAGTGAGTTGTTGACTGTTATTACTTGCAATAGCTCTTTGTTGTAGATAATTAAAAATATTAAAAAGCTTATCTAGTTCAAGAATAATAACTTTTTGCCTGAAAATATCTGTTCTGGGAATAGAAATTGTGAGAATAAAAGTAATAATAGCCAGGACTATAATTATCTCGTATAATGTGAAAAATTTAATTAATTTTTTCAATTTAGTATTTATTGGTTTTAATATATTTATTTTTTTTGTGTTAAAAAGGCTAATGAAGCACGTATCATTTGGTCCAAAGATGGGCTTTGACTGGTAAATTTTTCTGAAATATATCCAATAGCCTGAGAAATTTCCTGCTTTGAGTAATTTAAAGAAAAAAGCACATCACTTAAATTTTGCAAATTAGAAGAATTTTTTTGTTCACTTATTATAATCCTTTTTGTTTCTAATAATTTTGTTACTTTATGTTTTAACTGTACGATAATCTGCTCTGCTTTTTTCTCCCCAATCCCACTTATTGAACTTAATGCACGTTCGTTATTTGTTTTTATAGCGTCAATAAAACTTTCTGAACTCATCTGTGAAAGAATATTAAGAGCGATAGAAGGGCCAATTTTTGGGCATTCTATTATGGTAAGAAAAACTATACGATCTTGCTCTGTAGAAAAACCATAGAGGCTAGGTCCATTCTCATAGTTCCAGTGAAAATATATATAAAATTCATAAGATTCTCCCTCTTTAAACTGTGTTGGTTGGGGAGTAAATATATTTAGTCCAATATTGTTTACGACTAGAGTGATCGATTTTTCATGAATTTCTTTTATTGTTCCTGAAAGGTAAGAGATCATATAATTAGCCCTTAAGCTAGTCAGTTTAACAAAAACGGCCCGATAACTATTATTGTAATTTTATTAAATTTTATTTTTTGGTAAATACGAATCCTGTTTTTATTGCACAAAAGTAATTTTTTTTAACATAAGCTTGTTTTTTATTTCTGATTTGTGATCAAATAATATTGAATATAAAAAGCTTTGGGGACAAGGGGGAGATATGAGAAATTTAAAAGTATCTTTTAAAATGATCTTTTCACATTTGTGTTTGATTTTAATTCTTTTTTTTATGAGTTTTTCACAAGTGTTGTGTAAAGAAAAGAAAAGTACTGGGAAAAAAATACACGAAATGCAATCTGTCGTCTGGCGCAAAGTACAAAAAGATGCCCAAGATACAGTTGTGCAACTTTTTGTACAAACAGCCCTTTTTAATTGGTTTGAGCCATATAAATCGCCTAAACAAAGTAAATCTTTTGGTAGTGGTTTTTTTATTAATGAAGAGGGATATTTGGTTTCAAATTATCATGTTGTGGACGAAGCTGTTGGTATTAAAATTCAAATTCCCTCTTTAGGGAAAGAACAGTTTGATGTTGATATTGTTGGTGTTTGCCCTGAACGTGACGTTGCGCTACTAAAATTAACACATGAATCATTAAAAAAAATAAAAGAAAAGATCGGGAAAATTAATGTTTTAGAATTGGGCAATTCAGATAAAATAGTTAGAACGCAAGAAATTATGGCTTTGGGTTATCCCTTGGGGCAAGAGAAGCTAAAGAGTACTCAGGGGATAGTAAGTGGGCGTGAAAACGTTTGGGGAGAATCTTACATACAAATTACTGCTGCTCTTAATCCAGGCAATTCAGGGGGGCCATCTTTGAACGTAGATGGTAAAGTTATAGGAATAAACACAGCTAGAATCCCAAGTGCGCAAAATATAGGGTATATTATCCCAATTAATGACGTAAAGAATGTTATTGATGATTTGCGCAAAGTAAGATTATTGCGTAAGCCAATTTTGGGGTGTGAAACTAATTATAGTTCAAAAGATCTAGGAAAATATTTGTGCAACCCTAAACCATTTGGCCTGTACATCTCACGTGTGTATAAAGATACACTTCTTGAAAAAATAGGGGTTCAGGCTGGTGACATGATATATAGAATTAATGGACATGATCTTGATATGTATGGAGAAATAAATGTTCCATGGAGTGAGGATAAAGTTCCCATTATTGCTCTTTTGAATCGTTTTGTTGTAAATGAAAAAATTAATTTTTTGGTTTATAGAAAAGGTGAGCAAAAAGTTTTTGAATTTGATTTTAAAATTACAGACCCTTTATCGATTAGAATCTATTATCCGGAGCATGAGAAAGTAGAGTACGAAATCTTTGGTGGAATGGTTATTATGCCATTAATGCTTAATCACATTGAAAAATTTGAAGAAGACAGAAGAGATTTAGTAAAATATACAAAAAGAGAAAATCAATATGAATCTAAGTTACTTGTAACTCACATTTTTCCAACTTCTATCTCGCAAGAACAGAGAGTTTTTGAAAAAGGGGATATTCTAGAAGAGATAAATGGGAAAAAAGTAAGAACTCTTGAAGATTTGCGAGCATCTCTTTTAGACTCCAATGGTTATGTGACATGTTTAACTGACGATAAGAAATTTATGGTGCTTTCTTTAGATAAAGTACTTTCTGAAGAAGATAAGTTGGCAAAAAGGTATTTTTATAAAAAGTCTAAACTTATAAAGACTTTACAGAAAAAACATGCACAGGCAACACAAATAGTACAGGAAGAGAAGCCAAAGATTAATTAGAGAGTAATTAATGAAATTTCTTAGTGATATTTATAATTTCTTGATAACACAGAAAACGAGCGATTATAAAGTGCAAGTAACACATATTCTTAATTTAGTGTCTAAAGCTTATAATATAAAAACATGTTGGATTTATGATATAACAGCACACGATTTTTATCTATTAGAAGAGAACAGAAAAAGAGAACAATTAGAACGATTATCTAGTATAAAAAAAGTTCTTGAATATTATGAAACACAAAAGGGAATATTCTCTTTTTATAAAGATAAAGAGAAGGGTTTTAGTTACTACCCACTTATATATAAAGAAGCTCTTATTGGATTATTAGCATTTTCTTCTGCTCAAAAAATATCACAAAATATATTACAAGATTTTTTAGAACAAGAATTTTCTATTATTGTGTTTATTTTGGCTCAATTGTTATACGAGAAATCTTTGAGTGCGAGCGTTTCTCAGTGTAATATCGAGGCCATTAATATGATGACTAGTATAATAGAAGCGCTTGATGTTTATACTAGAGATCATTCCAAAAACGTAGCAAATTATTCACTATTGCTTGCTGAAGAACTTGCGCTTTCCCCACATGAGATAGAAATTATCTATTATGGGGCTCTGTTTCACGATGTTGGAAAGATTGGGATCCCGATAAATATTTTACAAAAACAGGGCTCTTTGGCACCAGAAGAGTATGAAATTATAAAGACTCACACAAGTAAAGGGGCAAATATTTTAAATAAATTTAGTAATTTTAAACCCCTTGTTTCAATTACGCTATATCATCATGAGATGTTTGGTGGTGGTGGTTATCCTGAAGGGCTTAAGGGAGACAAGATCCCACTTGGTGCAAGAATTGTGTCTGTTGCAGATACATATGATGCAATTACAACTAATAGACATTATAGAAAGGCACAAAGGGGTACTAGAGCTATAGATGTTATTAAAAAAAATACACCAAAGCAATTTGACCCAACTATAGTTGCGGCTCTTGAGAGAATTGAGAAAAATTTATAGACTTTATCTGTAAGTTAAATTGTTTCTTAAAAAGTTTTTAGTTTATGCATGAAAAAGATCTAAGATTAGAAAAATATAAAAAGATATTGCTTGATATTATTCGAAAAAAACTTCCCAAGTGTAAAATATTTTTGTTTGGCTCAAGAGCGCGTAAAGATAATCAACCTGGAGCTGATATAGATCTTGCATTAGATATGGGAAGAAAGATAGATTTTAAAATAATACTTTCGCTTTATAATGACATCGAAGATACAACTATCCCCTTAACTGTTGATTTAGTTGATTTGCATTCTGTTTCTGGTAGCTTAAAAAATGAGATAAAAAAAGAGGGAATTTTATGGGCCGCTTAAATTTTGCGTATGAAAGTTTGATTTCTGCATTAAATGCGCTTGAAGAAGCTATAGATAATTTTGAAAATTTTAAAAATAGCAAGAATAAACTGGCATTTGAATTTATGAATAACGAAGCTCTTAGTAAAACATTTAGGGATTCATTAATTCAGCGCTTTGAGTTTTGTTCTGATTTATTTTGGAAATATTTAAAAAAATATCTTGATGAGATCGTTAAAACACCATCTGAAATTAATGGGCCGGGACCTGTGATTAGGGTTGCGTGTAAAGCTAAAATTATATCTGAACTTGATGCAGAAGTTTTTCTTGAAATGATAAAAAGTCGTAATTTAACATCGCATATTTATAAAGAAGAGGTTGCGGATCAAATAAGTGTTAGTATTCCTGGTTATTGTAAGCTCATGAAAAAATATACCGAAAAATTAATTCAGTAATATTTTTTATATGTTTTATTTATAATGCTTTGCTAGAGGGTACTATGAATATTAAATCTTGTACAAGCGTAATAATTTTATTGTTTATGAGTTCGAACATTTTCGGTATGTCTGTTGGTATACCTATAAGCGATTTTATTGGATCTGAGCTACGTAAGAATTATTTGGAGGGTTTCTGGTATACAGGTAAACTATTTGATGAAAAACCTCTTTGCGCAGGCAAGTTTCAACTTTTTACTGTTAAACAATTAAAAGAAAAAATTGAAAGAGAAAAACCTAAAAAACATGAAGGCCCTGCGTCTTTTAGCCTTGTTATAAAAAAAATTAATGGAAGTTATTATTCTCTTGTAAATATGGTAATGATGCAAGAAGATCCAGCAAACGCTGATGCTGTTTTTCAACTTGCTTCACGTCCTGGTGGGGTTGAAACTGATAATTTTGATAATAGAATGCCCCCAACAGATAGTTCTTGGGTTAAAACCCAAGGCCCACTTATGACAGCCTCTGCTGCTCCTGGAGGTTTATTGAGAACGATAAAAAGTGGAGAATTAGCGTGTTTTAAGTATGTTTCACCTGAAAGTATTGATAAAATTCGAGATAATATGACTGTGTGCTGGCACGAAAATATAGATGTTATTCAATATAAAAGTGGCTGGAAACCATGTGGGCATAGAGTTAATCAGGTTTTGGCATTAGCAAAACAAATGCCCGACCGTAAATACAGTAAAGAAGATGCCGGTAAAATAGTTCGTGCTTATCTTAAGGTTGCATATGAAGGGACTCTTTTAGCGGCTTCAGCGCATGGCAAAAGACGTGTATTTTTGACGGCTGTAGGTGGTGGTATTTATAATAATAAGCTTGACGATATTGCTTGGGCTATTGAACAATGTAAAGGTATTATTAAAGATGGCTCTTGCCCAGAATAATTTTTAAAAATGATTTAAAACCTCTAACATTTTATCATAAAAGTTTTTATTACGATAGTTAAAACGAAATTCAGACTCCTTCAAATAAAGGTTAAACTTGTGTGATGCA
>Ga0233425_10008614_pt1 | contig 13407 bp, 10 predicted proteins | sample Watercolumn_Towu_2_FD_181712 | JGI IMG/M metagenome (GOLD analysis project Ga0233425, IMG submission 181712) | Freshwater microbial communities from Lake Towuti, South Sulawesi, Indonesia - Watercolumn_Towuti2014_140_MG | ecosystem: Environmental > Aquatic > Freshwater > Lake | place...
AGCCCCGTGGGTCGAGCCGGAAAGTCCGATAGGCCAGGGTGGATTTGCCTGCCTGTCGCGGTCCGATGACCAGGTGGGCCTGCCCAGCCTCAGCGAACGATGCGGCGGCGACCTGCCTGCGAGGGACCCAGGGATCGGGCAGCACTGACTGCGGAACCTCTGAAGGAAGGCCTCTACCGAAGAGCCACGGGTTGCTGGCCAGCAGGCGGGTGCTGAGGGTCGTATCCATCGAACCCGGTTAATCTTCAGACAGCCTGAACGTCAACCGGGTTGATCGTCACAGACATGCGGGTGGCCACGAACCCGTCCCTGCTCTCTCGGCGGAGCCGGGGTGACGAACGTGCAGCAAACCTCCGGTCAAGCAACCCACCCTGCCCGAACCGCCGGCGTAGGGGACGGTCGGCACGGAGTGATACCGCGGAGCTCCCGGGCGCAGGGAGCAGTGTCAGGCACTTGAGGACGTGGAGGGCCCAGAGATGAGAGGCGCCCTCCTGGCGGTGGGCGGTTCACTTCAGCTTGTAGACGATCCTTAGGACGAACTGGGCCTTCACGCGCTTCCCGTCCACCTCCATGGGCTTGAAGCGCCACTTCCAGGCGGCCTCGAGGGCGCTCTCGCGGAAGATGTCGGGGCAGCTCTCCAACTTGACGACATAGGGTTTGCCGCGCTCGTTGACGAAAAAGCGGACCACCGCGACCCCCTCGATCCCCTCGTCCTCGGCGGCCGCGGGGTAGTGCGGGGTCACTCGCTTCTTGACCTGCACCTCGGACCAGTGGACCACCGGGGTGTCCGCCTCGTCGGATCCGTCGCAGTGTTCCGCGGCCTCCGGCTCCCCGTTCCAGAGGATCGTGCCGCGTTCGTCGGTCACCTGCCAGGCCGTACCGTCGCTGGAAAGGGCCGACTTCAGCGTCAGCGCGAGGCGTACGGTCTCCCGGCCCTCCGCCGGGCGCGTCTCAGCGAAGCGCCAGCGGGGCAGGTAGTCCTCCACGACCGGCGCCAGAGCCGGCTCCTCGCAGGTGACCTCCACGGCGCTCGGGTGGCCGGACAGGTCCACGTCCAGGAGGATCGCGCAGCGGGAGGCGGGTCTGGGCGGTTCTGTGCCGGAGAGCGCGGGGAGCTCCTGCGAGGTGGCGCAGGGCAGGGGCGCGCTGACGAGGACGGTGCTGCCGCCCTCGACGCCGGACAGGGCCTGGTCGGCGCAGGCGTCGGGGAGGAGGAGGGCCGCGAGGGCGAGGTGAAGCATGGGATCCTGTAGGGAGTCGGGTGAGGTCTGCCTGGGGAAGGCGTGTATTGGACATCCAGCGAGAGTATGCGCCGTACCAAGAGTTTCGTCAAACCTCCTGCGGCTGCCCGTGGGCGCTGTGCCGTGGTGGACGTGGCCGGCGGTGATGTGTCTCGGCCCATCGGTCTTGACCAGGTTGTCCCGCGAACGGCTACCGGTTGAGCCCGCCCCCCATGCCGACTTCTTGGGATTGTCCGACACCTGGCACCCACGTCGAGGACAAGCTGCAAGCAGTGCCTTCGGCATCCTTGACCCAAGCGCCATGTGTCTCCGGAGTTGGGTTTCATGGAGTGCGAGACCGAGGAAGGATCTGCGCCCGGGGTTCTCCGTCCCGTCCCGATGTTCTTGGCGCTCGGCTCCCTGCCCCGCCGGCCGTGATCCGCGGGCGGCGCGCCTCTTTCCACCGCCGCCGCGACCGAGTGCGCTCAGCCCCCCGGCCCGTGGCCGAACAACACGCGTGCCCGGGCGAGATCCGCGGGGAAGTCGACCTCGATCCAGGGCTCGCCGGTCACGTCCACCGCGGCCAGACCCGGATCGCCCTGGTCCAGCAGGCGCTGGAACGCTCCCTCGAACAGGCGCGCCCGGTCGCCCGCGGCGTGCAGCGCGCGGACCTCGGCGCGCAGGCGCTCCAGGCCGGCTCCGCCGAGCCGCGCCACGCCCACGAACTCGCCGTCGCAGCGGGCGGGGTCCTGCTCCTTGGACAGCTCGATCGGGCGGCCGGCCGCGAGGCGCAGCTTCATGGCCTCGGCATCGCAGGGTGCGCGGCAAAACCCCAGCACCAGGTCGGCGGGGCAGGCGGCTAAGCGTTGCAGGAGGGTGGGGTGGAAGAGGGTGTCGCCGAGCAGCAGCCAGCCCCCCGGGCCCAGGGAGTCCATGCCGAGGCGGAAGCTCTCCAGCAGGTCGCTCTCGGCGAAGCGCGGGTTCTCGACGAAGGCGATGCCCGGCCACGTCTCGAGGCGCTCCCTGAGCAGGTCCTGGCGCCAGCCCACCACCAGGGTGGGGTGGGTGACGCCTTGGCTTGCAAGGGCAGAAAGCTGGCGTTCGAGGATGCCGATCCCGCCCACCTCCAGCAGGCCCTTGGGCCGGCCACCGCCCGCGGCGCCCAGGCGGCGCCCGCGCCCGGCCGCCAGGATCAAGGCGCGCGTCGGCCTCACGCCCCCGCCTCCGCCAGGGCCATGGTCCTCGTTTCGGCCATTCGGCCTCACGAGGCCCACGGCCTTCCTTTCTTGGCGGGGGGGGATGCCCTGGGGGGCGGTGAGCCCCCCGCAAGGCACCGCTGACGCTCCCCCTCCCCCGCGCCCTATTGGCGCGCCGGGGCGCTTGGTCGCGCCCCGGAAAATCACCGTTGGTTCAAGGCCGCTTTCTCGGTGATTGGCCGAATCCTGGGTCATGGCCTCCGCCAGGATGTGGGCGAGGCCCGCGATGCCGGCGCGCACCCGCGGCTCGGGATCGGAGCCCAGCTCGAAGAGGTCGACCACCCAGGCGCCCTGCCAGCCGCGCGCCAGCAGCCAGCGCGCCGCTGGAAGCAGGTCGGCTTCTCCCTCGCCGGGGGGCAGGTGGACGTGGCGCCCATCGCGCATGTCGTCCCAGTGCGTGTGCACCACCCGCGCACCCAGGCGCTCCAGCGCGGCCAGGGCGGAGCCCTCGGTGAGGTAGGCGTGCCCGACGTCCAGGCCCACGCCCAGCGCCGGATTGTCCACCGCGTCCAGCAGGCGCTCCATGGCGGCCACGTCGGGCACCAGCGTGTCGGGCTCGGGCTCCACGGCCAGGACCCGGCCGGCGTCGCGCGCGCGCCCGCACAGCTCCCGGCACCAGGCCGTGAACGCGGACAAGTCCCAACCGGCGGCCGCCAGCGGTGGCGCGATGAGGGCCACCGGCGTGTCCAGCGCGGCGGCGATGTCCACCAGCGCGCAGCTCCCGGCGGTCTTGGCGGCCGGGCCCTCCCGCTTGCCGTGCCAGGACACGCAGCCCAGGGTCAGCCCGCGCACGGCCAGCGAGGCGGCCACCTCGGCGTGGCGCCCGGGGGGCCAGGGCCGGGCCGGCGTGTCCGGGTGCTCCAGGCACAGCTCCACCTCCCGGGCCCCACAGCGGACCATGAGGTCCAGGGCCGTTTCCAGGGGCAGCCCACGCAGCCCCGAGGTGCGGAAACCGACGCTAGGCATCGGTTTCATGACCGATGCCGAGGTCGAGGCCCGCGGGGCGCCCCGGCAGCCGGCCGCCCATGGGGGCGTAGGCGGGCACGAGGTCGGCGGGGGTGGGCAGCTCCAGGCCCACGCGGTCGTGCACGTCCCACACCAGGAACTCCAGCATGCGGCGCGCGAGCGTGCAGTAGCGCAGGTCGTAGGCACAGCCGTCCGCGAAATGCAGGGCGTCGTACAGACAGCCGCCGCCACAGATCCCCAGCGCCGGGCAGGCGCGGCAGAGGGCGTGGCGCGTGGGCAGCAGGTCGTTCCAGACGTCGAGATCCTGGGGGCCCAGCGCATTGGCCGTGTGGCTGATGCAGTTGCTGCGCGAGCCGTCGGGGAAGACCACGATCTTCTCTCCCAGGGCCGAGCAGTCGTGGTGCTTGAAGCGCTGCTGCACCAGGGGCCGCAGGAACTTGGCCAGCGGGTAGAGGAACAGCCGCCGGTCCATGGCCAGCCCGAGCAGGGCCTGCAGCGCGCCGATCACCTGGTCCAGGTCGAGGGTGCAGCGCGGGTAGGCCCGGGTGTAGTGGGGCAGGTTCAGGCCGAGGGAGGCGGGCGCGAGCGTGTCCAGCAGCCAGGGGACGTGCTCGGTGAGGCCCGCCGCGTTGTGCGGCCCGATCACGAGGGAGATCCCGGTCTCGCAGCCGGCCTCCTGGGCCTGGCGGAGACCGCGCACGCCGGCCGCGTAGCTGCCCTGACCGCCGACCGTGCGGCGCAGCGCGTCGTGCACCTCGGGCGGGCCGTCGAGCGAGACCAGCACGTTGACCCCAAGCCGCGCCAGCACGGCGGCCTTCTCGGCGTCCAGGTGCAGGCCGTTGGTGAACAGCACGGTGTGCACCGGGGATCGCTCTGCCAGCCAGCGCGTCGTCTCCCAGGCCAGCAGGGGCTCGCCGCCATGCAGGATGAGCAGGCCTTTCTCCGGCGGCATGCCCTCCAGCCAGGCCAGGCAGCGCGCCAGCGTGGCCGCGTCCATGTCGCGTTCCAGCGCGGGCTGGGGCAGGTGGAAGACCGTGCAGTACCCGCACCTGAGGTTGCAGCGCGAGGTGATCACCGCCTGCAGGACCTTGCGCTCGGGGGCTGGGCGCGGAGGGGGCGCCGCGTCCCAGGCGCCGAGCAGCGGCGCGATGGCGCGGGCCGGGCCCTGGGCCGCGAAGTCGGCGGCGTCCAGGAAGCGCAGCCTGAGGTTGTGGCGGTGCAGGAGCGCCACATGCCCGCCCCGGCGCAGCAGGTGCACGGGCTGGTCGGGCAACGCCAGCGGCGCGAAGGAAGCGGCGATGCGCGCGGAGATCTCCGGCGCGAACGCCATGCGGGGGCGGAGGGTGTCGGGCTGGTCCATGCGGCCTCCCTGGGGCTATGGCCCGCCAGGCCGGTCCCCGCCAGGTGCGGGCAGGCTGTGCATGGGCAGCCAGGGGAAGTGGCCGTCGCTGGCCAGGGCCGCCCGCAGGGCCTCTTCGCCTTCCACCAGGGCCAGGCAGCGGGTGGGGCAGTGCGCGACGCAGGCCGGGGGCAGGCCGCGGTGCCGCCGGGGGGCGCAGAGGTGGCAGCGTTCGCTCGCGCAGGGCACGTACTCCAGCAGCCCCGCGCCGTCGGGCAGGCGCCAGGGGCCCACCCGGCCCAGCGCGAGGGCGCCCTGATCGCCCCTGGCCAGGCCGAGGCGGGCGCAGGCCAGCTCGCAGGCACGGCAGCCGGTGCAGCGCCGCCAGGAGCAGAGCAGGGCGCGCATCATGGGGGCTCCGCGGGTTCGAGGCGGCAGCGCTGGCTGCGGAAGGGGTAGCCGAAGCCCGAGGGGCCCTGGAGGTGGGAGGGCAAGAGCAGGTTGACGTTCAGGTCCCAGAGCAAGAAGAACCCCGCGTTTTCGGCCGCGGGTGCCGAGGGCTCCCAGGCGCGGGCCTGGGCGTGCGCCGTGCCGGGGCTGACTTCCTCGGTCACGGCGACGCACCGGCGGCAGCGCCCGTGGTGGCTGACCACCCAGGCCCAGTCGCCGTCCGAGAGCCCCGCGGCCCGGGCGTCGCGGGGGTGGACGTGCACCAGGGGGTCGGGGTTGTGGGCGCGCAGGGCCGGCACGTTGAGGTGCTCGGCGTTGAACAGGGCCGGCACCCGCGCGCCGGTCATCAGGTCCAGCGGAAAGTCCGCGCGCAGCCCGGCGGCCTCGGGCAGGTGGTAGGGCCCGGGGTTCCAGGCCGGCAACGGGTCCAGTCCGCAGCTTTCCAGCACGGTGGAGTACAGCTCCAGGCGGCCGGTGGGGGTCTCGAAGCCCGGCTGGCCGTCGGCCCTCAGCTCCCCGCGCTCGTGGCGACCGTAGCGCAGGCCCGGGTAGAGCGGCATCCGCTCGCGGAGCTGGTGGAAGGTGAGCCCGGCCGGACCGAGGACGTGGTCGAACAGCCCGTGGACCTGCTCCCAGGGCCAGTCCGCGGGCGCGAGGCGCCGCCCCAGCGCCAGGCAGATCTCCATGTCCGAACGGCTCTCGCCGCGCGGGGGGAGCGCCTGGTTGATCGCGGCGAGCTGATAGAAGCTGTGGCGCAGCCCATCGCGCTCGGCGAAGGTGCAGACCGGCAGGACGAGGTCGGCAAACGCGGTGGTGGTGGGCGTGTGGAACAGGTCGAGGACCACCACCAGCTCCAGCTTCTTCAAGAGCTGATCGGCCCGCGCCGGATCGGCGAAGGAGGAGACGATGGTGTTGGTGCCCTGCACCCAGGCCGCCCGAAGGGGGTAGGGTGCGCCGCGCTCCCCTTGGTCGAGCAGGGCATCGCCCTGGCCGTAGGGGATGCCGTGCGCAATCAGAGGGTAGCGGTCCAGGCCGATGCGCGCGCGCCGCACCTGGGGGAAGGCCGCGGCGTCGGGCCCGCGGCGGGGCACGCCGAAGGGGTCGCGGGCCGTCAGCATGCCCCCGGGCACCTCCACCTGGCCGAGCACCGCCCAGAGGCAGCCCACGGCGTGGGCCGTGGCCGCCGCGTCGGGGCTCATGTCCACGCCCAGGCCCTGCTGGAAGGCGGCGGGCCGGCTGCGGCCGAGGTGGCGCGCGGCCGCGGCGATGCGTTCGGCGTCAAGCCCGGTGATGCCGGCAGCCCAGGCCGGCGTGCAGGGCGCCACCCGGGCCGCCAGCGCCTCGAAGCCGTACGTCCAGCGAGCGACGAAGGCGGCGTCGTACAGCCCCTCGGCGAGGATCACGTGCAGGAAGGCCAGGGCGAGGGCGACGTCGGTGCCGGGGCGCAGCGGCAGCCAGTGGCGCGCCCGGGCCGCGAGCCAGGTGAGGCGGGGGTCCACCACCACGAGCTCGGTGCCGCGCTCCATGCAGTGCACGATCCAGGCGCCCAGGAAGCCGTCGGGGTTGGTGACCACGGGGTTGCCGCCCCAGATCACGAGGGTGGCCGGCGGTCTCCAGGCAGGATGATCGTAGCGTTCGAGGTGGTGCTGGCTGCAGTCGGGCACCATGAAGCCGCCGAAGGCGGCCGCGCCGACGCTGGTGCGCGGCATGAAGCAGGCGTTCCCGCTGGCGGGACCGAGGGCGAAGTAGTTCGGGCTGCCGAAGGAGTACGCCAGGCGCGAGATCCAGGGGCCGACGTCACGGCCGGTCCCCTTGAGGAAGAGCACGCTCTCGGGGCCCGTCTCCCGGCGGATGCGGTCGAAGCCCGTGGCGACCTCGGCCAGGGCTTCGTCCCAGCCCACGGCGCGCCAGCGGCCGGCGCCCCGCGGGCCATCCCGGCGCAGCGGGTGGAGCAGGCGCTCCGGGTGGTGGACCGTGTCCAGGGTGGCCAGGCCCCGGGCGCAGAGCGCACCCTGGGAGAAGGGGTTGGCGGGATCGCCCTCGATGCCCACCAGGCGGCCGGCGCTGTCGGTGCGCAGCAGGCAACCGCAGCCGCCGTGGCAGCCTGGCGGGCTCCAGCAGATGCTGCGGGTGACGGTGTGCTCCCCGTCACGCCAACGCCAGTTCTGGAGGCCGACGCCCCGCGGGTTCACGCTCGGCGCGCTCATGGGCGGGGGCGCTCCGCCACCAGCAGGGTCATGGGCACCTCGTGCGGGCCCCCGCGGGCATCGAGCCAGGCGAGCTGGTCCCGGGAGACGGGATCCTGGAGCACCCGGTAGCGCGCCAGCGGCTCCTGCCGCCCGACCTGCTCCCGGTGGGTGATCTCGAGGCCCGCCGCTTCGAGGTGCTGGCGCCAGGTGGCCTCGCCGGGGTGGGCCTCGCCCGCCTCGTCGTGGGCGCAGAGCGCGCGCCGCAGGGCCAGCAGGCGCGCCTCGGCCTCTGTGGCGGGGGTGAAGGCCCAGTCCTCCACCAGCGCCAGCCGACCCTGGGGGCGCAGCCAGGTGGCGAGCCGCGCCAGCAGCGCGCGGCGGTCGGGGGCGGCCAGATGGTGCAGGGTGGCCATGGCGTAGGCGGTGTCCAGGGAGCAGACGGCCAGGGCGAGCGCGCGGTGGTCCGCCGCGAGGACCTCTACTGGCAGGGCGGCGAGCCGGGCGAGGAACGCCGGGGCGAGGTCGGTGACCAGGAAGCGCCCACCGCCGGCGCGCGCCGGGTGCGCCAGGGCCTGGCGGGTGAAGACTCCGGGCCCGGCGCCCAGCTCGAGCACGTCGCCGCGCGGGGGGACGCGCTCCAGGGTGCGCCGATCCACCTGCGAGGGCTGCCGGAGCTGCGTGTAGGCCTCCGCCTCCTGATCCCAGTGGTCCGCCGTGTCCACCGTCGGCTTCACCGGCCGCCTCCGGAGCTTGCGCCACCTTCGGCACGCCGTGGCCGGCCGATCCAGGTGCAGAGGTAGTCGTCGTGCACCCGCAGGGTGTCCGCGAGGCCCACGGGTGGCGCCACGGGGAGGGGAGGGCGCGCGCCGTGATCGGCAAGGTGGTCGAGCGGACAGTAGGGATCCTTCGCGTCCAGGCTGCCATGGACGAACCAGGTGCGCGCCGTGCACCCGCCGCGGCAGGTCTCCAGGTGGGGGCAGTCCACCTCGCGGCAGGCGCGGGGCAGCTCCCGCGCGCGTCGGGTGAAGCGCATGAATTCGGGGCCGGCCACGATGTCGGCCAGATCCTGCGTGAGCAGGTCGCCACCGCGGAATGCGTGGGCGTAGATGCAGGGCCCGACGGGGACCGTGCCCGCTGCGGTCTTGCCGTTGATGCGGAAGGAGCGCAGGCCGCAGGGGCATCCCGCCGCGCCGGACGCGGTGAAGGCGGTGAGGCAGCCCTCGGCCTGGGTGAGGCAGTCCGTGGCGGCCATGAGCTGGGCGAAGCCGGCGTAGAACTGGTCGCGGGTGGGCATGCGCGCCAGAAGATAAGGCTCCACGGGCTTGAGCATGTTCACCCGCAGCTCGCACCCGAGCCGGCCGGCCAGGTCGAGGAAGCCGGCGATGGTGGGCGCGGTGAAGTTCTCGCGGGTGGCGCACACGGTGATGCTGCATGGAAGCCCCAGCTCCCCGCAGCGCCGGATGGAGTCCACCACCAGGTCGAACAGGGGGGCGCCGCGCGCCGCGTCGTGCTCTTCGCGGGCGGGCCAGTCCAGGGAGAAGTCCACGTCGTTGAGCCAGGCCAGGGCCTCGGGGTGGTGCTGCCGGAGCTCGCGGAAGGTGACTCCGTTGGTGGTCAGGCCCACGGGCAGGCCCGCCGCGGCCAGCTTGCCGAGCAGGCGCGGCAGGCGACTCTGCCGCGGGTCGGGGCCGTGGGTGTAGATGGGCTCGTTGCCGCCGAGGTTGACCGTCCGCACCCCGAGCGCCGCGAGCTGGGCGATGATCCGGTCCATCTCCATCTCGTCCAGGAAGCGCGCCGCGCCCTCGCGGACGCCCCGGCTGTAGCAGTGCGCGCAGTGGGCGTTGCAGTGGCTCCCCACCGTCCAGCCCACGTTGCGGAAGATCGGGTCTGCCACGATACGGCCTCGGAGGGAAGGGCACGGTATGCGGAGGGATACCCCGCTGTCAAACCCCTTCGACAGGCAGCCGCGGACCGCGCTATCGTCCCTTGCGATGGCCGCGACCCCACCCGAGCCCGGCACACCACCTGCCGCGGGGCAGGCGGCTTCCGACGCGCGAAGTGAGCTGGTCGCGGAGGCGGCCGGTGGGGCCGGCGTGGTGCTCGCGGCCGAGCTGGTGGGGCGGGCGGCCAGGTGGGCCACCACCTGGTATTTGAGCGGGGCGTTGGGCGCGGCCCTCTTCGGGCGGTGGTCCTCGGCCACCACCCTGCTGCTGGTCCTGGGAGCCCCCCTGCCGCTGGGGACGGACCTCGGCATGGTGTACTTCGGGGCACAGCACCTCGGCCGCGGCGAGCGGGCGGCCTGGAAGGGGGCGCTCTGGACCGGCGCCGCCCTGGCCGCGGGTGGGAGCCTGGCGGGAGGGTTCCTGCTGTGGGGCGCAGGCCGGGTCTGGCTGGCCGGGGAGCGACCGGAGCTGGCCGGGGATCTCGCCCTCCTCGTCCCCGCGCTCGCGGCCTGGGGGCTGCTGCTCTTCCTGGTCGGCGTGCTGCGCGCCCACCGCGCCATGGTCGCCCAGGCCCTGTCCTACCAGGTGGTCCTGCCGCTGGGCACGCTGTTCGGGACGGCCTTGGCGGCCCACTTCGGGCTCGGGCTCCCGGGCGTCTTCGGAGCCCTCACCCTGGCCACGCTCGGGACCGTGGGCCTGGTGGGCTGGCAGGGCTGGCGCCGCACGCGCGACCTGTGGCGCGACCGTGCGCTGGTCGGGCCCTGGATGCCGCGGCGCCTGCTGCGCTGGTGCCTGCCCCAGAGCCTCGAGACCACGCTGTTTCGGGCCAACCAGTGGATGGACCTGCTCATGCTGACCGCGCTCACCGCCCCCCTGGTCGTGGGCAGCTACCGGGTGGTCCTGGCCCTGGCGCTGCTCTGCCAGATTCCGGTGATGGCGCTGGTGACCGTGCTCAACCCGATGCTGGCGGCCCTGGTGGGGCAGGGGGAGCGCGCGCGCCTGGAGGGGCTGGTGCGCGCCGCGACCCGCTGGCTGATCGTCCTGGTGGCGCCGGTGGCCCTGACGCTGGTGCTGGTGCCGGATCTGGCGTTGGCGATCTTCGACCGGGCCTACCTGTCGGGCGCGGACAGCCTGCGGCTGCTGGTGCCGGGCGTGGCGCTGTTCGCCGTGTACGCGCCCACGCAACGCCTGATCCCCATGAGCGGGCATGCGCGCCTCAACCTGCTGGACCATGCGGGCGCGGCGCTCTTCAACGCCGGCTTGAACTTCATGCTCATCCCGCGCCTCGGCATGCGCGGGGCCGCGCTGGCCACCACGGTCAGCCTGGTCCTGTGGAGCCTGGTCTCGGCCCTCCAGGTGCGTCACCTGCTGGGGTGCTCGGCCTGGGACCGGCGCAACCTCGCGTTGGGGGGCGCGGCGCTCGGCCTGGGTGCGCTCGGCCTGGCCGTGGGCGCGGCGGCACCGCTGGGCTGGCGGCTCGCGCTCCTGGCGCTCGGCTGCCTCGCCTTCCTCGCCGTGCTGCGCTTCCTCGGCCTGGCCGCGGACGACCGCCACGTCCTCGGGCTGCTGCGGGCGCGCCTGGCCCGCGCCGTCGCCCCCGAAGGGAGCCTCCATGCCTGATCCCGGGCCCGAGCGGGTGGCGCTGCCCGCCATCGGGGAGCTGCGCCGCGTCTGCCAGGACCCCGTGCGCGGCTTCGCCCTGCGCCACGACCCCCTCTATCGGTACGTCTCCATCCACCTCACCCGCCTGGCCATCCGAGCGGGCGTAAGCCCCCACCAGGTCACGGCCCTGAGCCTGCTCTGTGGCCTCGGAGCGGGTCTCTCGCTGGCCGGGCTCACGGTGCCGCGGCTGGCGCTGGGGCTCTTCCTCGTCCAGGCCTACCTGCTGCTGGACTACGTCGACGGGGAGCTGGCGCGCTGGCGTGGCACGGCCAGCCTCGGGGGGCGCTACCTGGAGCAGGCCGGCTGCTACGCCGTGGACCCCTTCCTCCTGCTGGGCCTGGCCTGGGGCACGGCCCGCCTGTGGGGTGAGGGTTGGCCGCTGGCCCTGGGGGTGCTGGGCGCCCTGACCCAGGTGGACTTCAACCTGGCGCCGGTGCTGCTGACCGCGGTGATCACCAGCGTGCACATGGGTCGGCTGGCCCCCGGGCGCGGGGAGGCCACCCCCGCTCCGACCGCCGAGGTGCCGCCGCCGAGCCGCTGGGGCCGGGCCCTGGAGGCGAGCCACCGCGTCTACCGGCGCCTGCGGTTCCCCTACTTCCACCCGAACTTCCTGCTGTTGTTGAGCCTCGCCTGCGCCGCGGATCTCGCGCTGGCCTGCTTCACCCAGAGCCCGCTGGCTACCCCGTGGTTGCTGGTCTTCTACGGCGTGACCACCCCGCCCATGGTCCTCTGGCAGGTGGGGATCATCCTGGGCGCGCGGCTCCCCGAGGCCCGCTACCGGGCCCTGTACCTGCGGGGCGAGACCTTCCGGGAGCACGTCTGATGACGCCCCGGGAGTGGCCCCTGGCCGGCGCCCGCGTGCTGCTGGTCTCGCTGGCCGACGATCTGACCTGCGTGGGCCTGCGCACCCTGGCCGCCGTGCTGCGCGCCCAGGGCGCCGAGACGGTGCAGGCCTACCTCCCGGCGCGGGAGGACCCGGGGGGCGCGGCGGCCTGCGGACAGTTGGTGGAGCTGGCCCGGGGGGCGACCATGGTGGGTTTTTCGGTGCTGTCCATCGATGCCGGCCGCGCGAGGACCTACGGCCGCGCCCTGCGGGAGGCCGGGGTGCCCGTGGCCTGGGGCGGGCCCTTCCCGACGCTGCGGCCGGCGGAGTCTGGCGATGCGGCCGACTGGGTGTGCCGGGGGGATGGCGAGGTCTGGCTCCCCACCCTGGTGGCGGCGCTGCTGAACGGTCGGGAGCCCGCGGAGACCCTGCCCCCAGCGGGCGCGCCCACCCCGGCCGCGCTGCTGGACACGGCACCCCTGGTGGAGGTCGAAGGCGCCTGGATCCTCGTGGGCGGGCGCCTCCGCCCAGCCACCGCCGCCCTGTGGCGCGCGGCCCTGGCCCACAACGCGGCCTCCCGCGACACCGGGACCGTGGCCTACGAGACCGTGACCTCCCGCGGCTGCCCCCACGCCTGCGGCTTCTGCGGCACCACCGCCCTGCGCGCGGCCGTCCCGGGCCCGCCGGTGCGCTTCCGTTCGGTGGACTCGGTGATCGGCGAGCTGCGCCAGGCCCGCGCCGCCTTCCCTTTCTTGACCGGCGTCGGGTTCGCCGACGACAACCTGCCGGCGCGGCCCCTCCCTGAGCTGGAGCGCTTCTGCGCGCGGTACCGGGAGGAGATCGGGCTGCCCTTCCTCTGCCTGGGCAGCCCGGCCACCCTCGACCGGGCCCGCCTGGCCCTGCTGCGGCATGCCGGGCTCGCGCGCGTCAAGATGGGCATCCAGAGCGGGAGCGCCGCGGTGCAGCGCGCGCTGGACCGGGAAACCCTGCACGCGCGCCTGCCCGAGGCGCTGGCGGCCATCGCCGCGGAGGGGAGGGGGATGCTCCCCGCGCGCTTCGACCTGCTGGTGGACCTGCCCTTCCAGACCCTCGAGGACGAGCTCGCCACCCTGCGGCTGGTGGCCGACTTGCCTCGCCCCTTCCGGCTGGAGCTGAACTCCCTGCGCCTCATGGACGGCACACCGCTGGCCGCCCGGGCTCTGCGCGAGGGCTGGAGCACGCCCGACGCGGAGGTCAGCTTCAAGCGCGTCGCACCGCGCTACCCCAACCTGCTGCTGGCGTTGTCACGGAACGGCCGCCTGCCCCCAGCACTCCTGCGCCTGCTGGCGGCGCCTCCGCTCGTGCGCCGGCTCTCGGTGGGCCGGCCAGCCCGGGGGCTGGCCTGGGCCTGGGGCGGGCTGCGGGTGGCCCGAGGGCGGGCGGAGTGACAGAGTTGGCCTGGGACGCCCTGGTGCGGCTGCTGGAGCCGGCCGCGCGGGCCACTGGCCCCGAGGGGCTCGTCCGGCTGGCCCGGCGGACCGCGCCCGGCCTGCTGCGGGCCCTGCCGGGCCGGCGCGCCT
>Ga0233425_10008616_pt1 | contig 13406 bp, 10 predicted proteins | sample Watercolumn_Towu_2_FD_181712 | JGI IMG/M metagenome (GOLD analysis project Ga0233425, IMG submission 181712) | Freshwater microbial communities from Lake Towuti, South Sulawesi, Indonesia - Watercolumn_Towuti2014_140_MG | ecosystem: Environmental > Aquatic > Freshwater > Lake | place...
CAGCCGGGTGCAGGGCAGCAGCCCGGCGCAGGACAACACCCCGGGGCAGGTCAGCAGCCGGGTGCAGGGCAGCAGCCGGGTGCAGGGCAGCAGCCGGGTGCAGGGCAGCAGCCCGGCGCGGGACAACACCCCGGGGCAGGGCAGCAGCCGGGTGCAGGGCAGCAGCCGGGTGCAGGGCAGCAGCCGGGTGCAGGGCAGCAGCCCGGCGCAGGACAACACCCCGGGGCAGGGCAGCAGCCGGGTGCAGGGCAGCAGCCCGGCGCAGGACAACACCCCGGGGCAGGTCAGCAGCCGGGTGCAGGGCAGCAGCCGGGTGCAGGGCAGCAGCCGGGTGCAGGGCAGCAGCCCGGCGCAGGACAGCAACCTGGCGCAGGGCAACAGCCGGGTGCGGGGCAACACCCCGGGGCAGGGCAGCAGCCGGGTGCAGGGCAGCAGCCGGGCGCGGGTCAGCAACCAGGCGCGGGACAACAACCGAGCGCTGAGCAAGGACCGCGACCGGGGCAGGAGCAGTTCCAGGGACCAGGCCAGCCCTCGAACTTCGACTCGAACAGGACTGGTGGCGGCCCTCCGCAGGATCAGGTCCGTGGCGGCAACGGGAACGAGGGGGGCGACAACGCCGGCAGCGGCAGCGGCGGCGATCCCGTCGGCGCTCGACGTGACGTGGGAACACCGGGCGGACCGGACGTCGAGATCGGGACGCCCGACGATACCGCCGAGCCCACGTCCGTGAACGACGGCTCGAGTCCGTCGAGCTTCAATGCAGGCGTGGGGGAAGGACCGCGCACGGGCGACGTGAGCTTCGAAGGTCAGGGCCAGGCACCGGACACGGCAGGCGACGGCATCCTGCTCGACGGCCCGGGAGGCTCGGGTGGTCGGCACGCGATCTCGGGACGAGTGCCACCGTCGCTCAGGTCGTACATCCGGCGTTATCTCGAGAACGTGGTAGCGGGCGAGCACGACGGCTCGCAGAGGTGAGGTTGTGAGATGAGCGACTCTCGACAGGTGCACGTCCTGAATCCGTTCGAGTCGGTGCGCAAGCTCTGCGTTTCGATCACCAAGGAAATGTCGGAACGCATCGTGGGCCAAGAGGAGATCACGACCTGCCTGAGCGCCGGGCTCGTGATCGGGGGACACGTGCTGATGGAGGGCGTCCCGGGCCTGGGCAAAACGCTCATGGCCAAGACTCTCGCCGACGTCGTGTCGCTGTCATTCTCGAGGATCCAGTTCACTCCGGACCTCATGCCGTCCGACATCCTCGGGACGGAAGTCGCCAGCGTGAACAAGCTCGGCGAGATGGAGTGGACCCTGCGCAAGGGCCCGCTCTTCGCCAACGTCGTCCTCGCCGACGAGATCAACCGCGCGTCGCCGAAGACCCAGTCCGCGTTGCTCGAGGCCATGCAGGAGCGCCAGATCAGCCTCGGAAGCAAGACCTATCCTCTGGATCCGCCTTACTTCGTGATGGCCACGCAAAACCCGCTGGAATCCGAGGGGACGTACCCTCTCCCCGACGCACAGCTCGACCGGTTCCTCATGAAGCTGCTCGTCCGCTTCCCGACCGAGGAAGAGGTGATGGCCATCGTGGCGCGCACCACGGGGAAGTTCGACTACCCCATCAGCGCCGTGGCGAGCGCCGAGGACATCACCAGGGCCGCTGCCGTGATCCGGCAGATGCCCGTGGCCGACATCGTGACGGCCTATGCCGTGCGGATGGTCTTCGCGACACACCCGACCTCCGACGCGGCAACTGACTCGGTACGGCGGTACGTCAAGGTTGGCGCGAGCCCGCGCGCCGCGCAGTCGCTCATGCTCGTCGCCAAGTTCCACGCGACGCTCGACGGGCGCATGAACGTGGCCCTCGAGGACATCGACCGGGCCGCGCTGCCCTGCTTGCGGCACCGGATACTCCGCACTTTCGACGCCGTGGCCGACAACGTGACGACCGACGCGATCATCGCAGAGATCCTCAAGAAGCTCCCCAAGGACAAACGGTGGCAGAGCAGGGGGAAGTAGCCGTGGGACTCCTCGATCAGCGCTCGAAACGGCTCCTCGAGCAGCTCCGGCTCGTCGTCCGTCCCAGGACCACCAGCTCCGGACAGGGCGAGCACCGGTCCGACGCACTGGCGAGCGGCGTCGAGTTCGCCGACCACCGCAAGTACGTGCCCGGCGACGACGTGCGGCGCATCGACTGGAAGGCGTTCGCCAGGCATCGCCAGCTCTTCCTCAAGGTGTACGAGGAAGAACGCGAGATCCGGATCTCCGTGCTGCTCGACGTCTCGCGGTCCATGACCCGCGGCGAGCCGCCCAAGCAGGGTGTGGCGAAGTCCCTGTCGGCGGCCTTCGGCTCGATCGGCATGAAGCAGTTCGACCAGGTCAGGGTGATCCCGTTCTCGCAGGACCTGGGCCGGGAACGCACCGCGGCGCGGAGCAAGGCCGAGCTCCCGCACCTCGAACGCGAGATCGAGGCGATCGAGACGGAAGATCTGACCGACTTCGCCGCGACGGCGCGGGCGTTCATCGACCGGAGCCCGGGGCGCGGGCTGGTCGTGATCGTCACCGACCTGATGGACCTGTCGGACTGGGGCGACAGCTTCAGGGTTCTCGCCCGGGCAGGTCACGAGATCTGCCTCGTCCACGTGACGTGCATAGAGGACGTGCGCCCGCGCTTCCCCGGCGGAGAGCTCCAGCTCCGCGACGTCGAGACCGGCCGAGAGGTGACGGTCAGGGTGAACCCGGCGCTCATGGAAGCCTACCGGGCGGAGGTCGCGGCCCACGTCGCCCGATGCAAGGAGACGTGCATCAAGGTCGGTGGACGATTCATCAGCGCGCCGGTCGAGCTCCCGTTGCACGACCTGCTCAGGACCGTCCTGGCCCCGGCCGTATCTGTGGTGTGATCGCATGAGGTGGGAGCGATGAGCTTCATGGGACTGCCGGCGCTGGTCGTGGCCGCGGTCGGGGCCATCGCCGCGGGCGCCGTGCTCCTCCTGTACCTGCTCAGGTCGATCCCGCGCCCGCAGCCTGTCTCCAACGTGGACTTCTGGCTCAAAGCGGCAGAGGCGGCGAAGCCGTCGTGGCTGTTCTCGACACGGATCCCCGTGTTCGCGATGCTGCTCACTCTGCTCGTCGCGCTCCTGACCGTGCTCCTCGCCGGAGACCCGAGCGCGGACTCGGGTCTCGAAGGAACCACCGTGGTCGTCCTCGACGCGGGCCGGAGCATGGGCGCGCGCCACGGCGGCGGTCGCCGGATCGACCGGGCCGTGGAGCTCCTCGAGCAGCTCGTGGGTCGAGCGACCGTCACCGGGGAGGTCGCGGTGATCCGCGCCGGGGTACGGCCCTCCGTGCTCGTGCCGCTGACGTCATCGCCGCGCGAGCTCGGGCGGGCTCTCGAGCGTACCAGACCCATGATCGACGACGGCGACTCCGACCTGGACGCCGCGGTCCGGCTCGCCGCGGGGCTCGCGGCACGCTTCGACGAGCCGCGCAGGATCGTGGTCGTTTCTGACCGGAGACCGGAGGCCGACGGGGTCCCGTTCGAGCTCGTCTCGGTCGGGGACGCCGGTGAAACCCTGGCCATCGTCACGTTCGGAGCCCGCCGCGACCCCGTCGCGCTCGGCGAGTACCTCGTCCTGTGCGAGGTCGAGGCGTTCACCCGGCACCCTGCACGCGCTCGTCTGATCATCCGCGACCTCGACGTCGTCGTCTTCGAGGAAGACATCGAGCTCGAGCCTGGCGAGCGCGTGACCTACACGGCAAGTGGGTCCACCCGGCTCGAGGGAGAGCTGTCCGCACGGCTCGAGGACGTACAGGTCGAGGGCACGCGCGACGCGCTCGCCGCAGACGACGTCGCCTTCGCCACCGTCCCGCCGCTCTCGAGCACTCGAGTCCTCCTCGTCACACAGGGCAACAGGTACCTCGAGACGGCCCTCGGGCTCGACCCCACCGTGGAGCTCGAGCAGGTCACACCGGCCGAGCTCGCGGCGAGGCGCTTCGACGCAGCATCGTTCAGGCAGTTCCAGGTCGTGGTCTACGACCGCTGCCTCCCGGATCAGCTCCTGCCCCACCCTGGAGTGATGATGATCGACCCTCCGGCCGACCCCGGTGACCTCCGGTTCGGCAGGGTCCTCGAGCAGCCGCGGCTGACGTCGATGGCGACCGACCACCCCGTGCTCGAGTCGGTGGACCTCGGCGGCACGGCTCTCGAACGCGGGCGGGTGCTCCTGGCGGGGCCCGAGGACCGCGTGCTCGTGCGCAGCGAGCGGCACGCCCTCTCCCTGGCGCGGGAGACGCCGGGCGAGCGGAGGATCGTGCTCGGCTTCGACCCGGCGGCGAGCGACCTGGTCCGGCGCCCGGCCTTTCCCCTCCTGATGCATAACGCGGTCGTGTGGCTGGCCCACGATCAGGCCCCGCCGCACTCGTCGAGCATGCCTGGGACCATCCTCACCCTTCCGGCCGGCGTCGTCACGGCGCCGGGGGGTGAAGACCGCGAGGTCCGGGCCGGGATCTACTCCAGCACGGACACGGCGGGGATCTACGAGGTCAACCGCCACCCGCGGGCGATCAGCGCGGTCGAGCTGGCCGGGCCGATCGACGCCGCGCCGGTCCAGCCGGCACGGCGCGGGCCGAGCGGCCTGCCGCCGCTCGCCTTCTTCGTCGGCCTGCTCCTCCTCGCCGTCATGACGACCGAGTGGGTGCTGTTGCACCGGGGACGAATATGAGCGGCTTCTCATTCGACTGGCCGTTCGCGCTGTGGGGGCTGGCGCTCGTTCCGGTGCTCGTCGTCGCGCTCCGGCGGAGCCGGGCCGTGCTCTCGCTCCGGGTTCCGGTGACCCTGACGCGCGTCCTCGCGCTCGTCCTGGTCGTGCTGGCGATGGCCGACGCGAGGCTGCACTGGCCGACGGACCGTCTCGCGGTGGCCGTGGTCCTCGATCGGTCGGAGAGCATCGCCGCGCAGGAGCGCGATGCCTGGAGCCAGCGGCTTCGCCAGCTCATGGACCGCGAGGAGGACCCTGCGTGGGTCGATCTCACGACGCCGGTGCCAGGCCAGGGCCTGGGCGACCAGATCGCATCCGCTGCGGCCCTGCTCCCCACGGACCGGGTGCGCCGGGTGCTCGTGGCGACGGACGGGCGGGCTCCCGGTATCGCCCCGGTCATCGAATCGGCGGCGCGGGCCGGCGTCTCCGTGTGGTCGATTCCGATGGGTGGCTCGCCGCACGCCGATCAGCTCTCGGTCGTGTCGGCGAGCGTTCCCCGCCTCGTCCGGGCAGGCGAGACCGTGACCATCGATGTCCAGGTCTTCAGCCTCGAGGCGCAGCGCATGACCCTCAAGCTGAGCATCGACGGACAGGTCGTGAGCGAGGAGGGAGTCGACGTGCCGGCTGGAGAGATCACGGTACGACGGGAGCTGATCTTCCCTGACGAGGGCGTGCGACGGCTCGAGATCCAGGCAATCCCGGCCCGCGACACTCTCGCCGGGAACAACGTCTGGACCTCTCTCGTTCGGGTCGTGCCCCCGGCCCGGGTCCTGTTGATCCGGCCGGCGCCTCCCCCTCCCCTCCCCCCGCTGGCCACGGTGCTCGAGGAAGCCCGGCTCCAGGTGGACGTCGTGACGCCAGCCGATGCGCCTCGATCCGCGGACGAGCTCGAGCGGTACCAGCTCGTGGTCGTGGACGAGGTGGTCCCGGACCAGCTCCAGGACGCACAGCAGCAGGCCATCCGATCGTGGGTCGAGGACGCGGGAGGCGGGCTGATCACCGTCACGGGCGCCAACGGTGTCCGCCGCGAGCCCGCGACGTTCCGGGAGATCGAGCCCATCCAGCCGCCGCGCGCCATCCCCGAGTCGCCGCCGCTCGAGCTCATCCTCGTGATCGATCGGTCGAGCAGCATGAGCGGCCGGAGGCTGGAGATGGCGCGGCTGGCGGCAGTCGAGGCGGTGAGGGCCTTGCGGGCCGACTCCCGCGTGGGTGTTGTAGCCTTCTCCGGGGCGGCCGACCAGGTGATCGCGCCGATGGACATGACGCACCGGGACTGGATCATCGGCTTCCTGAGCTCCATCGGATCTGGCGGCGGCACGGACATCGCCGCGGCGCTCCAGGCGGCGCAGACCATCGTGTCGCCCGATCCCGCGGTCACGCATCACGTCATCCTGCTCTCCGACGGCATCAGCTCGTCCGGACCGGCCGTCGGCGAGGCTCAGGTCCTGGCGTGGCGAGGCGTGAGCATCTCGACCATCTCGCTCGGCGGGTCGAACAGCCTCATGGCCGATATCGCGCGGATCGGCGGGGGGCGGCACCACGCTGCCCGCGACCCGTCCGAGCTCCCGCGCCTGTTCGCCCGCGAGGCGCAGTACCGGCAGCCGCCGCCGTTCGTGGAGGAGGAGACCCGTCCACGCGTGGCGGAGCCGATGGACTTCCTCGAAGGAGTCGACTTCGACACTGACCCGCCCCTCGAGGGGTATGTCATCGCCGAGCCGCGCGAGGGCGCCGAGACGGCCCTCGTCTCGCCCGAGGGCGACCCCCTCCTCGCGCTCTGGTACGTGGGCGCGGGGCGGGTGATGTCGTTCACGTCGGCGACGGCCGGTCCGTGGGCCGATCAGTGGCGCACCGGGCCGGGCTTCCGCACGCTCTGGTCCCAGGCCGCATGGGAGATGCTGCGGCCGCGGGACCAGCAGCAGCTCCAGATCCGCCTCGATCCGCACCCGCTCGACGTGGGCACGAGGCTCGTGACAGTGACGACAGCCGACCTGGGCAGCGAGGACGCCCCCGAGGTGGTAGTGAGCCGCGGGCCGAACGACGTCAAACCGTTGCCGCTCACGCGCCGCGGGCCGGCCCTGTGGCAGGGCGAGACCGCGGTGAACGACGGGTTCATCGTCTGGGGGTCACCGCCGGGAGAGGATGAGCCGGTTGCCGCGGTCGGGGAGGACAGGCCCTACGACATCGACGAGCTGTCCCGCTTCGGCCCCGACCTCACGTCGCTCGAGACCTGGGTCGCGCTTGGCAACGGTAGTCTGGTCCGCGACCCACGCGACGTGCTCGTCCGTTCCGACCGGGTCACGACGATGGTCGCGCTCCGCCTGCCGATCCTGGCCCTGGCCCTGATCTCGTACCTGGCGAGCGTGCTGCTCCAGCGATTGCCACGGAACGTCCGCTCGGCAGTGACGACCCCCGCGCGGAAGGACACGACGTCACGCGAATCGAACGGGCAGACCGGCCATGCTGCGCGGCGCGCCGCATGACGCGGCCGGGATCGCCCAGGTTCCTGCTCGAGCTCCTGAAGGACTGAGACGACGGTCAGGGCTCCTGCGGTTCCAGGGCATGCGGTACGACCACGTCACGCGAGGTCTCCACGGCCAGATGGGCAAGCCGGATCGCCCTCTCGGAGTCCTCTTCCTTGAAGACGGCGGACGGCACGCCCCCGGGGAGACCGTTCGGATAGCGAGTCGGGATGTAATAAAGGTCGAGTGGAGCCAGGCTGGAAGCCATCGGACCGAAGCGCGTGTCGAACCGCGCGGCCTCTCCACAGAGGTCGGCCACCGAGTGTCCACGGATCCGAGCCGCGCCTCGCGCGAACAGGACGGCTTTCAGCGCTTTCTCCGCCGCTTGTTGCGCGAAGAAGCATGCGGCGTAATGGATCGCGATGTCGCGCAGTCGCGTCGCTGTCATGAGGTCATCCTGCGCCTGGGTCAACCAGCGTCCGGCTTCCTCGCTCGCCTCAGGCAGCATGGAGCACTTTCCCCATTTCCAGCGCCTCGCGTACGAAAGACGACACCCGCTTCATCTCGGCGAGCTCCTCCGGTGTATACACGACGAGGTCCACGCCTCGCGGCACGATCTCCGCGTAGAGGTCTGCGAGCCGAGATAGCGCGGATCGGCCGGACGGATGCGGCAACACGGCCAGGATATCCGCGTCGGAGCCCTCCGAAGCAGCTTCACGCGCTCGGGAGCCGAACAGCACGACGAGGAGAGCTCCTCGCGCAATCAACTCACCCGTGATCCGTCGGATCTCGGCGTCGTAGCTCTCTCGCTTCTCCGGCGACTCCGCGCCACGCCACTCGATCGAGACGGACGACATCACGATTCCTCTGTCATCAAAGGATCTGCGGGCTCCAGAGGCAAGTCAAGCGTGGGACATGGGCAACTGTGACAGCCGCGCCCCCATCTCGGCTAGCCGCCGGTCCACGAGGTCGTTGATCGAGCCCGGCTGCCACGAGCCGTCGGCGCGGCGTCTCCCCGCAGGGAGACCGGTGAGCAACTCGATCCCTTCGTCGATGTGGTCCATGACCCAGATATGGAACTCCCCCCTGCCCACGGCCTCCAGGACATCCTCATCGAGCATGAGGTGGCGCATGTTCCGCCTCGGGATGACCACGCCCTGATCGCCCGTCAGGCCCTTGAGCTTGCAGGTGCGGTACATCCCCTCGATCTTCTCGCTCACCCCGCCGACAGGCTGGATCTCGCCTTGCTGGTTGACCGACCCGGTGACGGCGATGCCCTGCTTGATCGGGACGTCCGCCAGGCTCGAGAGCAGGGCCAGGAGCTCGGCGCACGACGCCGAGTCCCCTTCCACGGTCTCGTACGACTGCTCGAAGGTGATGCTTGCCGACATGGCGAGCGGCCGCTCGCGGGCGTACCGGTCGCCGAGGAGCCCGATCAGGATCAGGGTCCCCTTGTCGTGGATCTGGCCCGAGAGCTTGACCTCGCGGTCGATGTTGACGACACCGGACTTGCCGACCCAGGTCCTGGCCGTGATGCGAGTCGTCACGCCGAAGGCATGGTCGCCCGTCTCCAGCACGGCGAGACCGTTGATCTGGCCAACCACGGCGCCCGCGGTGCTCACGAGCAGCGTGCCCTCCTGGATGGTCCGCAGGATCTCGTCCTCGTCGCAGCCGTGGCGGCGCCGCCGCTCACGCAGCGCGGCTTGCACGTCCTCGCCCGTGATCAAGCGCCGCCGTGCCTTGCGCGCCCGGAAGTCCGCCTCGGCCACCAGGTCGAGAAGCACCGCGACCCGGGTCGACAGCCGCCCCTGATCCCTGGCCTCGCGGCTCGAGAACTCGACGACGCGAGCCACGGCCGAGCGGTCGAGCGGCAGGTGGCCCTCCTGCTGGGCGACCTGCGCCAGGAACCGCGAGATCCGCCGGACGTTCCCGCGGTTCCAGGCGATGGTGGGCTCGAACTCCGCCTTGACCTTGAAGAGCCGGGTGAACTCCTCGTCACCGATCAGGAACTGGTAGTAGGCGTCGGGTGTGCCGACGAGGATGACCTTCGCGCCGAGCGCGGTGGGCTGCGGCCTGACAGCTCCCGCGGTCCGCGGCCTGCCGTCGTCCTCGGGCTCATCGATCCGGACTTCCCGGTCCCTGAGTGCGCGCTTGAGCCCCTCCCAGGCCGTGGGACGCTTGGCCAGATCCGCGGCCTGGAGGACAACGTAGCCGCCGTCACCCAGGTGGAGCGCGCCGGCGCGGATGGACGTGTGATCCGCCTTGAGCCCGCCCTTGACCTCACGGTACTCGAGGCATCCGAGGAGCCGCCCCTGTGTGGGTTGCCGTTCGAAGACGACCGGGGCGCCCGATCCAGGAGGACGCATGGCGACGACGTTCACCCGGTACTCCCCGAACAGCTCGGCCGACGCCTGCTCACCGGTCGCTTCCCCCTCCTCGTCGTCGATCGGCGGCGGGAGGAACCTGCGGTGGTTCTCCACGACGTGGTGGCCGAGACGATCGAAGAACGCGGGGACATCGTCCGAAAGGGTGCCGACGGCCTTCTTACGTTCGGAGATCGCAGCCTTGACGACGGGAAGGATGGCCTCGCGCTCGGCCTCGAGCACCGCGGCGTCCATGTCACGCTCGACCCGCTGGAGCCGCCAGTCGTGCTCCATCATCTTGTCGCGCAGCGACAGCGCGAGCCGCTCGTACGTGGCGCGTTCCTCGGGCGACAAGGCGGTGAACGCCGCCTCGTCGAGCGGCTCTCCGTCCTTGATCGGCACCGGGACGAAGGACCCGCCCTCGGCGCGCAGCTCGAATCCCATCTCGTGACAGTCCCTGGCGAGACCCTCACGCAACGCCTCGATCTGGGTCTGGTAGCTGCCCATCACGGCGCGTCGCTGGATGCCGAACGCGTCGGACGTCAGGGTGCGGGGGATGGTCCGCTGGAGATCGGAGACCAGGCCGTCGAGGCTGGCGGCGAGCTTCGACCCCGTGCCGGCCGGAACGGTCAGCGGACGCGGCCTGTCCGGAGTGTCGAAGTCGTGGACGTAGCACAGGTCGGGCGGAGTAGGCTCGCGCGCCGCGCGCTCCGTAAGCAGGATCCGGAGCGTCGTCGTCTTGCCGGAGTCCGGATCTCCGAGCACGAACACGTGGTACCCGCGGGTCTGGAGCCCGAGGCCCAGGTTGATGGCGTCGAGAGCCCGCTTCTGAACCGCCATCCCGAGGTGCAGCGGAGCGAGCTCCTTGGTGGTCTTGAAATCCAGCCAGGTGTTCGGGCACGTACGGCGCACCTGCTCGGGCTGCAACGCGCCGTTGCTCTGGGTCTTGCCTGTCTTCATGTTCCTCGAGTCTCCGGCTCACGCGTCCGTCGAAGCCCGACGATCCGGTGGATCACTCCGCAGTCGCACAGGACCCTGGGAGGCCGCCACGGGTGGTCCTGAGTGGCCCAGAACTCCGCGGCCCGGACCAGCGTCTCGCCGCACGCGCAGGCGCGATCGGGCTCGCCTCCGACGGCCGAGAACAGCTCCGGGTTCCGGCTGATCCACTGCGCGTCTCCGTACGGCATCGTCCTCACTCACATGGACGGGGTGTGGTCCCGCCCTCGATCTCCCCCCTCGACGCAGGGGCACTCCTCTCGGTGTGGTCCGATTTCGCGGCCTGCCAGGCCGCTTCGAGCTCGTCGAGGGTGCATTCCCGCGGCTGCCGGCCCGAGGCGGCGAGGGCCTCCTCCACCAGGCCGAAGCGGGCCTCGAACCGGTCGAGCGCGGAGGTCAGCGCGTCTTCCGGGTCGTGCCCGAGGTGGCGCGCGAGGTTGGCCGTGGCCATGAGCACGTCGCCCAGCTCCTCGGCTGTCTCCCGCGCGTCGGCCCGCCGGACGGCCTCGTCGAGCTCGCCGAGCTCCTCGATGACCTTGGCGCGCGGGCCCGAGGCGTCGGGCCAGTCGAAACCCACGCCGGCGAGCCGCTCGCCGACCCGCTGCGCTCGCTGCAACGCGGGCTCGTGACGGTGGGCCGGGGCCGCGGCGCGCGCTCGTTTCTCCTCGCGTTTGATCCTGTTCCAGTGGTCCACGACCTCGGCGGCCGTGGCAGCCTCCGCGTCGGCGAAGACGTGGGGGTGGCGCCGGATCATCTTGTCGCAGATACCCTCGATCACGCGCTCGATGGTGAACGTCCCGGTGCGCCTGGCGAGCTCGGCCTGGAACACGATCAGCATCAAGAGGTCGCCGAGCTCCTCGCACAGCTCGTCCGGATCGCCGTGCTCGATGGCGTCTGCGACCTCCCGGGCTTCCTCGAGGACGTACGGCTCGAGCGACTCGTGGGTCTGCTCGCGGTCCCACGGGCAACCCTCGGGACCGAGCAGGCGGCGCATGATCTCGACGAGCGCCGTGAGCTGCTGACGATCTGCGGCCATGACAGCGAGCGAGGCAGCTTACTCAACGGCCGGGGTCACGGCAACACGGACGTCGGCCGAGCGATCAGGAAAACCTGCCATCCCTCCCTGGAGAGCATGTAGAATCGTGTCCTTGGTTCGAGGGAGCACGTGGTCTCGTCCCCACCACCGATCGCGCTGGGTTGCATCACGAGGTTCGTCGAATCGCCCGATCCATACCAGGAGTTCGTCCAGAACGCGCGGGAGCACGGTCATCCCGTCGGGGTGCTGATCGTCGCGCTCACCCGAGCGGCGGACCTCGCCGTGCTCGGCGAGCTGACGGACCTCATCGACGTCGAGCTCATCGAGGTCGGCGAGGACGACGACCTGCTCGACGACCTCGTAGCGGCCGGGGCCGAGCCCGCGGACGTCCAGGCAGTGCTCGACTCGTCCGCCACCATCGACTTCGGGATGGTGCCGTACTGCGTGCAGCGCAACTCGGTCCTGCTCCGGGCCATGCTCCTCGGGTTCGAGTACCTCGTGTTCTTCGACCACACCATGCGCCCCGTGGAGCTCGTGGGAGACCCCGCGCTGCCCTCGGGCCGGGCTTTCCACGAGATCGATTTCGTGGGACCGCACATCGAGGGTCTGCTCTCGGGTGCCGCGGTCACGACGGGCGCCTACTCGGGCTATGATTCGTTCCCGCCGATCCAGATGGCCTCGCTGCGCGACCTCCTGCACGGCATCGGCCGGGAGGATGCCCACGACGTCATCGCGGCCGAAGGCGCTCTTGCGGGAGTCCACCTGGCGCCACCGGGGCCGAGGTCTCCGCACGCATCGATGCAGGCTTTCGCCGGGAACCTGGGGCTCGACCTTGCGCACGCGGAGCGGCTCCCGCCGTTCTTCTCGAGGTCATACCGGCTGGGGGGGGACGTCGTGCTCACCCGCGGCGAAGACACCCTGCTCGGCACCACGGCCAACCGCGAGTGCATCGGATGCCTCGACATCGGCACCAGGGTCTTCCTCGATCCGCACTCGACATTCCCGTCCCCGCCCGACGTGCGGCAGGAACGGATGCGCAACCGGCTTTACTGGAACTGCCTCGGGTGGATCGCCCGGTTGCCGCTGCTCGATCAGGCGAGGCACGACTGTGGGCTCCTCGACTGGGACCTCGGGGACCTCAGGGCGTCGCGCCGGGTGGCCTTGCAACAGGGCTCGGAGGAGCTGGCCGATCAGCTCGGCGATAATCGGTTCCTCGACCTGCCGACCTTCTTCGACCTCGTGTTCCTCAGGATGGACAGAACCCTCGCCGAGTACGACGCCGCCCGGGCGGCCTGGCGGCGGATCGTCGCTGCTATCCGGGGCGAGCGAGGGCCGCTCGACGTCTGATACGGTACAATCCGCTCATGGACCCTCGGAAGCGCCGGCTCGTCGTTGGAGTCCTGGCCTTCATCGGCGTTTCGGCCTGCGGCGGCCACGACCCGAATGACGGCGACGCGGGCTCCGACGCGGACATCGACGCTCCGGCCGACGCCGACGCGGACTCCGATACGGACATCGACGTCCCGACCGACGCCGACGCGGACTCCGACACCGATACCGATGACGCCGGTGCCGATGCCGACATCGACTCCGACATCGACATCGACCCGGAAATCGACGCCGAAGGTGCGAACGACGCGGAAATCGACGCCGAAGCTGCGACCGACGCGGAAATCGACGGTGACTCTGCGACCGACGCGGAGATCGACGCCGACGACGAGACCGACTCGGAGCCCGACGGCGACGGCCCGATCGACCCGCTTCCGCCGTGCGTCCCGTGGGAGCCCGGGTTCGTCGATCCGTG
>Ga0233425_10008618_pt1 | contig 13406 bp, 10 predicted proteins | sample Watercolumn_Towu_2_FD_181712 | JGI IMG/M metagenome (GOLD analysis project Ga0233425, IMG submission 181712) | Freshwater microbial communities from Lake Towuti, South Sulawesi, Indonesia - Watercolumn_Towuti2014_140_MG | ecosystem: Environmental > Aquatic > Freshwater > Lake | place...
CGCCGCTGACCTATTACGCGGCCTCGGTAAACTCGGCGGGCTGCCATAGCACGGGAGTGCCGGTAAGCGCTTATATTTATAATACTTCCATCGCACCCGCGCTCCTGGCAGACACCAGCGTGTGCTCGGGCGACACGCTGAAGATCATCGCCCCGCTTGTGAGCGGCGCCGGCTATACCTGGGCGGGACCGGGCATCCATACAGTAACAAGCAACAGCGTGGTGATCCCGCAGGCAGGCGTTGGCAGCACAGGCACCTACTCCCTTTACCTTTCGGGATTCGGCTGCACCAGCCCAACCTCTACCATAGCCATTACTGTGGTCGACATGCTGGCGCCTTCCTTATCGGGCACAGACAGCATCTGCGCCAATACCACGTATCAGGCCTTTGTTAATCCGGCCAATCCGCAGAGCAGCTATACCTGGCTGGGGCCAAACGGCTTTTCGGTGGTCAACGACTCGCTGATCTTTGCACCGGCTCAGCCTTTGCAATCGGGCACCTACACGGTGAGCTCTTCGCAGCTGGGATGCGTGAGCGCCGCCAGCACGCTGAACTTAACCGTGCTGGAGGTTCCGCCTTTACCGCAGATCTCTTCCAACTCACCGGCCTGCGTGGGCGACCAGATCCACCTGAGCTTCGGCCCTGCTTCCCCCTACCCGGCGACTTGGCTCGGCCCTAACGGTTTCCAGTCTGCCCAGAACCCGCTGACACTGCCTGCCAGCCTCGCCAACGCAGGCTCCTACAGCATTTCCATGAAGAATGTGCTCTGCCAGGGCCCAATAGCCACGCAGCTGGTAGAGGTGCTGGAATACCCGGTATTGAAGGTAAGCAACGATACCACGGCCTGCGACGAGGCGCCGCTGGTGCTGCTGAGCTCCAGCAACTATCCGGTGTACCTGTGGAGCAACGGCGCTACCACCTCCAACATCAGCGTATCGCAGAGCGGCATTTATAAGGTTACAACGGCCAATGGCAACTGCCGCGTGAGCGACAGCATCGCCGTGGACATCGTGCAGTGCAGCATCACGCCTCCCAACGTGTTTACGCCGAACGGTGACGGAAGCAATGAGTTTTTCTTTTTAAGGGGTAGCGGCATTACCGATGTGTATTGCGAGATCTGGGACCGCTGGGGCCTGAAGATGGCTGAGTTCCGCGGAACGGAAAACGGCTGGAACGGCTGGAACATGTATACCAACAAGCCTTGCAGCGACGGCACTTATTTTTACATCGCTTCGGTAACGAATATCATGGGCACGCAAAAAACACTGCACGGTTTTATTACTCTCGTGAGATAAGCAGAAAGGACCGTTTTGCAGACACATCATCCAAGATGGCAGAATTCATTTTTTTACCGTGTATTCATGCTCTACTTTCGCCGGTAAAACAATCCTTATGAGAAAAATTCTGCTTATTTCGCTGCAAACCGTTTACTGGGCTTTCTTTTTGTTTGTGGTCCTGATGCTGATTTCCGCTTCCTGGCCCGACGACGGCTCCAAAACCATGGCCCATGTGCTCCGGCGCATCTTCTTTTCGCCTGTCAGCCTTCTGTATATTTATCCTTCTTTTGCCGGCTTCTACGTGTTTTACTTTGCGGTGTTCGCCTATTTTATCCGGAACGACAAACGCCGGGCGCTGCTTTACGGCTTGTTGTTTTCCATCCTTCTATCCTCTGCTGTGTGGACGATCCGGCTCTACGGTGCATTTGAAGGCGTTTATCCGGGCTTCTTTATCGGCGTCGTATTTTTGGTCGGCGCATTGATCTTCGCCAACGGGGTCATGGCCCTCATGATCCGGGGCTTCGTGAAATGGCTGCATGATCTTAAGCTGAATGAGGCTCTGAAAGAACAACGCTACCAGGCCGAGATCGAGCTGCTCAAATCGAAGATCAATCCTCACTTTTTATTCAACACCATCAATAATATTGATATGCTGATCAGCCGTGATCCTGCAAAGGCCTCGCAATACCTGAACGGGCTCTCGGACATCATGCGCTTTATGCTTTACGAAACGAAAGGCGAGCGGATCCCACTGGCAAAGGAGCTTGGTTATATTGAAAAATACATCGAACTGCAAAGGATCCGTTCTTCCAATGCGGCCTATGTAACGTATCATGTGAGCGGCGACAGCAAGCCGCTACTGATAGCTCCCATGCTCTTTATTCCTTTCATTGAAAATGCCTTTAAGCATGCGGAAAGCAAAAAATCCGAACAGACCATCGTTATTTCCATTGCGATTGACCAGAATACCATTACTTTTAAATGCAGCAACCGTTATTCGGCGTTAACACTGAACGAACTATATGCGGGAGGCTTAGGAAACGAACTCATAAAAAAACGCTTACAGCTCTTATATCCTGCCAGGCACGTACTGGACATTACAGACGAGAATTCTCTTTATACCGTAAAGCTGATGATTACTACCGATGCGCATTAACTGTATTATCATAGAAGATGAGCCCCTGGCGCTCGAACGCACGAAAAGCTATATCTTAAAGCTTCCTGAGCTCAACCTGCTGGCTACCTTCGACAATGCGACGGACGCCCTGCTGTTCCTGCGAACGACAGCGGTTGATCTTGTCTTTCTCGACATCCACCTGGGCGAGCTTTCCGGCATTCAATTGCTGGAAGCCGCCAGCCAGAAATTTGAAGTGATCATCACCACAGCTTACGATGAGTTTGCCCTGAAAGGCTTCGAGCTGAATGTGGCGGATTACCTTCTGAAACCCTTTACCTTCGAGCGTTTTCTGAAAGCCGTGGAAAAAGTACAGAGCCACTTAACAAAGGCTCATAGCGGGAAGCCCAAAAGCCACCTGTTTATCCGCACCGAATACCGTCTTGAAAAAATCAACATCAGCGATATCCTGTATATAGAAGGGATGAGGGATTACCGGCGCATCCATTTACAACAAGGTAAACGGATCATGACCTTAATGACCTTCCGGGAGCTGGAGCAGGAGCTTCCGGCAGAGCTGGTATGCCGGGTTCATAAATCCTGGATGATCTCCATCGATAAAATAGATTTCATAGAGAAGGACCGGATAAAAATAAAAGACCTGCTGATTCCCGTTTCCGACTCTTACCGGAAGCCTTTTTTCGACAGGATCACCAAGGGCTGATGCCTCTCTGCCTCATGAGCAGATTGTTGGGGGAATAAGATAAAATTCCATTTCTTTTTACAATATTTGCAGCTTAATGCCGTTTTTGCCAAAGTGTTACTAAGAGCTGTTTATACCTTACTGATCGTATGGAGTGCCTTCCTGGCGTCGGCGCAAATCGCCACGGTCTCAGGAACAGTGAAAGACGAGGAGGGCAACGGCATTCCCTATACGCAGGTGGCTGTGCTCGAAGACGGCTCGAAGACCACCACCACGGATGCCAACGGGCGCTACGCGCTTGAAATTCCGGCGGAGCAGAACCTTACCATCGCTTTTTACAATATCAGCTATATCCAGTTCAACAGGCGGGTCTACCTGAAGCCGGGAGAGATCATGAGCCTGAGCCCGCAGCTGGTGGTGAAGAATACGATCGTTGTGGATGTGATCGTTGAGAAGAACCGGAACGTCGAGATGACCACCATCGACCCGAGGAATGTGTTTGCGATCCCCAACCCTAATGGCGGGATCGAGGGCATCCTTAAAACGCAGCTCGGCGTGAGCAGCAACAATGAGCTGAGCAGCGGCTACTCGGTGCGCGGCGGCAACTTCGACGAGAACCTGGTGTATGTGAACGACATCGAGGTGTACCGCCCTTTCCTTGCCCGGAGCGGGCAGCAGGAAGGCCTGAGCTTTGCGAACCCCGACATGGTGAGCAATATCAATTTCTCGGCGGGAGGCTTCGAAGCCAAATACGGCGATAAGATGTCGTCGGTGCTCGACATCACCTACCGCAAGCCTTTGAAGTTCGGCGGCACGGTGAGCGGAAGCCTGCTGGGCGGAAGCCTGCACCTGGAAGGTGTTTCCAAAAGCAGGGTGGTGGCCTGGAGCATCGGCTCACGTTATAAGTCCAACTCCTACCTGCTGAAAGGCCTCGATACCAAAGGCGAATACCGCCCGCGTTTTTATGATGTGCAGACTTTTTTAACCTTTACATTGAACCAGAAATGGAGCATCGAGTTTTTGGGGAACGTTTCCAATAACCAGTACCTGGTGATCCCGGCCAACCGCGAAACGACCTTCGGCACCATCAAGGATGCTGTGAAGTTCACGGTGTATTTCGACGGGCGCGAGGTGACACAGTACAACACTTACATGGGTGGGCTTTCCACGACCTTCCGGCCAAACCGCCGCACCAAGCTCAAGCTCATCACCTCGGCTTATAATACCAGGGAGGAAGAGAACTTCACCGTTCAGGGGCAGTATTACATCGACCAGCTGGAGGCGGATTTCAGCAAGGAGACCTTCGGGCAGGTGGCCTTCAACCGGGGCATCGGCACCTACATCAACAACGGGCGCAACGCCATTGAAGCAACGGTATTGAACGTTGAGCATAAAGGGACCCGCGAGCTCGGGCGGCACAGCGAATTGCTCTGGGGCGCGCGCTTCCAGCACGAGATCATTCACGATAAGCTGAGCGAATGGAAAATGGTGGATTCCTCGGATTATGTCACGCCCTACAATGCCAGCGAGATCAACCTGCAGGATGTGGTGAAATCGAAGATCGATCTGGAAAGCAACCGCGTGATGGGCTACGTGCAGTATGCCTACAACAAGCTGCTGAAAGACTCTTCCAACCTTGTATTCACCGGCGGCGTGAGAGCCAACTACTGGAGCTTCAATTCGCAGACGGTATTTTCGCCGCGCCTGACCTTGTCCTACAAGCCGCACTGGAAGCGGGACATCCTCTTCAGGGCTTCCTACGGTTATTATTACCAGCCTCCGTTCTACAGGGAGATGCGTGATTTCAGCGGGCAGCTCAACCCCGATATCAGGGCGCAGCAATCCATTCACTACCTCCTCTCGGCCGATTATAATTTCCGCATGTTCCGCCGTCCTTTCAAAGTAATCGTGGCCGGCTATTATAAGGACATGAAAGACCTCATCCCTTACGAGATCGACAATACCCGCATCCGGTATTTTGCCAAAAACAATTCCGTTGGCTATACGACCGGCGCCGATGTCCGCCTCAACGGGGAGTTCATCAAAGGCATCGAATCCTGGCTCACGCTGGGCATTCTGAGATCCTACGAGAACATTTCCGACGACAGGCAGGTGACTTATTTTAATTCGGACGGCGATTCGATCATCCCGGGCTTTACGTTCAATCATGTGCCTGTAGACAGCATCGTGAAATACCCGGGCTATATCCCCCGCCCTACCGATCAGCTCTTCACCTTCGGTATGTTCTTTCAGGATTACATCCCGAAGCTGCCTTCCTGCAAAATGTACCTGAACCTGCAGTTCGGCTCAGGCCTGCCCTTTGGCCCGCCGGATCATGTGCGCTGGAAGCAAACGGCACGGATGCCGCCGTACAGGCGGGTGGATGTGGGCTTCGCCTACCAGATCGTGAAGGAGGAAAAGCCTTTGCCCAAGACGCATCCTTTCCATTTTATGAAAGCGGCCTTTATCAGCATCGAGGTGTTCAACCTGCTGCAGATCAACAATACGGTTTCCTATATCTGGGTAACGGATGTGACGGGGCGCCAGTATGCGATCCCGAACTACCTCACCAGAAGGCAGCTCAATGTGAAGCTCCAGGTCAGGTTTTAGACTCTCAGAAAACCAGGTACCGTCAGCTCCCCACTTCATACGGATCGCCCCAAATCCTGATCGTTCAGGCACAGGCATTTCTTCGTAACAATCCTTATCTTTGCTTCCATTGACCTGAGAAAAGATCCGGATATATGACAGAACAAGAGACGCTATACCTGAAAACAGGACAGGCTATAAAAGGGGCTGAGCAAAGCCAGATGTTCGGCAAGCCCTGTTTCAAAACAGGCGGCAAAGCCTTTATCTGTTTCTTTCAGAACGCCATGGTGTTTAAGCTTAGCGGAGAGGTCCGCGAAAAGGCGCTCGGTCTTTCGGGCTCACAGCTGTTCGACCCTTCGGGCAAAGGCAGGCCGATGAAGGAATGGGTCCAGGTTCCCTACGCCCACTCCGCCCAATGGGCGCTTTTTGCCAAAGAAGCTCTGAAATACGTCAAAACCTAGCTTCTGTTTTTGCGCTGTTCAGCTTTGGCTTCAGCGATTTGATGCTTAGCGAAAACCCGTTGCTCAGCGCGCTGAGCTGAGCATAGCTCCAGAGCATACAACCCTCGGGCGTTCTGTAAAACAGGCAGGGCGTAGGATCGGAGCACAAAGCCTGTTTCAGGCCAGGTACGTATCTGCAGGTCGTAAAGCTGACCTCTCTCTTTTTGAGATGGTGATATGCCAGGATCCTGTTGATCTCTGCAAGGGATTCGTTGCTCAGGACGAACAGGAAATGAAAGTCCTTCTTGTTCTTCGTAAAATACTCCGTGCAGGCGATACAGTTTATGTGGGAGATAATGACAGTTGGCTTTGAAAACAGCCTGCCCAAAGACCTAACAGGTCTGAGATCGGCATCGAACACTTTCAGGAACACGCTATCCATGCCCGGAAGCCTCGTCTGCGCAGACAGGCTGACAGCGGCTATGCTGAGCCACACAGCGAGTATGCCTCTAACGAATCCCAAACGTGATTTTTTTAAGACCATAGGTCACCCGCTTGTTTTTGATCAGCCCGTTGATCTTATCCGTGTAATCGGTCTGCATGTCGAAGGAGCTTGTCAGGATCTTATCCATGTAAGGTGAATACACGTAATAGATCGTTCCTTTTCCGTCATTCAACAGGGCATCTGCATTGCCATAGAAACCGGTCATGGAGTTGTCCTTTGTGGTATAAGCCTTTCCCGCCTCATAGAAGTAAGGGATCGAGTCCGCCCTGATCAGGCTCCAGGCATCGCTTCGCTTTTCCCACAGATGGATGCCCAGCTGCCTGAGCTTCGGAAGCTTCAGCGTGAGTAATACATGCGCCGTGTCCAGGTAAAACACCTTCTGTATTCTTGTCAGGGCCGAGTCGTCCAGCTGCTGAAGGCTCATGATGTTGTCTTTTGAAAATTCGAAGGGCCTGGCAAGCAGCTCTGCATACTTCCTGTTGGAGGAGAGCAGGTCCGAGGTGATGGAATCCGTTTTCGCAAAAGAGGCATTGTAAAAATAAACGGCGTACTCCGTGGTTTTGCTGTAGGCAATGCGATCCCCGCAGGTGCTGATCCAGCTGTTGACGTAGTGGCTGAAGATGGCATTGTCATCCGGCATCTTCCTGGCGCGGATAATGCTGTTCCCGGAAATATCGTAATAGGCCCACACATGCTTATCCGGCGCATCCATAGGATGAAAATTATAATTCACGTATAACAACAGCTGATCCTTGCCCAGCTTCTTGATGACGTTGAAAGACCGGGTATTCTCCGTTTTTTGAAAAAACTCCGCTTTCCCTTTGCCCAGCTTAAACACCATAATGGCCGGGTCTGTCAGGATCACGACCTTATCGCCAACAACCTCCAGCGCCTCGATCCTGCCTCTGAATAAGGCTTTCGTCTCCCTGCTATCGGCAAACGCGATGTCTTCGTGCCGTTGTGTGGCCAGATCGTAGACATGCAGAGTTCCTTTATGCTCGTTGCCCGCTGAGCTCCTGATTACATATACCTTACCGTCGGACAAGGCAGCGCAGGTTCTTCCGGAATAGGCATTGGCTTCTTCGATCCGGGTATCCACATTAAACTCCTCCGTGTAGACACGGTTCTGGGATGTCAGAAAAAACGGCAGCATGCTCCAGGCTGCCATCAGCATCGTCCTAAATCTCATATCCCTGCTCTGCGGCCTCTTCCCGGGTGTAAATGATGTAATCGATCCTGCCCTGCTCTGGGTACGCTTCAAATATTACGAGGTAGCTGTGTGCTGCGGCGCTTGCAAAGGTGAAGCTGCCCGTGAAATCTCCGTTTCCCACGCTTGTATTGATCGAGGCATCAATCGCTTCCAGGTCTGCCTGCGTAAGATCGGATGTGACAAGCTGGGGAGGATTTTTAAAAGCGCATTTCTGATGGCCGGGGTTTGCGCAGGCAAGATTGGCATAAAGGCCCGGCCTGATGTCCTCGGTGACGGTCTTAAAGCCTCTCAGGCCTCCGCGGGTTTTCGTTACTTTTGTTTGTGTGGGCACAGCCAGTAAATCTGCACCTGCCGTTGTGGCGCCGCATTCTATCGAAAGCAGCGCGCCTGCTAATAGGATAAGGGCTTTCATGTTTTCTCCTGATTAAATTAAGTTGTAATACGTGGCTTCGGCCAGGGTGTAGATCCTGGTGGATAAGCGATCCGTTTCCTCATCGTAGGTATAGCTCACCAAAAATTTTTCGCCGTATACAAACCGACCTCCGTTATCGCCTCCGACAACCGCCCGGGTAACGGCTTCATCAATGGATTTGAACTCCTCATCGGATAGAGGGGTATCGACTCCGTCGAACGGGATCACCAGCAAGGCCTGGGGCTTACACCGCGTCCAGCCGGGCTCGTGGCACTCCATAAAAATATCACCGTTGTTCATATTCGTCTGGCTTACCACTTTGTAGTGATTAAAAAAGCCTAAGGTCTTATCATAGTACACATGAGCATGCATGCTTGTGGACATTGTTATTCCAAAGCACAGGGCCAGGATGTTTTTCATACGATTCAGCATTTAGATTTTTCTCTATACTGTAGAGCCAGCACACCTTTACCAAGGGTATGAGCTTGTGATTGCAACCGAACGTAAATGTAATACATTTCGTTACAAGGCACACCTGCGGATGACCATAGTTTTTTCATAAAAAAGCACGTAAAACTACTCGAATCAAGAAAATAAGACCATGCTCCACCCTGCTCTATTTACTCTACCATCCTGTAACAAAAAAAGAGGCTGACCACGGGTGCGGTCAGCCTCTTTAAGAGAGAGAAGCAGATGATCTATTTTCTTTCGATCATTATTTTTCCGCTGTGGAACACTTCTCCTTTTCCGGTAAGCTTGTAGATGTACATACCGGATGATAAAGAAGTCACATCGAATTTCACTTTCGCATCAGCGTTCAGGGATTTGCGTAACACCTCGCGGCCGGTGACGTCGTGGATGGATATTTCCAGCGCCTGGCTTTGTACATTTTCGATGCCATGCAGGTTGAAATCCACATAGTCGGATGCCGGGTTCGGCACCACTTCGATGCTGACATTTTTGCCTGTCAACGAGCCTGCGCCCTGTCCGTCGGAGCTACCTTGCCTTGCAGTAGGCGATACGGTAGACGAGAAGACGGTGCAGTTGCAGCCGCCATATACCCAGTTGGAGTAGCCGCCTGCGTTGCATTTCGCTCTTACTCTCCATGAGAAGCATTTCCATCCTCCGTAAGGGACGAAATAGCTGTTGGTAGAGAGGCCAACCAATACGACGTTCGGAGCCGTTGTTGTAATGCAGCAGTTAGGATCGTTATAGGTGATCTCAAGCTCGTAGCCGGCTGCACCTGCAGGAACCGCCCAGCCTAATTTAACGCCGGCCTGGTCGGCAGAGCATTTCAGCTTATACGGATCATCGCACAGGTTCACCACCACCGGAGAGCAGGAGCACATGAGCTCGCTCTTCTCGGAGATGCTGCCGTCAGGACAAACAGATACGACATACCAGGAGAAGCAGCCTGCGATAGAGGTCGGAACGATGGTATCGGTTCCGTACACATCCCATACGATGGTATAGCCAGGGTTGTTTGTACGGCAGCAGGCAGGATCGTTGATGTTGATCACAACCTGGTAGTAGGCGTTCGGCACAGGATCCCATGAAAGCTGGCTGCCATCGCGAAGCATTTCGCATTTCAGGTTTACCGGCTGCTTAGGATCGCATGGAATGATCGGCGAGCAGGAGCACATTTTAGGGCTTGGCGTAGACTCGCTGCCATCAGGGCAAACAGCCACCACATACCATGAGAAGCAACCCATGATAGCAGGCACAATCGTATCGGTACCGCTTACATACCATACCATGGTCGCACCAGGGCTTGGTGAATGGCAGCAGTCAGGGTCGTTTTTGGTGATGATCACTTTATAGGTGGCATTCAGCACAGGATCCCAGGAGATGTGGCTGCCATTGCGAAGCATATCGCATTTCAGGTTTCCGGGCTCTTTAGGGTCGCAGCGGATGACAGGACCGCAGGAGCATACTTTGTCGCTCGCCTGTGATTTGCTGCCGTCAGGGCAAATGGATACCACATACCACGAGAAGCAGCTTGCAAAGGATACCGGAACAATTGTATCGGTTCCGGCTACATCCCAGGTAACGGTGTAAGGATGCTGTCCGAAAGGACCGCAGCAGTCAGGATCGCCAACGGTGATCACCACCTGGTAGTGCGTGCCCGGAACAGGGTCCCACACGAGGTAGCTGCCATTAGCGGCTTCTTTGCAATGCGGGTTCTTCGGTGTCTCCGCTTTGCAGCAGTTGATCTCCAGAGTATCGGTATACTCGCAACCGTTAGGATATTTTACGGTAACGATAACCGGGAAGTCAGCGAGGGTTGCGGTAATGGCATCGCCTGTAGACGTGTTGCCGCCGTATTGCCAGTAGAAGGTGTAGCCTGCTGAGCTTGTCAGCGTCGTGCCATTCTGATCCAGCACCCTTACCGGGAACGGGCTGCTTGGGTATTTGCAAGGATCCCATGTGCAGAACGGTGTGATCTTGATGGTATCGCTGCAGCAGTTCAGCTTGAGGGTATCGGTCCATACACAGTTGCCCGGACCTTTTACCGTGACGATCGTTTGCTGGTTAGGCAGGAGATACGCATAGGCAGAGGTGTTGCCCGGATCGTGGCTCCAGGAAATGATGTAATCTGTAGAAGAGATCAGGTTGTTGAACTCATCCATGATGAACACCGGATACGGATCGTTCGGATACGCGCAAGGATTGCAGCATGGATCGATGGCAGCCGCAGCCCTGTTGGCAGCGAAGTTGTATTTCAGGGCCATGCGTGTGCGATACTCATTCAGGATTTTCTCGACGAGGGTGTTGCCTGCCGAAGCAGCCGAACGGCCGGTAGCGCCGGAAGAGCTTCCGCCATGCATATCGCAGCAGTCGCGCATGAAGAATTTAGGGCAGCATTCGCTCGCGCAGATATCATCCACGTAAGCATAGCCGAAGTGCCCGCCGGCACCGCAGTCTACCGCAAAGAACTCAATGCTGTAGGTCTGTGTAGGATCACCCTGGAACTGGATGGACGCACAGGTCCAGTCGCGCCATACGAGCGAGTCGGTAGTGCCGCAGCCGGCAGGATTAGGCATATAGCCGGTGATGTTGTAAATAGGGTTGGTGAGATCCGCTACGCGGCAGATCCTGGAGCCCACTTCCACACCCGATCCATTCAGAACGCGCGCCACAAAGAAAGGCTGCTGGTTCTGGTGGTACTTCGGATTTTCCATGACCAGCGCATACGAAAAGCTGATCTGGTATAAGCCGGTGGTTGGCGTTACGAAAGAGCGCTGAAGCATATTCACGCCATAGTTCGGAGGGCATGGAGCCGGGCCGTTGATCCTCATCGCATGTGCCGAGCCGTTATTGGTCTGGTTCAGGCCCGGGATCAGCGGATCGGGCGCATTATTCGTCAGCAGGAACTCATTCGGAGAAGAGAAGAGCCCAACCGGCGTATAAGCTACCGAGGTGGCAGGAACAAAGGAACATTCGTTGCCATAATACGACGGGCCTCTGAAGCCCGAATAGCTCGACAGGGACGGATCGCTTTCAAAATCCCCGTTGAAGCAGGCAACAGAACGAATGTTGGCGGCGGGAGCTGTAGCCGCATTCGATGTTTCCTGCAGCTCGACTCTGCCCGGATTGTAGACAGACAGTGTCGACGGATTCTCTTTCAGGTACTTTGCCCTGAAATGATCCCTCAGGTAATTGTCCAGCAAAGTCGGGAGATCGGTTGCCTTGACTTCGCCCTTGTGGCTTTCTATGCTCGCATAGAATTGTTTCAGCAGGCTTTCACGGTCTGCACCGCTGAGCTGTTTGTCCACATAATTGTTAATCGTTGTTTCCTGTGCCTGAATCTGCTTTCGCCATTCATCCCTGGTGATCTTCTGGCCATACACTGTGCCCGAGAGCCACAGCATACAGCCCAGCACCAGGCTTAGCTTTGAGTACTTAATTTTCATAACATTAGGTTTTATTGGTTTAAACCAAAAGTACAATCTCACACTCCAGTAAGCACCCGTATAATTACCGGAATTTTGGAGAAAGACTGTAATCACGTAATACTACGTAGCAGCTGTGGCGCAATACTGTTCGGTAAATACCCATTTATGATTGGCCGCAAAACAAAAGAGGCTGACCACAATGTGGCCAGCCTCTTTAACAAAGCAGAGCGAATGGTTTATTTTCTGTCGATGATTATTTTTCCGCTATAGAATAGCTCTCCTTTGCTGATCAGTTTGTAGATATACATTCCTGATGACAAGGCATTAACATCGCATTTTACTTTCGCTTCGGAATCCACTGTTTTGCGCAGCACCTCGCGGCCTGTGATGTCGTGGATCGTGATCTCCAGAGCCTGGCCCTGAAGTTTTTCCGCGCCATAGAGGTTGAATACCACGAAGTCGGATGCCGGGTTAGGAATCGCTTCCACACGGATGTCGCTGCCTAAGGCCGTAGCGCCGTCACCGTTTCCGTCGGAGCTTCCCTGCCTTGACGTTGGATTCGCAATAATTCCTCCTGTGCAGTTGCAGCCGCCACTTACCCAGTTGGAGTATCCGCCAGGACATACAGCCCTAACTCTCCACGAGAAGCATTTCCAGGATCCAAACGGCACCATGAACGATGTTCCGGATACGGCAAAGATCTGTTGGGTAGGAAGGTTTGTCGAGCGGCAGCAGGCCGGATCGTCGTAGGTCAGCTCAACCTCGTAGCCTGTCGCAAGGCCTCCGCCAATCCATGAGAGCTGTGTCTGGTTCTGAACAATAGCACACCTCAGGTTGTACGGATCCTGGCATTGAGCCACGATTACCGGTGAGCAGGAGCATACTTTGATGCTGGCAGGCGATTGTGAGCCGTCAGGGCAGATGGCGATCACATACCAGGAGAAGCAGCCGGCAACCGATGTCGGCACTACCGTGTTGGTGGTAGGAACATTCCACACCATCGAGTAGCCCAGCTGGTTGGTGTGGCAGCAGGCAGGATCGTTCACATTGATGATCACCTTATAGGTTGCGCCCGGTACAGGGTCCCATGAGATCTGGCTTCCGCTTAACAGCGGGTTGCATTTCAGGTTAATCGGTGTTTTCGGAGCACAAGACACCTGTGGTGAGCAGGAGCACATTTTTCCGCTTGAGGCAGATTGTGAGCCATCAGGACACACTGAGATCACCTCCCATGAGAAGCAGCCGAGCGAAGTCGGGATC
>Ga0233425_10008619_pt1 | contig 13406 bp, 14 predicted proteins | sample Watercolumn_Towu_2_FD_181712 | JGI IMG/M metagenome (GOLD analysis project Ga0233425, IMG submission 181712) | Freshwater microbial communities from Lake Towuti, South Sulawesi, Indonesia - Watercolumn_Towuti2014_140_MG | ecosystem: Environmental > Aquatic > Freshwater > Lake | place...
CTCCCGGTCCATACGAACGCCTTTTGGTTAACGAGGCGTTAGGAACCGGCAAAACCTGCCGGGCTTCCGATCAGGCTATGCGGCTGAAACGCCCGCCATTGCTGGGTTAACCCTGTTGGCACGACCGTTGCGAGGGATGATCCGAAAGGAGCCGCCCGTGGAAAACGCCGCCTATGTCGGACTGTCACGCCAGATGACGCTGCGCCGCGAGCTCGACGTCGTGGCCAACAACATCGCCAATGCGGACACGACCGCCTTCAAGGTCGAACAGCTGCTGGTCGGCGAAGAAGTCGGCGAGCGCGCCCGCAACGCCTTCATCCGTCCCGGTGTCAGCTTCGTGCTGGACAACGGGGTCGGGCGCGATTTCGGCCAGGGCGAGCTCGCCCAGACGGGCCGCAACCTCGACTTCGCCATCGAGGGCGAAGGCGCCTTCTTCAAACTGACGGACGGGCAAGGCGAGGCCTATACCCGCGACGGCGCCTTCACCGTGGACGGCGAAGGCCGGCTGGTCACCGAAGGCGGCGCGGCCGTTCAGGGCGACGGCGGCGACATCATTCTGGATCCCACGCTGGGCGAACCCTCCGTGGCCGCCGACGGGACCATCAGCCAGAACGGCGCCCTGGTCGGCAGGCTGTCGATCGTCCGCTTCGACACCCTCGGCGCCCTCGAGAAGGGCGGCGACGGCCTGTACCGCAACGCCTCCAACGCCGCCGCCAGCGAGGCCCCCGACGCCCGCGTGCGTCAGGGCATGCTGGAGGGATCAAACGTCAATCCGATCCTCGAGATCACCAACCTCATCGAGATCCAGCGCGCCTACGAGAGCATCAGCCGGATGATCGAGAACACCAACGACCTGTCACGCCGCGCCGTCGAGCGGCTGGGCCGGGCATAGAAAGGGAGACTGAGACATGCGCGCACTCAGGACCGCAGCCTCGGGGATGTCAGCCCAGCAGCTGAACGTCGAGGTCATCTCGAACAACATCGCCAACATGAACACCGTCGGCTTCAAGCGTCAGCGGGCCGAGTTCCAGGACCTGCTGTACCAGAACGTCGAACGGATGGGCGCGCAGTCGTCCAGCCAGGGCACGGTGGTCCCGACCGGCATCCAGATCGGCGCGGGCGTGAAGGCCGGTTCGGTCTACCGCATCACCGAACAGGGCACGCCGACCCAGACCAGCGGCCGCTACGACATGGCCGTCGACGGCCGCGGCTATTTCCAGGTCATCCTGCCCTCGGGCGAGACGGCCTATACGCGGGCCGGGAATTTCTCGGTCAACGGCGAGGGCCAGCTGGTCACCGACGACGGCTATGCGGTCGAGCCCGCCATCACCATCCCGCAGGACGCGGTCGATGTGATGGTGTCCAAATCGGGCCAGGTGCAGGTCATCAGCGCGGGATCGACCGCGCCGACCACCGTCGGCCAGCTGGAACTGGCGACCTTCTTCAACGAGGCCGGGCTGGAGGCCGTCGGGGACAACCTGCTGATGGAAACCGCCGCCTCGGGTTCGGCCACGGTCGGCACGCCGGGCGACGCGGGTCTGGGGCAGATCCTGCAGGGCTATACCGAGGCCTCGAACGTCGACGCCGTGGCCGAGATCAGCGCCCTGATCATCGCCCAGCGGGCCTATGAGATGAACTCCAAGGTCATCACCACCGCCGACCAGATGCTGTCGGTCGCCTCGCAGGTGAAGTCGTGAGGGCCCTGATTCTCGCCGCCGCCGCGGCCCTGACGTTCGCGGGGCCGGCTCTCGCCGGACCGGTGACGCTGAAGGTCAATCCCGTGGACTCGGACGGCCGGGTGACCCTGGGCGACCTGTTCGACGGCGCCGGGGCTGCGTCCAACGTCGTCGTCGGCCAGCGGGCCGGCCCCTCCATCGTGTTCGAGGCCGGACAGTTGCAGAGCCTGGCCCGTCAGGCGGGTCTGGACTGGGCAAATCCGACCGGGCTTCGCCGGGTCGTGGTGCGCAACGCCGCCATGGCGCCCGCCGCCTCCGCCGTCGGCGCTGTCGATGCGGCCGCTGGAACCGCCGGCCCCGCCGTTTCGCGTCCCGCCCCTGTCCGCGCGGCCCTTGGCGAACGCGTCATCAACCGCAACGACATCGTCGAGGTCGCCTATGAGGTCGGCGGCGTCCGCCTGACCATCAGCGGCAGGGCCGAGGGCGCCGCCGCCGTCGGCCAGCGTCTGGCCGTCCGCAACCTGCAGTCCAACCGGGTCATCGACGCCGTCGCCACCGCTCCCGGTCAGGCCGCCGCCGGTCCGGCCGCCCGCGCCTCCACCCAACAACTCGCCGCCCGCTGAGGGGAAACAGTCTGATGCGTACCGCCCTGATCCTGACCGCCGCCCTGTCGTCGCTGACCCTCGGCGCCTGCTCCACCGCCGTGGAGACGGTCATGGGCCCCCAACTGGCCCCCATCGGCTATCCCTCGGCCCTGGTTCCCACGGACCAGATCGTCATGGCCTCGGCCGCCCAGCAGCAGGCGGACCGCGCCGCCAGCGCCAACAGCCTGTGGCGCACCGGGGCCCGCACCTTCTTCGGCGACCAGCGCGCCCGCAGCATCGGCGACATCCTGACGGTCAACATCGACATCGACGACCGCGCCCAGACGCAGAACTCCACGAACCGGTCGCGCACCAACGACATCTCAGGCGGCATCTCGAACTTCTTCGGGCTGGAGAACAGCCTCGGCCGCGCCTTCCCCGGCGGTTTCGACCCCCAGAACCTGGTCGGGCTGGAGGGCGAGTCCAACGCCACCGGCTCCGGGTCGGTCAACCGGTCGGAGAAGGTCAGCCTGACCATCGCCGCCGTCGTCACCGGCGTCATGGCCAACGGCAATCTGGTCATCCAGGGCCGGCAGGAGGTGCGCACCAACCGCGAGGTGCGCGAACTGACGGTGGCCGGAATCGTGCGGCCCGAGGACATCAGCTCCGGCAACACCATCGCCCACACCCAGATCGCCGAGGCCCGCATCAGCTACGGCGGCCGCGGCGACATCAGCCGGGTCCAGGCCACGCCCGCCGCCCAGTCGCTGGTGGAGCGCTTCAGCCCATTCTAGCCGGGCCGGCGGCGCGCCATTTTCGCCACAAGGCGAAAACTGCCGGGCGACGGGCAAGCGGAGCCGTGAACCGTTAACGAAACACAGCGTTTGGCCATCAGACGCGAGTGTTTTTCATGCTGAAGTTCGCCATCCCTGCCGTCGCCGCCCTCGGGCTGATCGCTTTCGCCGCCCAGTCGCAGGCGACGAATTCGGACGCCCAGACCGGCGTCGCGCCGATGGCGTGGCATCTCAGCCACGAGGGCGATCTGGCCAAGCTGGCCTATGGCGTCGCCAACTCGGACCAGCTGGCGCTGATGCTGACCTGCGAGCCGGGTCAGGCCCAGGCCGTGGTATACGGCGACGTGAAGCCGGCCGGGCCCCGCGTCCAGAAGGCGTCGATGCGGGCCGTCGCCATCGATCCCCTGAGCGGCGGACTGGCGGACGAAATCCGGCTGCCGGTCGATGATCCGTCCCTCAAACAGCTGGCCCGCAGCGGCAAGATGGCGGTGGAGGGCGATGCAGGCGCATTCGAGCTGACCGCCACCGGGGCCGAACGCAGACTGATCGACCAATTCTTCGCCCATTGCGGACATCGCGGCGTCTGACCACATTCGGTCGAACCTTCAGCGGGGGCTGAACCATGTTTGCCATTATCGCCGCCGCCGTCATCATAGCCATGCAGACGCCGGCGCCCGCCGCCGGCTGGACATGGACCCTGTATGCCGACGACACCCCTGTCGTGCTGGCCAATGAAATCCCCGACACCGCCAATCTGCGAACCACGCTGGAGTGCGATCCGGGGTCCAGCGTCGCCCTGCTCACCCTGTATGGCGCCCCCCTGACCGGCATCGCCCGCGTCGCCGCGGGAGACGCCGTCGCCATGGCCGAGGCCGCTCCCGCGCGGGGCGAGGCCACCCGCCTGACCTTGCGGACCGATCATCCGGCCTTTGCGGCCTTCGCGGCCGACGGGAAGATGACGGTCCTGGTCGGCGATCACCGGCGACCGGTCGAAGTTCCCGCGGCCCACCTTGCCAAGCTGCGCCGTTTCTCGGAACTGTGTTCGGGCTGAACCCCGGAGCCGACATGCGCACCCGCACACTCCTCGCCCTGGCCGTCCTCGCACTGACGGCGTCGGCCTGCGCGACCGCCGGCCCTGCAGCCCCGCCGACGGCGTCGAGCGGATCGCCCGCTCCCGTCGAGGGCTACGACTGGTTCTTCCACGCCGATCAGGACGCCGCCCGGCTCGCCTACGGTCTGGCCGAGAGCGACGATCTGCGGCTGGGCCTGGATTGCACCCGCGCATCGGGCCGGCTTTCGCTCAGCGGCGTCGCCCAGGACGCGACAAGGCCGGAGTTCCATATCGAATCCGGCGGTGAGACCGCGCGATTCCCGGCCGAGGCGGAGCCGTCCCAGCTCAACGACGGCGTCTTTCTCAGCGCCGAGGCCCCCGCCGACGCTCCCGTCTTCCGGCGCTTCCGCCAGCTGGGCTGGCTGGCCCTGTGGCAGGACGGTACCCGCCAAGCCTATGCGCCCCACCCGGCCTCGGCGCCCAATATCGAGCGGTTCTTCGCCTTCTGCGGTTGACGCGGGACGCCGGCTCCGGTGCAGTCCCCATCCTCGGGAGGGACGTCATGAAAACCATCATCGCCGCCAGCGCCATCGCCCTGCTCGCCGGCTTCGCCCAGCCGGCCATGGCCCAGAGTGCGGAGCCCGCCGCGGTCGCCCCCGCCGCCCCCAATGCGGCCTTGGCCTCGGTGCTGGCGGACTATGAGGCCTATCTGCGCTCGGTCGAGCCGGTCACCGCGGGCATGGAAGGCGACCGCGCGGCCCTGTCCCGGCTCAGCGACGCCTCGCGCGCCTTCGAATTGGCGCAGGAGCCCGTCCTCAAGGGGTTCGCGGACCGGCTGGCGGCCATCGATCCCGCCGGCCTCACCGATGACGAGCGTCTCAACCACGCCTTCATGACCTATGTCGTGAAGCGGTCCCGCGACCGCATCCCGCTCGACACCGGCCGCATCGACGCCTTCAACTCCGAAGGCGGCCCGGGTCAGGGCATGAGCTATATCGCCAGCGTCACCCGGATCGCCACCGTCGCCGACGCCGAGGCGTGGATCGCGCGGCTGGAGGCCATGCCCAAGGTCTATGCCGATCAGCTGACCAACGCCCGGCGCGGCCTCGAGACCGGCATGGTTCAGCCTCGCTCCATCGTCGAGAACGCCCTGACCCTGATCGAGCCCGAGGCCGCCCTGACGCCCGGGGCCGACCCCCTGCTGAAACCCTTCGCCGCCCTGCCCGCCTCCATCCCCGTCGCCCAACAGAACGCGCTGCGCGAGCGCGCGGCCCGCGCCGTGGCCGACGGCGTGATGCCGCAGCGCCGCGAATGGGCGCGGTTCCTGCGCGAGGACTATCTGCCCCGCGCGCCCGAAACCCTGGGCCTGGTGCACCGGCCGGGCGGGCGCGAGACCTACGCCTATCTGGTGCGGGGCTTCACCACCACGGACCTGACCCCGGATCAGGTGCATCAGATCGGCCTCGAGGAGGTCGCCCGCATCCGCGCCCGCATGGATACCGAGATGCGCGCCGCCGGCTGGACCGGCGACTTCGCCGGCTTCCTCAACTTCCTGCGCACCGATGCGCAATTCTACGCCACGACGCGCGAGGACCTGCTGGAAAAGGCGTCCGAGATGGCCAAACGCGCGGACGACGGTCTGCCGGCCCTGTTCGGAACCCTGCCCCGCCTGCCGTATGGCGTGCGTCCGGTGCCGCGCGAGATCGAGGCCAACTACACCACCGGCCGCTACAACCAGGGCTCCATGGAGAACGGGATCGCCGGCGGCTATATGGTCAACACCTCCAGCCTGGATCAACGCGGCCTGTACGAGCTGCCGGCCCTGACGCTGCACGAGGCGGTGCCCGGCCATCACCTCCAGATCGCCCTGCAGCAGGAGGCCGAGGACGGTCCCTATTTCCGCCGCAGCGTCGACGTCACCGCCTTCATCGAGGGCTGGGGCCTGTATTCCGAGTTCCTCGGCGAGGAGATGAATTTCTACCGCACCCCCTATGAGCGGTTCGGGCGCCTCAGCTACGAGATGTGGCGCGCCTGCCGGCTGGTGTCGGACACCGGCATCCACTGGATGGGCTGGAACCTCGAACAGGCCCGGGCCTGTTTCCGCGACAACTCGGCCCTGGCCCCGCTGAACATCGAGACCGAGCTGCAGCGCTATATCGGCTGGCCCGGCCAGGCGACGGCCTACAAGATCGGCGAGATCCGGCTGCGCGGGGTGCGGTCGCGCGCGGAGCGTGAGCTGGGCGGCCGGTTCGACGTCCGGCGCTTCCACGACGCCCTGCTGGTCGACGGCCCCCTGCCCATGGCCCTGCTTGACGAGCGGATGGACCGCTGGATCGCCGAGGAAAAGGCGCGGCCGGCCGACTAGGCCAGGCCCAGCTCCGCCCGGGCCTTCCTCGTCAGCTTCGCCGCCACGATGCCGTGGGCGATGACCATGTGCTCGGCCAGTTCGTCGTCGGGCCAGTCGTCGATGCGCGGCAGGTTCACCCATCTGTTCCGCGCCAGATAGGGCGCCGGACGGGCGCGGCCGGACTCGGTCAGCACCTCATAGGCGATGTCCGAAACCTTGAACGAGACGCCGCCCTGCTCGCCCACCATGACGAACATCCTGCCGCCGACGCGGTAGGCGTCGTGATGCTCCCCGAAGGGGTGGTCGAGCGTGGCGCCCGGCAGGGCGAGGCAGACCTTGCCGACTCCCGCCCGGTCCAAGATCAGGCCTCCACGCCCACGCCGATCGGGCAGACCACGCCCGTGCCGCCGATGCCGCAGTAGCCGGCGGGATTCTTGGCCAGATAGGCCTGGTGATAGTCCTCGGCGAAATAATAGGGGCCGGCCGGTGCGATTTCGGTGGTGATCGTTCCCCGCCCGGCCTTCGACAGGGCGGCCTGATAGGCGTCGCGCGACGCCTCGGCCTCGGCCCGCTGTTCGTCGTTCAGATAATAGATGGCCGAGCGATAGGTGGTGCCGATGTCATTGCCCTGGCGCATGCCCTGGGTCGGGTCGTGGTTTTCCCAGAAGGCCTTCAGCAGGTCGCCGTAGCTGATCTCGTGCGGGTTGAAGACCACCTGCACCACCTCGGCGTGGCCGGTCCTGCCGGTGCAGGTCTCCTCATAGGTTGGATTGGGCGTGATCCCGCCCGAATAGCCGACCGAGGTGACCCAGACGCCCGGCAGCGTCCAGAAGACGCGCTCGACGCCCCAGAAACAGCCCATGCCGAATATGGCGGTCTGGAATCCCTCGGGATGCGGGCCCTTCAGGGGCCGGCCGGTCACATAGTGAACCTCGTCGGTGTGCAGGGGGGCCGGACGGCCCGGCAGGGCTTCGTCGGCGGTCGGCATTTCGTGGGATTTCCTGGACAGCATGGCGGGGCTCCGTGTTGGCCGCGGTCAGAAGGCTGCGCCTTCCCGATCCGACGCGGCCGGTCGAATGATCAGAGCGCCTATATGGGATGCGTTCAGGCGCTTGCCGAGGGGGTCCGGGTGTTCTATCAGCCTCGCCTCGCGCCGGATCGACCTCCGGCGCGACACGAAGGCCCTCGGGCGACGTCGTGGAAACGGACAGGTGGCGGAGTGGTCGATCGCGCACGCTTGGAAAGCGTGTGTACGTGAAAGCGTACCGAGGGTTCGAATCCCTCTCTGTCCGCCACGCACTTCGATGAACGAAGTCAGCGCCTCAAAGACCTAAAATCAAAACTCAACGGCCAGCGACTGACCCCGATTTTCCAGACCAAGTCAGAGACTCGAACAGGGCGCGGCCAACGGGGCCTCTAAACCGATCCGCCCGACCGGCCGAAGACAAGTCGTCGTTGGACTACCCCCACCGCCAGGGCCCGAGGCCCCGCCGCTTCTGAAACAGATCTCCTAAAGCGATTGTCCGTCATCCACGGTGATGATCGTGCCGGTAATGAAGCGCGCTGCAGGCCCCGACAGCAGCATCAGCGCTTGATCCAGCGCGTCCCCCTCCATAAGCCGCCGTCGCGGGAAGCCATCGATCTGCGCCTTTCCGGCGTCGGTCGCGAACCAGTCCGCGTTGATCTCGGTCTCGATATATCCCGGGGCGATGGCGTTGACGGCGATGTGCCGCTTCGCCCATTCCCGCGCCAGCCCCTGGGTCAGGGAAATGACGGCGGCCTTTGAGGCGCAATAGGCGGTCAGGCCGGGCAACTGGGTCAGGCCGGCGATGGAGGCGATGTTGATGATCCGGGCGCCGCCGGCCGACGCGACGCCGCTGTCGATCATGCGCTTTGCGGCCTCCCGCGCCGCGATGAACACGCCCCGCACATTGACGTAGAAGGTCTGGTCGAACACTTCGGCCGGCAGCGACAGCGCCGCGCCGTCGCCGCTGATCCCCGCGTTATTGACCAGTATGGAAATGGCCCCGAGTTCCGCCTCGGCGCGATCCATCGCCGGACCTATGGCGTCGCAGTCCGTCACATCCAACGAAATCGCCAAGGCCTCGCAGCCCCGGGCGCGGATGGCCGCAACCTCGGCCTCCAGTCGATCGGCGCGTCGCGCGGCCAGGACGACCTTTGCGCCCGCGTCGGACAGTAAATGCGCGAAATGCAGTCCCAGACCGCTGGATGCGCCAGTGATGAAGGCCGTGCGATTTTCGAGCGGACGGTCCGTCATGCTGTATCTCCTCGGGCTTGTAGCGTTCAGACGGCGTCCAGCGTGTCGAGAACGGAACTGAGCAGGGCGTCCAGCGCCTGAGGCGTTCCTGGTGGGCTGCCTTGACGCACCACGATCACGCGGCGGGAAGGCACGATCATCACCGCCTGCCCTCCCGCGCCAAGCGCCGCGACCGTGTCGGGCGGCGCAGTCGGAAAACGCAGGCCACCGGCCTGTCCGGCGGCGTCGAAGCCGGGGCGCGAGTTGGTCCACCACAGCAGTCCGTAAGAAGGATTCAGCGTCTGGGAGGGTGTGGTCAGCGCCCGAACCATCCCGGGAGTGATCAAGCCTCCGCCCGTCTCAAGGACCAGTCCGCCGAACCGGGCCAGATCTCGCGCGGTCGAGGCGGCGCTGTAGTAGTTCGTCACCCTGCCTGTCGCGCCATCCCCCTCGTTGGTGATCCATGAGGTAGCCGTCATCCCGAGCGGGTCGAGCAGGCGGCGACGAGCATGGCTTTCGAACCGTTCCCCGGTCGCGCGGGCCAGCAGGTGGAACAGCAGATGGTAGGCGGCGGTGTTGTAGGCCCACCGGGTCCCGGGCGCATCACGCAGCGGAGCCCGGCTGTTGATGTCGAACTGGTCCCCCGTCACGCCGCGCAGCGCCAGGCCGGCGTCATCCAGCCCCGACGTCATGCTCATCAAATGCCGGACGGTGATCGCCGCCCGGGCGTCATTTCGCCAGGCCGGGATATGATCGCAAGCGGCCTGATCGAGGCCCTTGATCGCGCCATCCTCCACCGCCATGGCGATCAGGACGGCGACCATGCTCTTGGCGACCGAGGCCACTTCACGCGGATGGCCCGCATCGTGACCGGGCGCATGGCGCTCGATCAGAACCTCGCGCCCCCTCGCCACCAGGACCGATGCAGCGCGGTCGCGCATCGCCTTGTCGACCACCGCCGCCAACCGTTCATTGGAGCCGATTCCGCCGCTGAAGCAGGACAGCCCCGCCGGCAAGGCTCCGAGGAAAACCCGGCGCGAAAGGTCCGGGCGCGTCGTTGGCGCGGACGGAAACACAGGCCAGCCTAGCTCGCCCGGCCCTGCCGATCGCGGCAGATGGCGAGGAAGCCTGCCGCCATGAACGCGGCCATACGCTGTTTGACCGCGTCGAAATCGTCCGACGCGCACAGGCCGCCCGACAATCTGTCGATCCGACCCGTCCGGGCCAGCGTCAGCATCAGGCCTGCCGTGACGAAGTGGTAGCCCCAGAACAGGTCCTCCTCCGCACATTCGGGCAAGGCCTTCTTCAGCAGGCCGATCAGGCGCAGCACAACGGGATCGAAGTGGTGATCCATCAGATCCGCGCCATAGCGGGTATTGGAAAGCTGAGCTCCGAGAACACCGTAGTTCTTCCAGCGCTCGCCGCCGTGGCCGTAGAGATCCAGGTCGGTGTCGAGGAAGGCGTGCAAGGCGCCCTCGACCGTCGGCTTGCCCTTCGTCTCCGCATCGTAGGCGTCCAGCGCGGCCATCCGCCGGGCGATCGTCACCCCGGCGCGGCGCGCCACGACCGCGTCGAACAGCTTCTTCTTGTCCGTGAAATAGTAGTTCAGCAGGGTGTGATGTACGCCGACCTGCTGCGCGACATCCTTCAGCGTGACGCCGTACAGACCATGCATCGAGAACAGGGATTCCGCCGCGTCGAGGATCTGCTCCATCTTGTCGGCGCGCTGTTCGACCTTGGTCGGGCGGCGGCGGGACTTGGCGGCGTCCGATCCGGCAGCCAATGGCGCAACCGCGTCCGCGGACTTCTTTTCAGCAACCGCCATATTCCACTCTCAGACGCATCTTGTCGATCTTGCCGGTCGAGGCCAGGGGCATCTGGTCGAGGCGAATGACCGCATCCGGTATCCACCACGGCGCCACCCGCCCGCGCAAGGTCGCAAGCAACTCTTCGTCACTGACCGGATCTCCATCGCGGGTCTGGACCACCAGCAATGGCCGTTCGCCCCACCGGTCGTCCGGCCTGCCGATAACCGCAACCAGCGAAACCGAAGGATGTTCGTTGATCACGGACTCGATCTCGGCCGGGTTGATCCATTCGCCGCCGGACTTGATGAGGTCCTTGGCTCGCCCGGTGATGGCCAGACTTCCATCCGCCTCGATCCTGGCCAGATCGCCGGTGGGGAACCAGCCGTCGGCGTCCGTGGCGCTGGCGGTCTCGCCGAAATAGCGTTCGACGACGGCGGAACCGCGCACGCGCAGATGCCCCTCAACGCCGCGCTGCTCCGGAAGCGGAGAACCTTCGGGATCAGTCAGCAGCAGATCGACGCCGATGGCCGGGCGGCCCGATATCCGGGCCGACCGCTCCGGATCATCAGGACGGGCGCAGGTTCCGAGGGGCGACAGTTCCGTCATCCCCCAGCTCATCTGCACCGTCACGCCCAGCCGCCGCTCGATGCGCTCCATCAACACCGGCGACAGAGGCGCGCCGCCGACGATGATCCGCCTCAACGTCGGCGTTTCACCGCCGGTCGCGTCGAGGTGCTCTACCAGGCCCAGCCAGACGGTGGCGATGCCGACGGCGACGGTCACCGCCTCGGCGTTGATCAGCCGGGCGATGCTGGCGCCGTCCAGTCCCCGTCCCGGCAGGACCAGCCTCGCCCCCACGGCCGGCGCCGCGAACGGCAAGCCCCAGGCGTTTGCGTGGAACATGGGCACCACCATCAGGACGCGGTCCGCCGCCGAAATCCCCATCACGTCGGCCTGCAGCTGGCGCAGCGTGTGCAGGAAGCTTGACCGGTGATTGTAGGTGACGCCCTTGGGCGCCCCCGTTGTGCCGGAGGTGAAGCACAGTCCGCACGGCGCGGTTTCGGGGAAGGTGCCCCATTCCACGTCGTCCGTCGCCCCCTCAATCAGGGACTCGAGCGGGACGATCGAAGGATTGTCGTCCGCGTTTCCGGAGGCGTCGATGGTCAGGATATGTTCCAGCGTCGAGGTCCAGGCGGCTATGCCGCGGGCAAGCGGCGCCAGGTCCGCGCTGACGATCAGGATGCGCGCCTGGGACTGCGACAGCATGGATGCAAGCTGCATCTCGGTCAGGCGCGGGTTCAGCGTATGACACACCGCTCCCATCCCCATGATCGCGTACCAAGCCTCCACATGCGCCTGGGTGTTCCACGCCAGGGTGGCGACCCGGTGGCCCGTTTCGACGCCGAGATCGCGCAGCACGGCCGTGACCTTGCGGCTGCGGAGCCTCAGGCCGGCGTAGCCGATCCGATCGATCCCGCCGTCATCCCTCGCCGTTACGACCTCGCTGTCCGGACTCCATTTCGCGGCGTGGTCCAGGAATTTGTCGAGAGTCAGGGCATAGCTCTGCATTTCCCCGTCGATCATGGACATGCCGGAGTGGACGGCGGCAGCGGGGGCGAGATAACGCCGAAGTTGAAGGTCCAGGGCAGGCCTCCCGCGACGCGGCGGCGACACACCACCGCTTCATGCAGTTCGTACATGCCCGGCATCAGCCGCTCGCGAACCACCGGGCCCTGTTCGAAGGCCATATAGGACTGCGTGCTTCCATAGGCCGGCCAGTCCGGCTGGCCCGGCGCCGTTGGCGCGCCGTCGCGGGCGAACGAGCCCCAGTAGGCCATCATGGCCGCCGAAAGCTCCCGCTCGACCGGCGTGTCAGGGATCGAGGGCCAGCGCGGCGGGGTGCGGTCCGCCGTTCCGAATACATAGGGAAGCTCCGAGGCGTGGAAGGCGTGCAGGTCGGCCGCATCGGCCGCCGGATAACCGTGGTCGAAATAGTAGAGGAAGGCGGGTTGACCGATCCGGGTCTGACGCCGCGCCAGACGCTCCGCGGTCCAGCCGTACAGGCCGTCGCGCGGGGTCGCCAGGACGCTGCCCGGGATGTCGGTGGACGGGTAGAGCGCGAGGAAGGCGTCTGCCAGTTCGCCATACCGGGCGCGGATTTCCCGCTCGTACGTGGCCGCGTCAGCCGGCGCCGGCGGGGCGAGGGATCGCAGCGAACGGATTTCGCCGGCGTTGAACCCGGCCAGCAACGGCACGGGCGCCTGTTCGCCGCGATCGAAGATCGTCACCAGTTCCTCGGGCAGGACGTAGCCGTCGATGGTTCCGCGCGGGGTGAAGCCGGCCTGGGCCGCCGCCACGGTCAGGGCCTGGGGATCCATCGCGCGCATGGCCGCGAGATTTTCGGCCGCCACGACGCTCTGCACCCAGTAGCCGACCCCTTCTGCAGCGGGATCGCCATGGCGACTCGAGCGCAGTTCCGACGTCGAGATCATATAGGCGCTCTGGGCGATCGCCCGGTCGAACAGGCCGCGCGCCTGCGGAGCCGCCATCAGATACATGACGCTGAGCGCGCCCGCCGATTCGCCGGCTATGGTGACGTTGGACGGGTCGCCTCCGAAGGCGGCGATATTCGCCTCCACCCATTTCAGGGCGGCGATCTGGTCGAGCAGGCCGTAGTTGCCGGAGACGTTCTGCCGGGATTCGGCGCTCAGTTCCGGATGGGCCATGTAGCCCAGGACGCCGAGGCGGTAGTTGATCGACACCACCACCAGCCCCTGCGAGGCGGCGAGGCGAGCGGAGTCGTACATCGCCTCGCTGCTGGCGCCGCCGACAAGGGCTCCGCCGTGAATCCAGACGAACACCGGCGCGTTCCGGGCGCTCTGCGGGGTC
>Ga0233425_10008620_pt1 | contig 13402 bp, 12 predicted proteins | sample Watercolumn_Towu_2_FD_181712 | JGI IMG/M metagenome (GOLD analysis project Ga0233425, IMG submission 181712) | Freshwater microbial communities from Lake Towuti, South Sulawesi, Indonesia - Watercolumn_Towuti2014_140_MG | ecosystem: Environmental > Aquatic > Freshwater > Lake | place...
GAATAGACGACAGAGGATAACGCCGCCCCCGCCGGCCTCGTGCCGGCGGTGCAATGACTGAGCAGCTACAAGCGATCCCTCTCCAACTCAACGCCGCCCCCGCCGGCACGGTGGGAAGTGCGGGGAACATTCATCGGAGTCGCTCATCGCATTTCACTCTTCTTGATGGCCAGCGGCAGAATTTGACGCTTGTTCGAATAGACGACAGAGGATAACGCCGCCCCCGCCGGCCTCGTGCCGGCGGTGCAATGACTGAGCAGCTACAAGCGATCCCTCTCCAACTCAACGCCGCCCCCGCCGGCCTCGTGCCGGCGGAGCGGTGACTCATGGGCTGCCCTCGTGTAACCTCGATCCCCCGATGACATCGAACCATGCCATTTACGAACCGAACAACGTGCACGTGGCCTATCAGCTCAACTGGTCGCTGACTGTCTTTACACGAATGGCTTTGCCGGCACCAGCGCCGGGGCTTGAGGCAGTGCGCTCCGCAGTCGAAAGGGACGGTGTTCGCATTCTCGAATACCGCGCACGGTCGCCAACGACGCATCAATTCCTCCTCAGCACTCATCCTGGCATCGCGCCCCAGGAGGTCATTCGATCGGTGAAGGGGCGTTGGCAACACGCCCTGCGCAGTACCATACCGAAAATGTTCAAGCGGAACTACCGCCTGGACAGCGTGGGCGAAGCTAACAACAACATGCTGCAATCGTACGTGGACGGACAAGCTCAACGACATGCCGTGGCGGATGACCGCATCCAACGCTTTATCACGTCGTGCCAGTTCTTCGACGCCGATGTAGATCTGGGAGAGTTGCAGCGCAGCGCACATGGTCAGTACATCGCAAATCTGCATCTGGTCTTTGAGAATCGCCAGCGATTGTCGGAGACGCGTGAAGAGGGGTTGTGCCGAACACGCGACGCACTGATTCGAGCTGCGAGAAAGAAGGGCTATCGGCTGGCGAGAATCGGCATTGTATGCAACCACGTTCACCTTCTTATGGGATGCGGCTTGACGGAGACACCTCTTGCCATCGCTCTAAGCCTGATGAACGACGTCGCGTACGCACATGACCGGACGCATTACTTCGAATACAGCTTCTATGTCGGAACGTTTGGCAACTACGACCGAGATGCCATTCGACGTTGGTTTGTGGGACAAGACGGGCGATAAGTGCCGCAAAGTCAGCGTCCCGCCGGCACGAGGCCGGCGGTGACGGGAGTTGGTTGTTGTGATCCCGTGGTAGCCCGTCAGTCATCTTTCCGCCGGCTCAGGGCCGGCGGGGAGCATCGGGAGCACAACATGGCCCCGGCCGGCCTCGTGCCGGCGGAGCGCTGACTGAATAGCTACAAGCAGTCCATCTCCAGCTCAACGTCGCCACCGCCGGCCTCGTGCCGGCGGAGCGCTGACTGAATAGCTACAAGCAGTCCATCGCCAGCTCAACGTCGCCCCTGCCGGCCTCGTGCCGGCGGAGCGCTGACTGAGCAGCTACAGGCAATCCCTCTCCAACTCAACGTCGCCCCCGCCGGCCTCGTGCCGGCGGAGCGGCGATTCCCAGGCTGTGCACGTGCTCGCCGCGCGACACCAGCGATCGACGCGCGCGGCGCTTACTTGCGGTATTCCCGGTGATAGAATCGGCTCATGAAGAAATCAACTGCGAGAGTGCTGCTTGCCACGTTTGGCAGCTACGGCGACGTACAGCCGATGATTGGATTGGGGAGCGAGCTGCAACGGCACGGTGCCACAGCCACGGTACTGACAAACGGCTATTTCGAATCCGCCGTGCGCGCCGCGGGACTCGATTTCGTGGCGGTGACGGACGCCGCCGAGTACGAGGCCATTACCCTGAATCAGGATCTGTGGCATCCGCGCCGCGGACTGGAATTGGTGGCGCGCGCCTGGGCCAATCTCCTGCCCCCCGTGTACGAAGCCATCCTGCAGAACTATCAGCCGGGAGAAACCGTCGTCGTCGCGACGGCCGTGACATTTGCGGCACGCGTAGCGCAGGAAAAAGCGGGTGTGCCGTTGGCTACGGTCCATATTCAGCCGGCGATGTTTCGCAGTCTGTTCGAGATGCCGCGCCTGCCGATGATGCCGCCGACCGAGTGGTTGCCGCGCTTCGGTAAGCGACTGCTCTACTGGTTGGGGGACCGCGTCTTTGATGGGGCCATAGCCGGCGACGTGAACGCCTTCCGCGCACAATTCGGATTGCGGCCGATACGTCGCATTCTTCAGGAATGGTCCCTGTCACCACAACTCGTCGTGGGCTTGTTCCCCGACTGGTTTGCTGCACCGCAGCCGGATTGGCCCCGGCAGAGCCTGCTGTCCGGATTCCCCTTGTACGACGGCGACGACGGCAGTGAGCTGCCCGGCAACGCGCAACGGTTTCTCGATGCGGGGGACGCCCCGATTGCCTTCACTCCTGGTTCCGCGATGCGGCAGGGCCAGCCGTTTTTCGCAGCAGCCGCCGAAGCCTGCCGCCTGTTGGGACGTCGCGGTATTCTCTTGACGCGTTACCCGGAGCAAGTGCCGGCCGAACTGCCCGAAGGCGTGGTCCATTTCGACTACCTGCCCTTCGGCCGTCTGTTGCCACGCTGCGCGGCGCTGGTGCATCACGGCGGAGCGGGGACCACGGCCCAGGGCTTTGCCGCTGGCATCCCGCAGCTCATCATGCCCATGGCTTTCGATCAACCGGACAATGCCGCGCGCGCCGTGCGCTTAGGGGTGGCGCGGACCATCTCGCGCCGGTCGTTCCACCCGCGGGCCGTGTCGCGTCTGCTGCGGCAACTGATCGAGGAGCCGGCCATCGCGGAACGCTGCCAACAACTATCCGGTCGATGTCGCGACCCGCACCGTTTCGCGCGCGTTTGCGAAGCCATCCTGCAGCTGGCGACGACTGGCACGACAACCGCGCGGGCGCAGTGAAGTCCGCGCAGGCCAAGGAGGACATGTTCCCCATGTGGGATGTGATCGTGATCGGCGCTGGGGCGGCGGGGCTCCTGGCCGCTATCCGAGCGGCCGAAGCTGGGCGGCGCGCCTTGGTGCTGGAAAAGAACCTACGCCCCGGTGTCAAGATCCTGATGTCCGGCGGGACACGCTGCAATCTGACACATGCCACGGACGAACGGGGCATCGTCGCGGCTTTTGGGTCGCAGGGCCCGTTCCTGCACTCGGCCCTGGCGACGCTCGGCCCCGATCAGTTGGTCGAGTTGTTCCATCGGGAAGGAGTGTCTACGAAAGTCGAGCCCGGGGGCAAGGTGTTTCCCGAGAGCAACCGCGCGGCCGATGTCGTGGCCGCATTGAGTCGACGACTGGCTCGTTCCGGCGCCCACGTCTCGCTGGGCGAACCGGTACGCAGTCTCACGCCGGGTGCGGAGTGCATCGAGGCTGTCACGTCGCGGCAGGCTATCCTGGGGCGTAACGTGATCGTGACGACGGGAGGCCAATCCTATCCCGGCTGCGGAACCACCGGTGACGCCTACGACTGGGCGAGACAGCTGGGGCACACGGTCGTTGCGCCGCGACCTGCATTGACCCCTGTGCTGGCGGCGGTTCCCTGGGTGGAAGAGCTCAGCGGAGTGACCGTCTCCGACGCGCGTGTCAGTGTCGTTCCCGCAACGCGAGCGTCCGCATCCAGCTCGGAGCAATCTGCGGCCCGCAGAAAGGCTGACCGCTCCACACCGGCCACAGCGCGGGGGTCATTGCTCTTCACACATTTTGGCTTGTCGGGTCCGGCCGTGTTGGACGTCAGCCGCGCCGTCAGCGGTGCGGCGGACCCGCAGTCCCTCGCACTGTGCTGCGACTTTCTACCTGCGGAATCCGAGGACGAGTTCATCCGCTGGCTTGACGCCCAATGTGCGGCGGGCGGTGGTCGCCAGATCGACACGGTGGTTGCGGAGCGTCTGCCGCGTAGACTCAGCCAGACGCTCTTGGCGTTGGTGGCGGTTCCCGCGGAACGGCGTGCGGCGGAGGTCAGTCGTGCGGATCGCCGGCGGCTGGGCGAAGCCGTGAAACGTTGCCTGATTCCGGTACGCGGCGTAATGGGATTTCGCAAGGCCGAAGTCACAGCCGGCGGTGTGGACTTGCGGGAGGTCGATTCGCGGACGATGCAGAGCAAGCTCGTGCCGGGTCTGTTCTTTGCCGGCGAAGTCCTGGACCTGGACGGCCCGATTGGCGGATACAACTTCCAGGCCGCCTTCAGTACCGGCTGGCTCGCTGGCAGCAGCGCCTGCCGCTCGGAGCCCTCCGGTACTCGGTGCTGACCGGTCCGATTCAGCCGGCCTCGGCCGTTTCGCGCAGTTGTCGCGCCGTCTGGCTGAATTCATCCACGGACATCTCGCGCAGAAATACCAGTCCCCGTGTAGCGCGAATGAAAGCGCTGGGGTGTTCGGCAAACCACTCCCGTCCCAGGCAAGTCTTGATCATCTGGTACTGGTGCACCTGGATGTGCTGCGCCAGTTGGCAGAAAGGACCGTCGTGCTCGTGGCTGGGGAATGAAGCGTCCCGTTGCGACACGAACGTATTGAGGAACGAGTTCTCCATGATGGAGAACATGTTGAGCGACACCGGGACGTAGACATTCGCCTCGCTGGGATGGAAGCGATACCAGACATTGCGGTAGCCGAGCACGCGGATGTCGGTGCGCTGCATCCTTTCGCTGTACCGCCGCGTGGCCTCGTTGACTGCCTGCAGTACCTTGTAGTGCGTGTCCGGGCCGCTCGCCTCGGGGTCCAGCGCCACGGAGATCACGTCGGGGCGCACGGCATCCATCAGTCTGAGCACCGGAACCACATCGCGCTCGATGGTCGGAGTAGGCGTGAAGATGTCGCCCGTATAAAACCCCAACCGCAGATGGTGGATGTTGCAGCATTGCCAGCCCAGATAGCCCCACAAGCATTCGGCTTCCCATTCCCGACACATGCCTTTGAGCTTCTGGATGTGTTCGGGGTCCTTTTTTCCGGGATAGACAGTCCGGAAGTAGTGGTCAATCTCCTGCATGCGGTTGCGGATCGCCCGCAAATCGTTGTCGTCACAGATGCTGATCAGGTTGCGCAGTAAACGGCGTGCGGCTCCCGCATCGCGCATTTCCTCATTGCGGGCGGCGATCCCGTCCAGGTACTGCCAGATGTCGCGATTGCGCCCCTGTTCGTTGGCGGGATCGAAGTAGTTATCGACGTGCAGCGCGGTGAACTCCGCTGTTCCCAGGAACCATTGCAGGGCCTGCAATTGGCGGAGCATGTACTGGTTGGAAACGGCCGTGAAGCCACTGGTGAGCGTGGCGAAATGATGCACGTTGTGCGGATTACGGATGTGACGCACGATGTACGGGAGATAGCCGAGCATCAGGTCGTCGTGGTGCGGCTCGGTGTGCAGGAAGCGGGTGCCGTTCGAAGGCCGGCCGCCGGCTTCGATCTTGTCGATCAACCTGCGCTGCACCAGTTGAGTCAGGTCGCTTAGCGGCTGCCCGCGTTTGGCCAGTACGACGCGGGCCCGCGCGTCCGATTGCGCGTCGCCCTCGGTCAGGTCCGCCAGACGCTTGGCGTGCTTCAGGGACAGATCGACCAGGACCTGTTCCACCTGATCATCGGTGATTGTTTCCCGTTGGGAAAGGAGATGAACCTGACGTTCCTGCAGACGCTTTGCGGCGCCGAGTGTCACATAAAAGCGCGCGCCGGGCAGCGACCGCAGGGCACTCGCGGGAACCAGCACGCTGACGGGGCCCTGCACACCGTCGGCAACGACACCAGCCTTGGCTTCGCCGGCTGCGAGGATGATGGCCGCACATTCCGGATTGTAGGTGATCGTGCCGAGTCCAATCGTGATCACCAGGCGGTGCCGGGAGACCTCGATGCCGCCCAGATCGCCCGCAGCCGCCGCTTGTGTTTCGTAATTGGTGGCGGTCAAACGCGTGGTGGAATGATGATCGGACCCGGCCACATTGAACCCGATGTGTCCGTCCGGTCCGATACCGCCCAGGAAGAAGCCGATGCCGCCGAGCGCACGGATCTTGTCTTCGTAGGCCTGGCACCAGTCATCGATGCGATGCAGCAGCGCCTTCTGGTGACGCTCGACGTCCGAGACCGGCTGCCGGGTGCGCAAGCTGAGATCCACACGTGAATCGGGCCATGCAGACTCCAGCGAGTGCCCCTTCTCCAGCCCGATCTGCTCGCAATTCATGAGCAGGGCCTTGCGGCGATCGAAGCCGAAACTCTTGAGATAGTACTCATTGACATAATGGTAGAAACTGTTGTGCTGGCGCGGGTCAATCGGATAGAACTCGTCAATCTGCACAAAATGCAGGCTCTTCAGATCCGGCTTCCGCCCCGGGTCGACCCCTGCCAGTTCGAGCGCACTGCGCGTCTCGGGCTCCTGCCAGGTCGCCAGCAGGCGCATCACCCAGCGGATGAAGTGCTCGGGCGTCTTCCCCGTGGGCAAGGAGATCACTCCTCCCGGATGCCCCTGCGCCCATTCGAGGAATCGCATGGCGGCCAGCTTGCCCAGGGCGGGAAAGTTGCTGACCGTGACCACTGGGATCTGTTCTGTAGGACCGTAGATGGCCTGCAGTGGTGACGCGGCCAACGCCGTTAACTCGACAGGAGATAATCGGTGGGGATCGTCGGTCATCGGGGAAACCTCTCAGCGGAGCGCGGGCGGCCTGATCGAGGAACGCTCAGTTTAGGCCAAAGTTCACAGGCCGGGTATGCCAGCCAGCGAGTTCTGCTGCTCGGCTTTCCGGACGCGGCGGGATGAGTGATTACCGGAGCGGACCGGTGGGCAAAACAGGATGCGCGCCCCTGGATTAGGCAGAGTGCATCGACTATCGTTCGACAGGAGTCGTGTGTTTCCCGGTCCCCTGTCCACACCCGTTTGCCATGCGCTGTCTGTCGATTCGCCGACCTGGTGCCCCTTCACGGTTTGTGTGCGGCCGATCAGCGATTCCTCCGGCGTCATGTTGCTGAATCGCGTCAATGACTGCCGTCGCGCACGCTTTTTCCCGAATTGCACGGTTGTGGCAGTTGCAGGCTGTCGCGTTTCTTGTTCCTCTTCCAGCAGATGGGTCGATAGCGGCCTAGAATTCCTCGGGCGGGAAGTTGCCATCGTCACATCTCTCGTGGCTCGCTATACTCCCGCGTCCATTCGGAAATGCTCCTCGCAAGACGATCAGGCAGGCATCATGTTTCGCTTAGCATCCAAATTCCGTCCGGAGTCCGAAGCCTTCGAGAATGTCCGCGCCGCGGGTTTTCGCGGCGCGGAACTTTGGCTGGGAGCTGATGTTCTGGCTGATTGGCGGAATGTGCTGGCCACCGCCCACGCCTATCCACTTTTCTATGCGGTGCACTTCCCCAATGAACCGGATCTGGATGCCGGGGCCGTGGAGCAGGCGGCTTGGCTGTACCGCGAGTTGGACTGTTCCGCCCTGGTGATTCACCAGGATCCCTTCGATCTACATGGCAGCCTGCTAAGTCTATTGGTGCCCGGAATTCGCATCGCGGTGGAGAACCACGCTCTGAATCGCTCGGCCTTTGCCGCCTGGGCGCAACACAACCCAGGACTGGCCTTGGACGTGGAACACTTGTGGCAGCTCACGCTCGACAACGCTCCACTGGCCGACCTGCTGGCCTTTCTGCGTTGTTTTCTCCGGGAGTTTGGTGACAAGCTGCGTCATGTTCATTTGCCCGGGTATCAGCCCGGCGGTCAGGAACATCGCCCGTTGTATCACAACCCCGAACTGGCGCGCGAGGTCTTCAGCGCGCTGGCTGAGTTCGGCTATACGGGGATGGTCGTGAGTGAAGCCGACGTGTCGCACCAACGGCCGGACGATCTGCGGCGCGACGTGGCGCTCTACCGCGACTGGTTCGATCACCATTCGGTTCCCTGTCCGACGGAATGGCTGCACGTGCCGCCCGCAGGTGGAATGCTCCAGCCACTGCACGGACGGGAACCTGTCCAGCCGGCAAGTGCTCTGGCGCGCGAAATGGCCCAGAGCAGCGTTCTGTTGCGTCCCGAGGCCAACAGCAATTTGCGCGGCCTGCCCGGCTGAGTCATGCGGCCAATTGCCGCCCTTGGGTCGCTGAAAAAGTGACTCGGCACGGCCGTTCCCTGCGTTGCCAAGCGGCCTTTCATCGGGGACAATCTGCGCGGCATGGGACGTTTCCTTGCGCGTCCCGGCGGCAAGTGATGCAAGGCCAGCCCGCTACCGAAGGAGAACGGTCGCATGTCCGAGTTCACGTGGCTGGACGGAAGCATCGTGGGACTCTATCTGTTGGCCACGATGATTGCCGGCATCATGGTGCGCCGATACGTCTCCGGAGTGGACGACTTCCTCGTCGCCGGCCGCGAGATGAACGTCTATCTCGGCATCGCCTCATTGGCCGCGACGGAATTCGGCATCGTTACCTGCATGTATTCCTCCGAAGCCGGCTACAAATACGGTTTCGCCGGCGCCTTTCCGGGAATCGCCAACTTTCTGGCGATGCTGATCGTCGGCTGGACGGGCTTCTGTATCAAGCCGCTGCGCGACTCGGGTGTCATCACAATTCCGGAATTGCTCGATCAACGATTTGGCGGTCGCGTCCGCTGGGCCACGGGTGTGGTGATCGTGCTCGGCGGTCTGCTGAACATGGGCGTCTTTCTGCGTGTGGGAGGTGAGTTCCTCGTCGCCGTTACGGGACTCGACACGATTCGGATGGGCGATGGCTTTGTCGAGCAGCACAAACTCGAACTCATGATGACGATTCTGTTGGTGGCCGTCGTGATTTACACGGTGCTGGGCGGCATGCTGTCCGTACTCGTGACAGATTATCTGCAGTTTGTAGTGATGAGCGCGGGATTGCTGACCGTGACCCTGCTCATTCTGGTGAAGATCGGCTGGACGCAACTGGTCGATACCGTGGAAAGCCACTACGGAGCCGCCGGATTCAATCCCCTGCTTAATGAAGCGCTGGGCTGGGACTTCGTCGTCTTCAACGTGCTGGTCAACACGGCCTCCGTGCTCACGTGGCAGACCGCGATCGCGCGAGTGCTGGCATCCAAGGACACGGACACGGGTCGAAAAGTCTACGCGCGCACGAGTTTCTTTTTTCTCTGCCGGTGGGTGATTCCGGTTCTGTGGGGTATCTCGGCACTCGCGATGTGTCCGGTGGGGGTCAGTTCGCTGCAGGCCATGCCCCGTTTCCTGGCGACCTTCCTGCCCATGGGCTTCATGGGACTGCTGGTGGCCGCCATGTTGGCCGCGGATATGTCCACGGATTCGTCCTACATGCTCACCTGGGGAGGTGTCATCTACAACGATATTCTGGCGCCCCTGCGCCGCGGCCGTGCCTGGTCCGAACGGAAAGGACTCCTCTGGAACCGCACGATCGTGGCACTGATCGGCGTCTTCCTGTTGTTCTACGGCCTGTGGTATCCACTCAAGGGTGACCTGTGGAGTTATCTGGCTGTCACGGGGACGATTTATCTGGCCAGCATCTCGACGCTGTTGATCGCCTGCTGCTACTGGCCGCGCGCCAACAGTTGGGGAGCTGCCGCGGCGATTGTCGTGGGCGCCGCGATCCCCGTAATTTTCCTGGCCTCCGAGCAATTCCCCGCCACAGAACAGATTGCCAAGACCATCGGCCCGAACACTGCGGGAATCGCCGCGTATGTGCTCACCGGCCTGGCGATGGTGGTGGGGTCGCTGCTCAAACCCCGGACGATGACCGCAGACAAGGACCCTCAATCATGATGCAGCACTGGTTCTGGCTGTCGGCAACGGTTCTCGTCGTGGTTTGGTACTCCTCCATCACCATCTACGTGGCCGTGCGCGGTGCCGTGGACATCAAGCACATGCTCGCCGCGCTGTCCGACAACCGGCGCAAGCAGCCAACAGATGATCAGTCCGGCGGCGCGGGCAAATGATCGGCACTACATCAAGGTTGCTGCAGCCACTGCATGTGCTTCATCCACTCCTCGCAACGCTGCGGCCAGGTCGAACACGCGTGTTCCGAAGGTCGCAGGCCGAAACCGTGTCCGCCGGCCACGTAGACATGCAGTTCCGCCGGCACGTTGGCCTTCTTGAGTTCCGTATAGAGCACAACGCTGTTGAGGCACGAGACGCGATCATCGCCGGCGTGGGCTAAGAAGATCGGAGGAGTCCGGTCCGTGACGCGCAGGTAGGATTGCAGCCGGGGCACGTCCTTCTCAATGAGGTAGGCTGGGTACACGAGGACGGCGAAGTCCGGGCGCTGCGAAACCTGGTCGACATCATCAACGGCGGAATACTTGCGCTCGTCGAACAACGCCGTCAGCGCCGCGGTTTCCCCGCCTGCCGAAAAGCCCAGAATGCCGATACGATCCGGCGCCAGTTCCCAGGACTGCGCCTTGCTGCGCACGAGACTCACGGCGCGTTGCGCGTCCTGCACGGCGGCACGCCAACGTTGCTGCTCATCGCGCGCGGGTACTCGGTACTTCAGTACAATGCCCGTCACTCCGAGGCGATTCAACCAGGCGGCGACCTCCGTACCTTCTTTGTCCCAGGCGAGAATGCGGTGCCCGCCGCCGGGACAGATGATCACCGACGTCTTGGTGTCCGGATCAGCAGCCGGGCGATACACGGTCAGTGTCGGTCGCGTGACGTTGGTGATGCGCGTCGTGGGCGGCTGTTCACCCGGCTTGCCGGGTTCTGTGGTCTCCGCTCCAATGTTTCCCGGTTCGTCCGGTGGCTGCTCGGGCCAAACGGCAACCACCTCAGGTTCCGCCGCCGAGGCCGGTGTCATCCACACCCCGACCAAAGCTGCCGCAATGAATGTCGCTCTGAGGTTCCGCAGTTCCATAATGGCCCTTTCCTGGTTGAGTGTTGGTCGTCTCACAGTAGGATGAGACGTGTTCGCCGTACGTGTTCACGGGTCGGTGGGGGATTGGCGCATTTTTTGGCGATGGCGGTTTGCCGTCAGTGCCAAACGTTGGCCGAAAACACGGGCCGATCCCCGTCTGGTGCAAAACACACCGACCCGCGAACGCTTGCTGTTTGCCGGGCAAGATCCCCGCGTTTCTTGGTCTGCACTTATTACCCCAGGAGACTTCGCGTGACCAACGTTCTACGATGTGCCCTGATGATGGTCTGCTTACTGGCGGCTGCGGTGTCGTTGCTCTGTGTTCCGACGGGGAGCATTCTCGCAGAGGAGAAGCCCGTGTCCCAGCCGGCTCAACTTGCCCAGCTCAAATCGTTGGCTGAACAGGTCCAGCACCTGGAACAGGTACCCGTCCAGGAACAACCGTGGGGTTGGCTGCGCTGGTTGGTGAACGATCAGCTGGTGCCGGGAGCGACGATGACGCTGGGGGTAGTTCAGATTCATGCCGGTCAGAAGAATCCGCCGCACCAGCATCCCAACTGCGACGAAGTGATCTACGTCCTGTCCGGCTCCTGCACGCATCGTGTCGGTGATCAATCGGTGGTGCTGCGTGCCGGCGACGCGTTACGGATCCCGAAGGGTGTTCCTCACGGAGCCACTGTGTTGGGGAATGAACCCATGAAATGCGTGGTGGTCTACGACACGGGCAACCGGCAGTTCGTGCCCGTTGAGGAATAGCGCCGATTATTCACCACCGAGGCACAGAGGGTGAAGAAAGGACAAGTAAGGCCAGTAGTTTCGCAACGATTACGCTTGGACCGAACCTGACAAGCTGTAGATTCCGCCTCTTGTGTTTTCCGCTGTGTTCTCGGTGGCTCTGTGGTTGCTCTTCTGGTTTCGTGCATTATCCGGAATAGCGCCGCGGGACTCACCGGTTCGCGCGGTACTTGATGACCCGGACTCGTTCGAGCGTGACGAGGCCCTCCTGGACCATTTCATCGATGTGCGGCAGCAGCGTATCAATGCGTTCCTGACTGTCGACGATTTCGATGACCATCGGCAGGTCCCGGGACAGGTCGAGAAACTTGGTGGTGTGCATGCAACTGTGAGCGCCGAATCCCATCGGGCCGCGCAGCACGGTAGCGCCGGCCAGGTGCAGTTCCCGTGCCTTGAGCACAATGGCTTCGTACAGCGGCCGGCCCTGCCACTTGTCGCTTTCTCCCACGAAGATCCGGAGCAGGTAACCCTCATCGGGAATTCTCATGGCTCGCCTCGCCGTCACGTGCCGTAGATCAGCAACGTCACACGCGCGCCCAACCAGGCCGCACACAGCCCCAGCCCGTTGCTCAAGAGAATGTTCGCCAGTGCCAACCACCATTGACCGTCTTCGGCCAGGGTCAGCGTCTCCCAGCTGAAGCTGGAAAACGTCGTGAACCCGCCGAGTAGTCCGACGAGTATCGCGAGTCGATACTCCTCACGAACCAGTAGGGGACCGGTCAGCAGGGATGCCAGAAAACCAATGGCCCCACAGCCCAGCAGATTGACGGTGAACGTGCCCCAGGGGAAAGCCCCGCTGCTGGACCGCTGGATCCAGCCCGCCAGAAGATAGCGCAGCAGCGATCCGCCTCCCCCAGCGGCAAAAATCAACATCCAGCGCAGCAGCATGACCGGATTCAGTCTAGCTCATATAGCGTCTCGTCCACTTGCGGCGGGCGCAACTTCTTGGCAAAGCTCTTGAGTTTGCTGGTCGTGTCCTCGCCGCCAAACATCGGATCCTCGCCGTCCAGCAGGTCGCCCATTTCTTCTTCGATCCGGTCCGGATCCTCGCCCGATTCCATGCGGCGGATGGCCTCCTCCATGCGGTCATTGAGTTTCATGCCGGTGCTCTCGTAGAGCCTGCGCATCAGGTGGGCCGCTTGCCGCGGATCGTCTTCGTTCAGTCCGTCTGCTTCACTCGCCAATTGCTCCATGGCCTTCTCGAACTTCGCTTCATCGAATCCCGGCGGCAGATCATCGGCGCCGTCTTCGGTCGGCCCCTTTTCGCTGTCCTTGTCCTTCTTCCCGCGCGACACAGCGAAACGCGAGATCTTGCGTTCCAGTTTCGGACGACCACAGTGCGGGCACTTCGGGCGCTTGGTGGTGTTCACGCGCCGCGCAAAGAAGTTGAAAACCATATGGCAATCGGAGCAATAGAATTCGTAGATCGGCACCTTGGCTCTCCCTTACTGCGAACCTGGACCTTCCGTTGACCAATCCGTGCGCGACATTCTAAGCGCGCGCTCGGCTTTTCACCAACATCCCCGCGGTCTGGCTGTAACTCGGACCGGCAGTTCAGGGTGCCGGGGGACTTGGGACCGGCGGCGGTTCGGCGGGAGCCGGTTCGGCTGTGGGCGCGGCCGCGGTTTCAGGGGCCGCGGGCGCAGACGCCTGATCGGCCGGTGCGGTCTCCGGCGCGGGTGTCATGGTCTCGGGCGGTGCGGGCTCAGGAGTCGCCGTCTCGGGGACCGCAGGCACTTCGGCGCGTTCCGCAGCGGGCGGTTCAATTCCCAGTGCCGCGTGCACGCCATACAGATGG
>Ga0233425_10008621_pt1 | contig 13402 bp, 5 predicted proteins | sample Watercolumn_Towu_2_FD_181712 | JGI IMG/M metagenome (GOLD analysis project Ga0233425, IMG submission 181712) | Freshwater microbial communities from Lake Towuti, South Sulawesi, Indonesia - Watercolumn_Towuti2014_140_MG | ecosystem: Environmental > Aquatic > Freshwater > Lake | place: Indonesia...
CCTCAACCCGTAACCCGTAACCCGTAACCCGTAACCCGTAACCCGTAACCCGTAACCCGTAACCCGTAACCCGTAACCCGTAACCCGTAACCCGTAACCCGTAACCCGCAACCCGTAACCCGCAACCCGTAACCCGTAACCCGTAACCCGCAACCCGCAACCCGCAACCCGTAACCCGTAACCCGTAACCCGTTCCCCATTCCCCGTTCCCCGCAAGGCCAACAATGACGCGCACGATTGAAGGTGTCTTGCCGATCGCCCACACACCGTTCACGGACGACGATCGGATCGACGACTCGAGCTTCCAGCGGCAAATCGACTGGGCCTACGCGCGGGGAGCACAGGGGTTCTGCACCGGGATGGTTTCGGAACTGCTGCGGTTGACCGCGGACGAGCGGCGGGAGTTGACACACAAGCTGGTTCAATGGTCGGCGGGGCGCGGTGTGGTGGTGATCAGCGTCGGCGCGGAGTCGATTCCACAGGCGCTGGTCTACGCGCGGGAAGCCGAGTTGGCCGGCGCGGACGCGGTGATGGCCATTCCGCCGATTTCGACGGCGCTGCCGGACGCCGAGTTGCGGTACTACTACCAGACGCTTGCCGAGAGTATCTCGCTGCCGGTCATCGTGCAGGATGCCTCGGCTTATGTCGGCCGACCGATACCGCTGTCGCTGCAGATCGAGTTGCTCCAGCAGTATGGACCGGAAAAGATCCTGTTCAAACCGGAGGCGTCGCCGATCGGCCCGAATCTGACCCGCTTGCGGGACGCCACCGGCGGACGGGCTCGGGTCTACGAAGGCTCGGGCGGGATCCTGTTGATCGACAGTTTCCGGCGCGGTATTCGCGGAACGATGCCCGGCATGGAGTTTCTGGACGCGATCATTCCGCTCTGGAAGGCGCTGCAGCGCGGCGACGACGAGGCGGCCTACCGGATCTACTTTCCCGTTTGCGCCCTGGTCGCCCTGCAGCTGCAGGCCGGGCTGGACGGATTCCTGGCGATCGAAAAGTACCTGCTGAAACAACGCGGATTGTTCCAGACCGATCGCCGCCGCCGCCCCAACTCCTGGACGCTCGACGAGGAAACCCGACTGGAAGTCGACCGCCTGTTTCAACGCATGCAGCAAGCGGTTGGGTAAACGGGTTACGGGTTACGGGTTACGGGTTACGGGTTACGGGGAACGGGGAACGGGTTACGGGGAACGGGGAACGGGGCACTTCCGGTTACCTCTTTCCCCAGCGACGATGGACATCGGCAACCAGGCTTTCCAGGATCTGCTCTAGCTCTGCGTGGAAAAGAGGTTCACTTGGCGAGAACACACGGTCGCGTTCATACGGCTCAGTAAGGGAATTCACGAGGTTGCGATCTTCAATGGTCGGCAAGTTGTCGCCAAATTGCCTTGGCATGGAGAGCAGCTCGACATTTTCGGATCGAGGCGAAGCTGATTCTCCGGCTGCTCTCGAATCGTGACTTGCAAGTTCTGCGCTGAGTACGAACGCGTCGAGCGGTGAATCACCTTCGCCGTGCGCGCGGCTATTAAGGAAATTGATTACCAGAATGGCATCACCAGGTGTGATCAACTTGTCGCCATTCACATCATAGTATGGTGGCGGAACGTTGGGTGGTTCAGGAGCAGGCAGAGGTCCAGAACCAAGTGCATTCAGCCGATTGATGATCAAAACCACATCCGCCGGCGCGATAAGCTTGTTGTTGTCGACGTCGAGCGGATCGCGAGGATTCTGCCAACCGTATTGCGGAGTGACGAGGATGTCGCTTCCTTGCCAATCCGTTGCTTCAGTCCGGAATGTATCGGGCGCGGCGCTGGAAATAGCTTGCGCGCTTAAGACGACATTCTGAGTCACGTCCCAGTTTGTGGCGTCGAATTGCAGTTCCGAGCCCGATTGCACTTGAATTGAGTTCGGGCCGCTGATCTTCGCCGTACGGACAAACACGACGTTGTCGGGCGCACCGGCCAGGCGTACAGCCACCGACTTCGTGGTCTGTGCCCCCATAGTAACCTGGGTTGGCGCTACGATCAGCCGCCTGTCGTCGTCGGCCTCTTGGACGTTTATGCTTGAGCCGATCCACCCCAGTGCCGCGACGTCAAAGCGTGCTCGACCGTCGGTTGCGTCATTGTCGTCACGGGCCTGCAGGGTCACTTGTTGCGGGACGGACCAGTTGCTGGCGTCAAAGGTCAACGTGCCGCCAGCCGCGGGCGATAGATCACTGTCACCGGAAATTCGGCTCGTGGAAACAGTGACAGGCGCCTGGGGCTCGTTCATCAGCCGCACTTCGAAACTGCCGCTGGCCCCTTCACTCACGGTCAGATCGGACAATGTCAAACTGATGATCTGGGGGAGCACCGTGACCGAAGCATCGCGCCAGTCCGCTGCGGTCGCGCGAATCGTCGCCGAGTCCGCCGCCGTCAACGACGTGGCTGACAAGACCACGTTCTGGCTGATGTTCCAGTTGGAGCGGCTGAAGACCAGCGAACTGCCGTCGGCGACCGAAATGGCGGAAGTTCCCGAATCGCGGACGATACTGACTGTGACAGTTGACGCAGGCTCCGCTGCCAGTTGCATTCCGACGACTACGGATCCGTCGATGGGTACGTAGACGGTCGGCTTGGCAAACACCAAGGCTCGATCATCGTCGCTCTCCGTCGCATTGACGGTGGCGCCGACCCAGCCTGGTGCGGCGATACTGATCGTTGCCGTGCCGTCGATTGCATCGGCGTCGGCGCCGGCTGAGACGACGACGGTCTGGGGCAATGCCCAGTTTGTCGGCGTGAACAGTAGCGTCGCTCCACTCGTCACCGTCAGGTCTCCGTCGCCTGAATTTCGCTGGCTGGTGACGGTTACGTCAGCAGTTGGAGGCGAAAGTAGCCGCACCGTGAAGCTGGAGGATCCCGCTTCGCTCGCGACGACGGCGGAGCGGTCTACTTCCAGCACTTGCGGCAACACCATTGCATCGATGCTTCCCCAGTTGGTTGCACTGGCACGAATCGTTGCGGTATCCGGGCGATCCAAGGTCGTTGCGGCCAGTGTGGCATACTGGTACGTATTCCAGTTTTCCGAGTCGAACGTCAAGGAAGCACCTGCCGACACGGAGATCTTCGTCGAACCGGAAGCCCGCGTCACATTCACCGAAACCATCGCATCGGGTTGTGCGGCGAGTCGCACGCCGATCAGGGCCGTTCCATTGGACGGGACAAGCACGCTGGAGCTACTCAGGTCGAGGGCTCGATCGTCGTCCGACTCGAAAACCGTAACGCTGCCCGAAATCCACCCCGGCGCACTGACCGAAAACTGCGCCGTTCCATTGCCACCATCCGCATCATTTGTGGCTGCAATCGCGACCGACTGCGGGATCGACCAGTTGGCCGGCGTGAAGGTCAGTGTCGCTCCGGACAAGACAGTCAGGTCCGAGTCGCCTGCTGTCCGCGTCGTTGTCACCGTGACATTGCTCTTGGGGGCGCGCAACAAGCGTACATCAAAGATCTGGCTGCTGCCCTCGTCGACCGTCAGGCTGCTGACGGATACCTGCAGTGTTTGTGGAACCACGTCGAGACCGCTAGAAGCCCATCCCGGCGCGGACGCTTCGAATCGAGCGGAATCGGTGGCTGCGAGTGCGCCGGCCGCAAAGGTGACAAACTGGTATTCACTCCAGTTCGTTCTGTCAAACCGCAACTCAGCCCCTTGGTCGACTCTGAGCGAAGACGAGCCGGAGACTCGGCGAGTGGTAACAACCAGTTCCCCTGCGGGTTCGGCAAGAGGCCGGATGCCGACGGCGATGGACCCGAATTCCGGTATGGCGACTTCCGTGCTGGAGAAGGCAACCGCTCGGTCGTTGTCGTTTTCATGGACAGTGACTTTCTCGCCTATCCAGCCACGAGCACTCACGTCGAGGATTGCTGATCCATCGCTGCGGTCCAGATCCTCATTTGCAGTCACGGTGACGAACTGGTAGCTCGACCAGTTTGCTGGCGTGAATGTCAGCGTCTCGCCGGATGCAATGCGTATGTCGGCGTCACCACTGGCACGCTGAGTTGTGACGACCAAGTCGGCCGGTGGGGCGCTCAGCAATCGCACACCGAACGATCCAGTGCGCCCTTCGTCGACTACCAGGTCCGATACGGAAACACCGATCGCGGGTGCGGAGACGGTAATCTGGCTAGTTGCCCAATCGGTTGCCACCGCCTGAAGCTGGGCCGTCTCGCCCCTCAGCAGGCCGGCTGCGAAGACCGTTACGGGCTGAAACAGATTCCAATTGCTGGCGTCAAAGTGAAGCGCCTCGCCGTCATACACTGATACTTTCGAAGTTCCTCCGGACCAGGAGTTCCATACCAGCACATCGCCCGCAGGCAGGGACTTGAGCCGAACACCGATATCCGTTCTGCCGTCTGCGGCAATCAGTTTCGACGCGGACTCGAATTCCAACGCCCGGTCGTCGTCTCGTTCCGCTATCGTAACCAGGGAATCGATCCAGCCGGTGGCGGCCACGCGAAACGTCGACACACCGTCGATTCCGTCGCTGTCCGTATCCGCTGCGACAGTCACCGACTGAGTCGTCGACCAGTTGGCAGTTGTGAACACCAGGCTGGCTCCGGACTGTACGGATACGTCGCTATCTCCCGAGATGCGGCTGACCGAGACGGAAACACTCGCCGATGGCGCTTCGCGAAGCCGAACCGTGAACGAGCCCGTGCCTCCTTCGTTGATGGTGAGCGACGACTTGGAGACGACAAATGCGGCGTCATCATCGATATTGACGACCGGAACGTCGTCGATCTCCATCGACGCGTATGCCGGGTCAAGACTATCAACGGCGGAAGTGATCACCTGGAACCATACGTCACCGTCATCAAGTTCGTCATCCTCCCCCGTGACGGTCACGGCCTGCGCCACATTCCAGTTCAACTTGGTGAACGTCAGGAACTTAGGTGCGACGGTTCCCTCGGACGAGTCCGAGCTGGCGAAGTCGATCCGAACGTCGCTGCTGGGAGGCGTCGCCAGGTTCATTCGGAAGACGGCGGCGCTGCCAGCTTCCGTGGTTCGTAACCCGACATGGTTTTGGAGGACTACGCCCGGAATATCGTTGTCGATAATCGTAACGTCGACGCTCTCCACGGCGATGTTGTCAAATGCTTGGTCATCGCTATCGACGCTGTATTGAATCCGTGCCAGTACGTCTCCCTCCGCACGTAGGTCATCCAGCGCCGTGACGACCACGGTTTGAGCTACGTTCCAGTTCAAGGGCGTGAAAGTGAGTTGCGTTGGGCTTACCAGCAGTTCCGTGCCGAAATTGGCCGTGACCACGACATCCGATCGCGGCTTGCTTTTCAAGACGACGGAGTATTGATCGGAAGGCGGTGCTGACTGAATTGCGAGCGGATTCGGCTCGACGACCGTGGTGCTGCCCGCGGTGGGGACGACCGAGACACCAACGATGTCACGCTCGATCTCAAACAGCGACAGCGTGCCGGTCTGGTAATTGACAGCGGTGAGTTCCAGCGTGGCAGAGTCGACGATCGCGTCGGCGTCGATCTCCGACGAAATCTCGATCGGCTGGAATTGATTCCAGTTTGATGTGTTAAACGACAATGGATTGGTTGACACCAGATGGAAGTCCGAGTCGCCGTTGATCCTCGCCGTAATTTGAACGTTTTCGCCAGGCGGAGCGACCAGGCGGACTCTGACGGTCCCCTTGGAATTCTCGTCGACGCTTAACGACCGGCGGTCGAATTCCATCCTTCGGTCGTTATCGACCTCCAAGGCGGACAGCGTGGTCGTCACCCACCCTGGTGCCGAGGTCTCGAAAGTCGCGCCGCCATCCACACTATCCTGGTCGGCACTATCCGAGAAACGCAGCTCCTGGAAGGTTCCCCAGTTGTCCGGCGTAAAGAGCAGAGTCTGCCCTTGATTCACGGAGATGTCCGCATCTCCGCTGACGCGAGTAGTCGTCACGGTTAGGGGCGCGTCGGGACGGCCGCGAAGTCGAAGTCGTAACGTCGCGCTGCCTTCCTCGGGTACATCGACATGAGTGGACTCGAATTCAAAACGCAGATCGTCGTCCACTTCCTGAAGCAGTACGCTGGCGTCCGACCAGCCGGTTGCCGTCGCCAGGAACTGAGCGATGCCGTCGATCACATCCGAGTCATCTGCCGCCGAGACGGTGAAATACTGGTAGGTCGACCAATCGGTAGGAGTGAACGTGAGATTCGGTGTCGATGATATTTGCAGATCCTCGTCCCCGTCCCGAGGCGTCAGTTGCACGACAATGCTCGACGCCGGCGCGCCGGCCAGCCGGACGCCGATCGTCACGCTTCCCAACTCCGCAACGGTTCCCAGGGGCACCGAGAATTCGATTCGACGGTCATCGTCCAATTGGGTCACCGCTAGAAAGCTCGGCGTCCAGCCGACAGACGTGGATTGTACGCTGACCGTCTCGTCCATGGCATCAAGGTCCTCCTGGCCTCGGACTTGTATTTGTTGATACTCGTTCCAGTTCTCAGGTGTGAATGTCAATGCCCCGCCCGCCGCGATTGAGATCTCGGGCTGCGCCGCCGTGGTTGTCAACACGATATCACTGGCCGGGCGACCGGCCAGTTTGACCAGGTAACTCGAAAGTTGCCCCTCAGCAACCGACAAGGCTGATACGGAACTGATCACATACCGATCGTCGTCAAGGGAGGACGCGGTCACCGTCGCCGAAGTCCAATCCGTGGCGTCCGCGGTCAGTTGCGCTTTGTCATCCACAGCGTCCTCGTCGTCGCCGGCACGAACGGTAACGACCTGCGGCTGGTCCCAGTTATCCCGAGTGAACCGAAGCGTATCGAGACCATCGATCGTCAACCCCGAATTTCCAGAGTACCGTCCCACCGTAACCGTGACATCCGCGGCGGGGAGCGCGTTCAAACGAATACCGAACGTGGCGGTCGAGCCCTCGCCGACAACCACGTTGGCCGCCGAAGCGATCAACCGTCGATCGTCGTCGATCTCTACGGCTCGCACTGTGCCCGGAACCCAGCCGGTGCTCGTGAATTTGAAGTCGGTCGTACCGTCGATACCGTCAGCATCATTCAGCGATCGAATCGTGACGGTCTGGTCCTTGTCCCAATTCGATACGTTGAAAGTCAGCGTCGTCGATCCGTCCACCGCGAGGTCGCTGTCGCCGAGAATCCTCGCGATGCTTACCGTTACGTCCGACGCGGGTATCGTCGAGAGCCGAACCGAAACAGTCTTCGACGCCGCTTCGGGCACCGCCAGGTTTATAGCCGACAGTACGATTCGATTCGCCGTATCCAGTTGCGTGGCGGTTACCTTTCCGTCGATCCAGGTCGGCGAGGTGGAAGTGAATTCAGCAATCCCGTTGGTGACATTGAAGTCCTCGGCCGAGGCAATCCTTACGATTTGGGGAACATTCCAGTTGTCCTTGTTGAACGTCAAGGCTTTGCCGTCGGCGACATCCAGACTGGTTTCGCCCGACGTGCGCGTGGTCGTCACCCGCATCGCCGCGCCGAGCGCCACGGCGGACAAGAGAGTCGCGCTGACGACCGATGCGAACATCAGGCCGCGATGTTTGCGCGTCCAGCGTGCGACGCGGTCCCACCATGGTTCGCGCCATGCAGCTACCTGCTCATCGGCCAGCCAACGTTCCAGGTCATCGGCCAGTTCGCCCGCCGACCTGTAGCGCTGTGACGGGTCAACCCGCATCGCCTTGAGGCAGATTGCGTCGAGCGCTCCCGGAATCCAGGCCGACTTTTGCTTGGCGGACGGAAAATCCCCGCGCTCGACACGCCGCAACAGATCGCCCAGATTTTTCTCCGTCACGGGAGGGCTGTCGGTCAACAAATGGTACAGAGTCGCCCCCAAGCTGTAGATGTCGGTGGAGGGCCCCAATTCGTTGATGCGGCCCGCTGCCTGTTCGGGGCTCATGTAGGCCGGAGTTCCGACCGCGCTTCCGGCCTGAGTTGGCAGCAGTCCGGAGCCGGACTGCGGCCGCAGCGTATGCTCCAGCGAACTGCCATGCGAGTCGTCCCGTCCGGCCACCTTGGCTACTCCCCAATCGACGACCAGTGTTTCACCGTAGTTTCCGAGCATGATGTTGCCAGGTTTGAGATCCCTGTGCAGCACGCCCCGGCTGTGCGCATATTCGATCGCCTGACACACGTCGATGAACCGCGTCAACAACTGCCGCAGCAGCAGCCAGTTTGATCGTCCGCCGCTATTCCGCCGTGAGGCGTGGAACTCGGCGATTGCCTGTTTGAGTGTGGTGCCACGGATGAACCGCATGGCATAAAACGGCCGCCCATCGGTGAATTGACCGAGACCGTATACAGGGACGATTCCTGGGTGCTCCAAACCTCCGGTAATTTCGGCTTCCAGCACAAAACGCGCTCGGCAAAGCTCGTCACCAGCAATATCGTGTTTGATCTCCTTGAAGGCGACTTCGCGATGGAGTTCTTCATCCCGGGCAATCGAAACAATTCCCAGCCCGCCTTCGGCGTGCGCGCGAAGGACGGTGTACCGCAGTCCGCTCGACGAACGCGCGTGCCATGTTTCGGTGAGCGTGCCCCATTGCGAATCGGAAGCCGCAATCCGCTGCAGGCTCTGGTTCAGCTGCGGATCATCGCAACCCAACAGTTCGTTGCGCAGGGAAGCGCCAATGCCGGACAACGTGCGCAAGCTGCGCGTGGCGTCGTTTCCATGATGGCGGACGTGCTCGTCCACCAGTGACTCCAGTAGTTCGCACCGTCCTTGATTCATGTGGCCCAAAGCCACGAGATGCGCGCCGAGTGGCTTACTCTTGTCATGCAACCAGCGGTCAAACGCGGCCAGCAATTCGGCTCTTTCCACAAATCCGTTTTGCAGCGCGAGCATCCCCAGCAGCAAATCGCGGTCAGCAGACATGGTGGAATCCTCGGTTTGGATCGCCTCCAAGAGCATGTAAGGTCAATTCCCGTTCAACGGGCGGGAACATGCCTCGCGGCCAGTTCCAGAATTTCGCGAACGGCCTCGTTCAAGTCCTCATCCCCCATCTGCCCGCGCACTTCGGCTTGCAGCAGTTGCAGGAACCGCAGTTTTGTCTGCCGCAGTGCATGTCGGATCTGTTCGCGCGTCATACCGAATTGGGCGGCGAGCGCCGATTCGCTCGTTCGGCCCCGTGTTGGGTCGGTGAAGTACCGGGCGACAAAGACCTCGTACCAGTTTCCTTTGCCTTCCAATGCGAAGCTCGCCTGCAACAGATCCCTGACACTTTGCACGAGCGACACTGCCCAACGCCGTTCGAACAGTTCTTCGGCCGTCAGGCCGGCCATGGGCTCGAAGGAGCGTTCCTCGTCGCCGACCAGTGACGAGACCGCAACCAGCCGCCCTTCAAACCCTTTCTGTCGCGTCGCTCGCGCCGGCCCTTGATCGGATACAAATCGCATCAATACCCGCAAAATGAAGTTGCGGAAACGGCCCCGCTCTTCGTCGGCACTCCGCAACCATTCCCGCTCCATCAGTCGCAACAGGAACTCCTGCGTCAGATCTTCGGCCCGTTCGACGGGAAATCCCCGCATCCGCAGGAAGTAGAAGATCGGCTTCCAGTAGTAGCGGACAAAGCCGTTCATCGCCTCCGGACCCGGCCCCCCTTGCTCGCTCCCCGCTCGGCGGATCATCGACCAATGCGTACTGGGAAATCCTCCGCCCGCTCCGTGATTTCCCGCAAGTTCCCCGGCTCGTTCATCGGAGCCAGCGCCTTGTCGGTCGTCGGCATGGGGCGGCGGATGGCCAGACATCAGAGAACTCCTCGCAGTAATGATGCTGGCAAGGATATCGTGTCTTGTGGACTGCCGCCAGCAGGAACCGTTGCGCGAGCGCCACGCGAGGATGCGCTTGTGCAATTCGCGCGATCGGATTCCGCGAGAAGACCTGGCCAGAAAGAATCATTCGACGCGGTGTGCGCTTCCCTGGTACCAAAGTCGTCGTATTTTCCAACGAATCACGATTTGTGTGGAGATCGATCTGTCGCGAACGCCGTCGCTCTGAGCCACTTCGAAATCGTCCTGCGGGCGAAGCGTTCCTGAAATATGCATGCAACCTGCCGGGCTCTCCCCCGGAAATACCGGTGGCGAGGGGAGTACAGGTTCGTTGCGCGCAACGGCAACTCTCATGTTTGCGCCTCGATTCTGTAATTTCGCCGGCTTTTTTGTCTGCCCTCACCCGTGGCACAAGCAGGCAGCACGCGGGTCGGGCGACTCGCTTCGGGCTGCCGATCGGTTATCATGCCGCTATGAAACAATTGCTTCGCCTTGTCGTGACGTCGACGGTCTTGGTTGCGGTCGGGAATATTGTGGTGCGCGGGAATTCCGACGCGCCACTGGAGTGGATTTGGGAGTCGACCGATCGCGCGGCGAGGCCGACGGCTTGTCTGCGGACCACCGTCGATGTTCGCGACGGCCTGCGGAAGGCGACCGCGATCGTTGTCGGCGATTACGCGCGCTGGGCCTTGGACATCAATGGGCGACGACTCGCGGAGCGGCAACCGTTCGATCGCCCGCTCGCGATCGACATTACTGACCAAATGCAAGTGGGAGAGAACGAACTGGCGATCTGTGCGCATGCGAAGGGCCCGGCCGCACTTGCCGCTCGAGTCGATCTGATCTACGTGGACGGATCGCGCCAGTCGGTCGCCAGCAACAGCCAGTGGCGGGCGACAGCGTTGCCGGTCGCCGCGTCGCGGCAAAAGGTGGAACTGCGTCCGCCGCAGGTCGATCGAGGGCTCTGGCACGACGCCGTAAGCCTGGGTGCCGTGGAAGGGTATCGCTGGGGATTCGAACCGGACAACGTGGCGATCGAGTCGGGCGATGATTACACGCAGTGGAAACGGGCGTTGGCAGGCGCGGCGGCGACCGACCCGCGCACATTCCAGGTTGTGCCAGGGTTTACTGTCGACCTTGTCTACTCGGCGGCCAAGGGCGAGGACTCCTGGATCAGCCTGGCACGCGATCCGCGCGGTCGCTGGATTGTCGGCCAGGAGAAACAAGGCCTGTTGCGGTTGACGTTGCCTGAGCAGGGCCAAACGGTCGTCAAGGTTGAGCGGATTAACGACAAGCTTCGCGAGTGCCGGGGAATCGTCTTTGCTAAGGGTGACTTGTACGCGATGGCCAACGTCGACAACAGCCTGTTTCGCCTGCGCGATTCGGACGGTGACGATCAGTTTGAAACGGTGGAGAAACTGTATGAGTTCGCCGGCGACGCGGGACATGGCCGGAATCAACTGACGCTGGGTCCCGACGGCAACGTCTGGGGCATCTGCGGTGATTCCGTATTCGAACCCGCATCCGCCGCGAAGTTGCCGCCGGCACTGCGTCGCCCGACGCGCGTGGAAGGGACGCGCAGCGGTTTCGTCGTGCGGTTCCTGGCCGACGGCACCGCCGCCGAAGTGGTGACCCGCGGACTACGGAATCCGTACGGTCTGGCGTTCAATGCGGATGGCGAGCTGTTTACCTATGACGCCGACGCGGAATACGACATGGGTTCGGCCTGGTACCGTCCCACGCGAGTGAATCATCTACTGCCGGGCGCCGATTATGGTTGGAGGCTGGTGACGTCGGAATGGCCGCCCTATTTTCCGGATCGCGCCGACACGCCGCAGCCAACGCTGGATATTGGTAAGGGTTCGCCCACGGCCGTCGAATTTGGAGCGGGAGACCAGTTTCCGCCGCGATATCGCCAGGCATTGTATCTGCTCGACTGGGCCTACGGTCGGATCCTGGCCGTGCACTTGACGCCGCGTGGCTCCAGCTATCACGCGGTGGCGGAGACATTTTTGCGTGGCGCGCCGCTCAATGTCACCGATCTGGAATTCGGCTTGGATGGATCGATGTACTTTGTGACAGGCGGGCGAGGCACGCAGTCGGGATTGTATCGCGTGCGGCATACCGGCCCACTTGCTGATACGGCTGCGGTCGAAACGAGCGCGCAGGGGGCGCCGCCGTCGCAGCAGGCTCGAGCGGCCGCCGATCATGCTCGGCGCGCTCGTGAGCAGCGCCGCGCACTGGAAGCGATGCTCTCCGCACCGGCGACCGGCAGCGACGTCGTTGACCGGATCTGGCCGTTTTTGGGCGCGGACGATCCGTGGCTGAGGCACGCCGCGCGGGTCGCCCTGGAAAAAGCACCGGTTCAACTTTGGCGCGATCGGGCGTTGCAGGAAACGGACGTCGATCGGGCGCTCGCGGCCCGTATCGCACTGGTACGATGCGACGATGAGACGCTGTGGGGACCGTTTTCGCTCGCCGCGGCCCATCCGCGACAGCAATTGGAGATGCTCTACTTGGCCGAAAGGGTGATCGCTGGCGAGTCCTCGGCAAACGAGCAGCGTGAGGCGATCGTCGCGGAGCTGCTCGCGGCCTATCCGGCTGCGGATCGCGACGTCAACATCGAATTCAGCCGAGTCTTGTCGCCGCATGCCGACGCGACGTTTACTCGCAAGACGCTCTCATTGCTTGACCGAGCGGTGACGCAGAGCGAACGGATGCACTACCTGTTCGTTTTGCGCGGGGCGACGGCCGGCTGGACGGAGGATTCGCAGCGCGGCTACTTCGAGCAGTTACGACAGATGGACGACTACCAGGGCGGCGAAGGAATGCCGGCATTCCGCAGGCTGATTCGACAGCAGGCCTTGGAATCCCGACCGGCGGACGATCGTCCACGGCTGGAAACGCTGCTCACGCGGCGGATCGCGCCCTGGCAGAGCGACTTGCCGCCGGCTCGGTCCGAGATGGTGCGCCGATGGACGCTCGATGAGTTATCCGCGGCCTGGGCAGACTCCGCGGTGATGGCCGATGTCGACCATGGCAGGCGGATCTTCGCCCTGGCCCGTTGTATCGTCTGCCATCGCTGCGGCGCGCCGGGAGGAGTCAGCGGACCCGATCTGTCATCGGTGGCCCGACGATTTTCCCCGCGCGACTTGCTGGCGTCGATCGTCGAACCGTCCCGCGCGATCGACGAAAAATATCTGGCCGATACGTTCGAGTTGAGCGACGGACGGGTGCTCACCGGTCGCGTTGCGCCAGGCGACTATCGAGAACCGGACCTGATCATCGTTCCCAATCTGCTCGATCCGGATCAAACGGTCCGTTTCTCGAAGTCGGCCATCGTGCGCCGTGCGGCATCGCCCGTGAGTCCCATGCCGACGGGTCTTTTGGATACCCTGACGTCCAAGGAGATCGTCGATCTGATCGCATTCGTTTTGTCCGCCGGTTCGCGGTCGGAATGAACGGGGAGCGGGGAAGAGATGCCGGATAGCTGCGGGTCGGGGGATCGAGTGGGAAGCCACAGTCCCAGCACGCAGCGGTGCCCGCTCGATCACCCAAAGCCCTTTCCGAAAGCGGTGTCCCGTTCGATTCTGCGTTCGACT
>Ga0233425_10008622_pt1 | contig 13402 bp, 12 predicted proteins | sample Watercolumn_Towu_2_FD_181712 | JGI IMG/M metagenome (GOLD analysis project Ga0233425, IMG submission 181712) | Freshwater microbial communities from Lake Towuti, South Sulawesi, Indonesia - Watercolumn_Towuti2014_140_MG | ecosystem: Environmental > Aquatic > Freshwater > Lake | place...
CTCGATTATCGGTTTTTCGAAATCCAGTCCGGCCATAATCTAATCCACAATGGTTACTTCCGTCCCCGCGGGAACGATTATATATAATTCCTCGACGTCGCGATTGGAAAGACGCACGCATCCCTCGGTTACCTGTTTACCCAGGCTCTGCGGGTCGACGGTCCCGTGTATCCCGTAACTGGCAAGGTCAAACCCTAGCCAACGCGAACCTAGAAAATTATCGGGGCTACCCGGAGAGATTACCGCCCCCGACTTAAACCAAGTGGGGTCAACCAACTTGTTGGTGATTTTAAAGGTTCCTGTTGGGGTAGAATTATTTTTTCCTGTCGAGGCAATGTAGGTTTTAACCACCTCGTCATCGGACTTTAAGAAAAGGAGGTTTTGGGATTTATCGACCAGGATATTGAAAGGCGCGCTCCACACCTTTATTTTTCTGCCGGGGATTATTTTGGAATCCGTAAGATTATTGCTCCTTGCGATAAGTTCCGGGGTGGTCTTAAACTCCCTGGCAATCTTAGTCAAGGTATCCCCTGATTTTATTTCATAAAGCGCGCTCTTGGGGGTTACAGAGGAAGAAAAAAGGAGCCTTATATTCAACTCCTCTATCTTCTTTTGCCAGTTGGCAGCTTCGTTGGAATTGGTAAAATCATTAAGCAGTTTTACATAAGCTTCTCTGGCCGCAAGAAACTCTCCTTTACCCTGCAGATCTTTCGCCTGGCTCAAGAGACCGGCTAATGATGCTCTCCCTTTTCCGGAGCTGATGGGGCAGGCTCCCCTCTTCCCGAAGAAAATGGCTGCGCCAAGCCCTAAAATAAGCGCAATTACGATTCCTAAAATAATCTTTCTGCTCAACTGCAACCTCCTTATTCTAGTAAGCTATTATGGCGATAAGGATACCCAAAATCAGTCCGGCGATAACCTCCACCGGCGTATGCCCTACGAGTTCACGCAGGCGCATCTCCTGGATCTTGCCCTTCCAATAGATATCATCCATGATTTTATTAAGAATACGCGCCTGTCGTCCGGCTGAACGCCGCACGCCCTGGGCGTCGAACATGACTACCAAGGCAAAGACCGCGGCCAGGGCGAAGAACGCGCTGGCAAAGCCCTCCTCGATACCGATGGCAGTAGCCAGGCTCGCGGCTCCGGCCACATGGGATGAAGGCATGCCTCCGGGACCGAGAAACCAACGGAAATCAAATTTTTTGTGTTGAATGACCCCGATAAAAAGCTTCATCGCCTGGGCGATAAGCCAGGCGGAGATGGTAGTCATCAATATTTTATTGCGGGCTACTTCTACGAATACGTCTTTCATTATTCCTTTACGGCAGAGGCAGGGGTAACTTCGATTCTGACTTTAGCGGGAGTAGTGGGGAATCCGTCCTTTATTATATACCCCTGATTTCCTTCCAGGGTCTTCTCTGTTTCCGCTTTCTTAATCATGTGCACGCCGACTTTCTGCGCCTGTCTTTTTAGTTCCTTGATAGCCTTTTTAAGCTCCGCCGACGACGAAAGCTTGGCTCTGAAGGCGTCGTTTTCCTGCTCCAGGGAGCTTTTCTGCTCGGTAAGGGCTGCATTCTCCGCCTTCAAGAGGGAAATCTGGGTGTTTGCCTGATCTAGGTTGCTTTGAATGCTGGCCAGACTGACAAAAAGCCTGGAGAGCCGCTTCCTGCTGGCCCGCAGATTATCCTTAAGCTCTCCCTTTTCTTTGGTAACCTTGTCCAAGTCCTGCAAAAGCCTTTGCTTCTCGTTTTCAAGGGAGACGATCAGCTCTTTCTTCTGGGCAAGCTCCTCTGATAGCGCATACTTCTCTCTTGCGGCAACCACATAGCTGTAGATAAAGAATGCCGCAACGCTGGCCAGAAGCACGATTGCGACATTCCTCGCCTTAGGTTTATTCATATTTAATTATTATATAATTTGCCTGCCAAAATGCAAGTTTTTTTATTGTTAGATTAGGGCCAATTATGCGTCTATTGTTGCGGAAAGGAGAATTTCCGCTATGCTGGCTAAGGTTTCTTCATTTGGATTGTTAGGAATAGAGGCGTATCCTGTTGAAATTGAAGTAGATGTCGCACGGGGACTCCCGGCGGTAGTCATAGTAGGGATGGCGGATACGGCTATCCGCGAAAGCAAGGAACGGGTAAAATCGGCGATCAAGAACTCCGGCTTTGACTGGCCGGCGGAAAAAATCACAATAAGCCTGGCGCCGTCAAACATACGAAAAGAAGGCTCGTCATTCGACCTGGCCATTGCCCTGGGAATATTGGCGGCATCAGAACAAATCAATACTTCTTGCCTTAGTCGTTATTTCATCCTCGGCGAGCTTTCACTGGACGGACTAGTGAGACCAGCCAAAGGGCTCCTCTCCATCGGACTGGCTGCCTCCGCAACAGGAAACCGGGCGATTCTGGCTCCGGAAGCGAATGCCGAAGAGGCCGCCGTGGTTACGAGTGTTGACGTCTATAGCATAAGTTCGCTTAGGCAGGCTGTCGATGTAATATGCAGCCGGCGGGTATCAGAGCCACTAAGAATCAATCCCCGGGAGGCTTTTTTCCAGAACGCGGGGTATCCGGTCGACTTTGCGGAGGTGAAAGGCCAATATCATGCCAGGCGGGCGCTGGAAGTGGCGGTAGCCGGAGGGCATAATATCCTGATGATCGGGCCTCCCGGAGGAGGAAAGACTATGCTGGCTAAACGCATTCCTACAATAATGCCGGATCTGACATTGCAAGAAGCTCTGGAAATCACCAAAATACATTCGGCAAAAGGGATTCTGGGGAGCAAAATCGGTATAGCGGGAACGAGGCCTTTCCGGTCTCCGCACCACAGCATATCTGACATAGCCCTTATCGGAGGTGGATCTAATCCGCAACCCGGCGAAATAAGCCTAGCCCACGGAGGGGTCTTGTTTTTGGACGAACTCCCGGAATTCCGGAGAAATTGCCTAGAGGCGTTGCGTCAGCCGCTGGAAGACGGAGTTATTCATGTCTCGCGCGCGGCAGGATCATTAGTCTTCCCGGCATGGTTTATGCTGGTGGCGGCAATGAACCCCTGCCCGTGCGGTTATTATACCGACCGCAAAACCGCCTGCCGCTGCAACACTACTAAAATAGCAAATTATATAGGCAAGATTTCCGGGCCGCTCCTAGACAGGATAGATATTCATATCGAAGTCCCGTCGATAAAATACAGCGAGATGACTACTTTAACTGAAGGAGAAGCCTCGAGAATAATCAGGGGGAGAGTTAATACATCCAGGATTACGCAACACGGCAGATTTCTGCACGAGGGTATTTTCTGCAATGCCCGGATGAATACCGGGCTGATAAAGACTTTCTGTAAACTCGATGACGCAGGCCGCTCCCTTCTAAAGAGGGCGATGACCGAACTGAAATTATCGGCCCGGGCCTATGAAAAGATACTTAAGATAAGCCGCACTATAGCTGACCTGGCTGGCTCAAAAGACATCCTGCCGGTGCACATCGCAGAGGCTATACAATACAGGACGCTTGACCGGCTCTGGTAAGGATTATTTGGTGAGAACCTCGATGGAGGCGCTGACGCTGGCCTTCTGCCCTTTGGAATCCGTAACCGTAAGGGTGACCATAAAAATCCGCGAGCCGTAAGTGGCGCTCAAGAACGTATTGGCGGGCTTAGAGAATTTGGAGGTATCGCCGTCGCCGAAATCCCATTCATAAGAGACGATCCTTCCGTTAGGAGAGTGGGACTGGGTTCCGTAAAACTGGACCTTTAACGGGGAAAATCCCTTGGTAGGCCTGGCCACGATGACCGGGACAGGAGAGGGTAGTGTAACCGGGGGTTTGATTTCTTCCGGAAGCGTTAGCGGCTTTTCTTCTACAGGTTCAACAAGAGGCTTATCCGGAGGAGGTTCTGGAAAGGCCTTCTCTATTGGTGCCGGCACGGCCGGTTCAACCAAAGGAGCTTTAACTTTCGCGGGCGCGGGCTGAAGAATCACCGGCTCCGGCTTTGCCTCTTCAATCAACAGGTCTTTCTCCACATAAATATTGAGCTCATCGCGAAGGCCCCTGATGCGCGCCTTCTCTTTTTCAAACTCCTCATCCTCTTTCTTATCGATCTGGGCCCGGTATTTGGGATCTTTTTCATACCTGCGCTCCGAGGCCATGACAAAAGGCAGGCGGAAGAACCCGCCGATGGCCTTAAGAATGGTGACCGGAGGATTCCAGACGTATTCCGCAAAGCGGCTCTCCACTATCCCCATCTTCATATAATAGGACTCCACGGTCTTCTGTCTCCTCTCGAACCTCTGTTTTGCCACTTCAAGGTCGGGGGTTGATCCGTCTTTACCTATGGTATATTCGGGGATCTGGTAACCGTCCCTAGTCACGACATAACCTTTATCAAAGGGGGGCTTGCCGTGCTGAAACTTATAGGTAACGCAACCTGACAACAAGAATGTAAGCAGTAATAATGCCGCCGTTTTTTTCATCTCGGGTTACTCCTTTTTCATCAACGAAAGAGCTTCAGAACGGGTCTTTTCGTTCTCCTTGAATATGCCTCTTACCGCGGAAGTGACCGTAAGTACGCCGGGTTTCTTTACTCCGCGCATAGACATACACATATGTTCCGCTTCAATTACCACCATGACTCCCAATGGCTTCAATTTTGACATGATAATCTCGGCGATCTGGGTAGTCAGCCTCTCCTGGACCTGCGGCCTGCGGGACAATATATCGACCACGCGGGCGAGCTTACTTAAACCCGTTACCCGGCCGTTCTTCGGTATATAGGCGATGTGCGCCCGGCCGGCGAAAGGAAGAAGATGGTGTTCGCAGACGCTGTAAAGCGGGATGCCTTTGAGGAGTATTATTTCGTGATGCTTCTGGTCAAGTATGACCTCCAGTTCCTTTTCCGGGTCCTGTTTTATACCGGAGAATATCTCCTCGTACATCTCAGCGACCCGCTCCGGGGTGTCCAACAAATCCTTCTTCTTGGGATCCTCTCCGATCGCTTCAAGTATGTCGCGTATCGCCTTCTCTATCTTTTTTCTGTCCATGAATACCTACTTCCCGATGCAGAACTTGCTGAAGATCTTATTCAATAACTCCTCCGAAAAACTTTTCCCGAGTATATCGTCGATTTGAACCAGCGCGTCCTTTATGTCCTGCGCCACAAACTCCAGGGATGTTTTATTATCTAATGAATTCAGCGCTTCCGCAATAAGAATTTGTGCCCTGCGGATGGAATGTATGTGCCTGAGGTTAGAAACCAGAGCCGGTTCTTCGGAGATGACCCTCCCTTTATAAACCTGATCCGCAATCGCCTGCTCGAGGATATCGATATGTCTAATTTTTTTAGCCGATACCTCAATAACGCAGGAGAATTCCTTAAATAGCCCTGGCTTATCTATCTTCCTACGCAGATCTATCTTGTTTATTACGGCGATAGTCGGCTTTCTAGGAAGCCTCCTGATTAATTCTCGGTCCTCCCTGTCCAGTTTTCTGCTTCCATCGAATATAGCAATAATCAGATTTGCAGAGTCTATGTGTTTGCGGGAACGGGCGACCGCTTTCTTTTCGACAAGGTCACGCGGCTTGAGGATTCCGGCGGTATCGGCAATTCTGACGGGTATGCCCCGAATGTCAATTATCTCCTCGATCGTATCCCGCGTAGTCCCGGCAACGGGAGTAACAATGGAACGCTCGCATTTTAACAGGGCATTCAGTAATGAAGACTTGCCGACATTGGGCTTTCCGCAGATGACTGCCCGCACGCCCTCACGGTAGATCCTCCCCCTTTCCGAGCCCGAGATTATCTTTTTCAATTCGCCATCGATCTCCATAAGATCGACGCGCGCCTTCGTTAAGTCAGACCTCTCTACTCCTTCCTCGGGAAAATCTATGTTTGCCTCTATCAAGGTGAGTGAATCCAGCAGCATATTCCTTACCTTATTCAACTCTCTGGATAGCCCGCCCTTAAGCTGTTCTGTGCCCAGCTTTAAGGCGGCATCCGTTTTGGCGCGAATAATATCCAGGACTGCCTCTGCCTGAGCAAGATCGATGCGTCCGTTTAAGAAAGCGCGCTTGGTAAACTCTCCGGGCTCGGCTAAACGGCAGCCGCTGGCCAGCACCAAATCCAGGATTGCGCGCAAAGGGACTATGCCGCCGTGACAGTTAATTTCTACGACATCCTCCTTAGTAAAAGACCTCGAGGCGCGCATAACAGTCAAAATTACTTCGTCGATAACCTTATCCTCGTCGCTGATCCAGCCGTAATGCACCGTGAAGGTCTTATATCCCGATGGCTTAAGCCCGTCTTTCGAACGGAATATTTTATCCGCGACACTTAAGGCATCCCTGCCGCTGATTCGTACTATCCCTATACCGCTTTCGCCTAAACATGTGGATATAGCAGCTATAGTATCGGCATTATCGCTTCTCAACATCTGGCCTCCCCAACCACAAAAAGAGAACCGGTAACAAGTATCAGATCGCCTTTCCTGCTTAATCCCTTGGCTAATGCTATAGCCCGTTTTACAGAAACGGTTTTATATACTAGCCTCCTGCCGAAATTTGAAGCCAGCTTATTTACAGAACACGCCCTTGGCGTATTAGCCCTGGTTACGATAATCGTATCCGCAAAATCATCGAACTCCCGGCAGATGCCCCTGATATCCTTATCGCTGGATATCCCCAAGACCAGTATTAGCCTTTTATAATCAAAATTCTCTTTTATCGCCTCTCTTAATACCCGGGCGGAAGCGGAATTCTGTGCTCCGTCGAGGATGACTAACGGATTATTAGATACCACTTCGCATCTTCCCGGCCACCTGACCCTGCTTAATCCTTTTTTTATCGCCGTATTATCGATTTTAAAACCGGATTTTCTCAATAATTCGGCCGTCTTATAGCTCACCGCGGCATTTATCTTCTGGTGTCCACCGACAAGGCCCAAATTTACTCCCCGGATTTGTTTCGGGACCCTGTTTACAAGAAAGAGCCGGCTGTTATTTTCTTTGCAGCGATTACGGATAACGCCAAGGGCGGCTTTCTCCTGCGGGGCACAGACCAGAGGGATCCTATGCTTGATTATTCCGGCTTTCTCCCCTGCGATTTTAGCCAGGGTCTTACCCAGTTTCTGGGTATGTTCATAACTTATCGGCGTAATCACCGTAACTAAGGGAGTAACTACATTAGTCGCATCAAGCCTACCGCCCAAGCCCGTTTCAAGGACCGCAAGATCCGTATTTTTGTCTTTAAAATACTGGAAGGCCAGGGCAGTGCAGGCTTCGAAGTATGTCAGCGGCCCGTATGGCGAATTCATGCTATATATTTCTATCGCCTGTTTCAACCGGCTAACCAGGTAAGCCAGCTCTGCGCGGGGAATCATCCCCTCAAAATCATCCGGCTGCCTCCCCTCCGGCTTTGGGCCGAGTATTCTTATGCGCTCCCTGAAATCTGCCAGGTGAGGAGAAGTATACAAGCCAACCCTGTGCCCGGCTTCCCTTAATATATAGGTAAGGAAGGCGCAGGTGGAACCTTTGCCCTTGGAACCGGCTACATGAATGGATTTAAAGCTATCCTGCGGATTACCGATAAGACGGAGAAAATCCCTGAACCGCTCCAGCCTGAAAGAGGCCTTATAGGAATAAACAGAGCAATCCTCGTAATTGATGAAACCTTCCAGATATCGGATCGCCTCTGAATAAAGCATGCATCAGTGCCGGAAATGCCTCATCCCGGTTGTAACCATGGCTATCTTATGCCTATCCGCCATTTTGATAATGGCTTCATCCGCGATAGATCCGCCGGGCTGGATTATAGCCTTTATTTTATATTTGGCGGCGAGCTGAATGGCATCTTCTTTCGGGAAGAAAGCATCGGAGGCTAACACCGCTTTCAGAGTAGCCTTGCCGGCTTTCCTGGCCGAGATGAATACCGAATCCACGCGGGACATCTGCCCCGCGCCGATCCCGATAGTCTTGGTCCCCTTAGCAAGGATAATAGCGTTAGATTTTACGTGCTTAGCCACCTTCCAGGCAAAAATCAAGCTCTCCATTTCTTTAGCCGTCGGCTTCTTTCTGGTTACGGCCTTCAAATTGTTCATGTCCAGAGTAGCTAGATCCTTATCTTGAAGGAGGAGCCCTCCGCTTACCCTCTTGAAATCAGGCTCATCTACAGGCCTCAAATCGGCCAACTCCAATAGTCTTAAATTCTTCTTGTCTTTAAAAAGCTCGCGGGCTTCTTTATCGTACCCCGGAGCGACAATGCATTCTAGAAATCCGCTTTTAGCCACTACTTTAGCAGTTTTTAGATCCATCCTACGGTTGAGCGCCACGATCCCGCCGAAGGCGGAGAGTTTATCGCACTTCCAGGCCTCTAAATAAGCTTTCTCCGGAGATTTATCCTCAGCGACGCCGCAGGGATTGTTGTGCTTGACGATAACCGCAGCCGGATTGGAAAACTCTTTGACCAATTCAAAGGCGGCATTAAGGTCGAGTATATTATTAAAGGAGAGTTCCTTACCCTGGAGCTGTTTCATGTTTACCAGACCGCAGCTCTTACCTTTCTCCTTGTAAAATGCCGCAGCCTGATGGGGATTCTCGCCATAGCGCAGGTCTTGGATCTTCTCAAACCCTACAACAAATTCCTGCGGGAAACCCGCGACCTTTTTGACTGCTCCTTGTGCCCAGGCCTTCAGGTATTTGTGTATTGCGCCGTCATACTGACTGGTTCTCCCGTAAACCTCCACCGCCAAATCGCGTAGTAATTCCTTGGGCAGGCTTCCCTTGTTTCTTTTTAATTCCGTGATTACCGATTCGTAACGTTCGGGGTTGCAAATAACGGCTACCGACTGATGATTCTTGGCTGCGGAGCGCAACATTGACGGCCCGCCAATATCGATATTCTCAATAACCTCTTCAATGGAGACCCCGGGCTTTTGCGTAGTCTTTTCAAACGGGTAGAGATTCACCACTACCATATCGATAAGCCCGATACCGTTCCTTTTTACGGTCTCCATATGTTCGGGGTTATCCCTCAAAGCCAAGAGGCCGCCGTGGATCTTCGGATGCAGGGTCTTGACTCTTCCGTCAAGCATCTCGGGGAATCCCGTATAAGTTCCCACTTCAATGACTTCTACGCCTGCCTCCCGGAGCATTTTGGCTGTTCCACCGGTAGAGAGTATTTCTACGTCGAATTTCTTGAGCTCTTTGACAAAATCTAGGATGCCGGTCTTATCGGAAACGCTGATCAATGCACGTTTAATCTTAACCATTTCTTCTCCTTTAGTATGGATTATTTATTAAAACGGAAGTTTACGAGGTCAGTATCCTGCATTACATAATCTTTTTGCTCGAGTCGTAATTTACCTGCCTGTTTTGCGCGCGATTCACCGCCGCAGGAGATGAAATCCGCGAAGCTGATAATCTCGGCACGGATAAAACCCTGCTGGATGTCCGAGTGTATCGTTCCGGCAGCCTCCCAGGCAGTAGTGCCATTCTTAATAAGCCAGGCCCGGGTCTCTTTTTCGCCCGTAGTAAAAAAACTGATATAACCGCTATCCCTGACGCATCTTGTAAGCAACCCGTTAATATCCTCGAGATCCTTGGGCTCGGCGACTGTAACCGGACGCAAGGTGTAAAGTCCGAAGGCAGCAATGAGTTTCTTCTCCGCATCATCCAAAGCGACAGAAGAGACGAATTCCTCTTTTTCAAGCGCTGCCTTGAATTTATTTAAAACCTCCTTCTCTTTCTCGTCGGCGCTCCGGGAGAGCCGCGTCTCCACAAACTCCAAATCCCTTAAAATCAAGTCTGTCCGGTTTTCTTTGGTTACGATTATCGCATCGCTGTCCAGTGCCCCTTTTTCATCGACAGCTTCCACCTGGATATAGGTCTTCTTCTTGGCCCTGGTTATGGCGTCAACCTCGTCCAATCGGCTGTCTTTAATATTGTGCTTTCCGGGTACTATATCGGGAATGGCATTAATGCTGATCTTCATATTAAGTCTAAGCTTCTTCCTGTTTCTTGCTTGCCTGGTATTTGGTGATAATCGGCTGGGCTATTTTATGCGGGACCTCTTCGTAATGAGAGAAACGCATAGTGTATGCACCCCTGCCTCCCGTAATAGAGCGCAGGTCATTTGCGTATTTGAACATCTCGGAGAGCGGTATTTGGGCCTTAACGACCTGAGACCTCCCTTTCACGTCCATGCCCATTACCCTGCCGCGCCGGGAGTTGATGTCGCCTGAAATCGCTCCCAGAAAATCTTCCGGTATATTTATCTCGACATCCATAATCGGCTCCAGCAATACCGGGCCGGACTCGTTAACCGCCTTTCTTAAAGCCATAGCCCCGGCAATCTGGAAGGCCATATCCGACGAATCCACGTCGTGATACGAACCGTCATAAAGTATCACGCGTATGTCCTCTATGGGGTAACCGGCGACCGCGCCCTCGGAAGCGGCTTGGCGTACTCCTTTTTCCGCCGAAGGTATAAAATTACGGGGTATCGCCCCACCGAATATCTTGTCTACAAACTCAATCCCCTTACCCCTTTCCAGCGGCTGCACTTCGATCCACACATCGCCGTACTGGCCGCGACCTCCCGACTGACGCTTGAATTTACCCTGGACCTTGGTACTCTTGGTAATGGTCTCTTTATAGGATACCTTAGGAGTTCCTAGCTCTACCTGCACATTAAACCTCTTTTTGAGCCGTCCCACCATTACCGCCAAATGCTGGTCTCCCAGCCCGGATATAATCAACTCCTTGGTCTGCGGATCGTGCGCAAATTTGAAAGTAGGGTCTTCCGCACAAAGTTTATGCAGGGCATCGGATATCTTTTCTTCATCCTCACGCGTCTTAGGTTTGACCGAGGCCGAAATAGCCGCCTCCGGGAAAACTACCGGGGAGAATAAGAATTGGTCTTTTTCCTGCGAGACCGAATCCGACATGGTCGTTTCCTTAAGCTTAGCTATGGCGATGATATCTCCTGTTCCGGCCGAATCAATCTGCCTCTGTTCTTTGCCTTGGAGAATAAAAATCGAACCGATCCTCTCTTTTGATCTCTTGCTCACGTTGTAAAAACCGGTATTAGGGGCGAGCGTTCCCGAGAAAACCCTTAATAAGGTGAGCTGCCCGACATAAGGGTCGGAGATATTCTTAAATACAAATCCGGAGAACGGTGCGGAATCGCTAAAGACTACCTCTTTGCCGGTATCCGGCTTTAATCCGTCCTTAGCTTCGACTCCTGAACGCTGGGAGGGGTCAGGAAGGTACTGGACTATGTCTTCGAGCAACTCCTGCATGCCCTTATCCGTAGTCGCCGAACCCAAGACAACGGGGAAAAGTTTACGCTTCAACACCGCCTGCGCCAGGCCGCTCTTAATCTCCTCCTGCGAAAGCTTCATTACCTCCAGATATTTCTCAAGGAGCTTATCATCACTCTCGGCTATAGACTCCATTAGATCAGGGTCCTCCAGCGAATCGATGATTACGCAACTCTTGGAAAATGTGGATTTTAAATCAGCTACCAATTTTTTTACGTCGACTTCCGGTTTATCTATCTTGTTTATAAAGATAATAACCGGAAGTTGCGCTTCTTCGGCCATGGCCCAGGCCCGCTCCGTACCCACCTCTATTCCCGACGAGGCATCCATCACGATTACCGCGCTGTCCGCTCCGCGCAAGGCGGCGATCGCCTCCCCGCAGAAATCCGCATAGCCCGGCGTATCGAGTATCTGAAGGCGGGCACCTTTGTATTCGCAGTTAAGCAGGCTTAAGTTTATGGAATTCTTTCTTTCGATCTCGTCAAAGCTATAGTCACTTACGGTAGTCCCGTCTTCCACCCTGCCTTTACGGTTAGTGGCCTTACAAAAGTACAGCATGCTTTCGGCAAGAGAGGTTTTCCCAGAATGGGCATGGCCTAAAAGGATAAAATTTCTTTTATTCTTGGTTTCCATCGCGGGCTGCTCCTTGTTAAATACAGCTTTATGGCGGGAGAGTGTATTATATAATGCCGGATTGTTGGGGTCAAGGCGAAATTGGACGGGGTTATTCCAGGTAAGTGTAGATCTTACCCTTGTAATTCCGCAGCACGTATTTCCCCTTGGCCTGCGAAAGGATATAATTCGGGCCGACGGGGATCTTCCCTCCTCCTCCCGGTCCGTCGATGACATAAGTGGGGACGGCGTATCCCGAAGTATGCCCCCTCAATTTCTCGATGATGTTGATGCCGACCGCTACCGGAGTGCGAAAATGTTGCGTGCCGCGCACAGGATCGCACTGATAAATATAGTAGGGCCTGACCCGGATCTGCAGGAGCTCATGGACCAGTTTTTTCATGATGTACGGCCGGTCGTTGATGCCTTTCAAAAGCACGCTCTGGCTCCCTAAAGGAATCCCCGCCTCGGAAAGCATATCGCAGGCTATCTTGCAGCGCTTGGTTATCTCTTTAGGGTGGTTAAAATGTATACTCATCCATATCGGGGAGTATTTCTTGAGCATGTTCGCCAGCCCCTCGGTGACCCTTTGGGGAAGAGTTACCGGGACACGCGTTCCGATCCTTAAAAATTCGACATGGGATATATCGCGGATCTTCTTAAGCAGATCCTCAAGAATATCGTCTTCTAGCGTCAGCGGATCTCCGCCTGAAATCAGGACATCCCGTACTTTCTTGTTGGATTTAATATACTCGACTGCCCCGTCGAATTTCCCTGCGGAATTATCTTCTTTCTCATGCTCGCCCACCAGCCTTCTTCTGGTACAATGACGGCAATACATGGCGCAGTGATCGGTAGCCAGAAGCAGGACTCTGTCTGGATACCGGTGAACCAGATGAGGCGCGGGAGAATCGCGGTCTTCGGCGCAAGGGTCGACCATTTCATGGGGAGCGACTATGGATTCCGCGGCTACGGGAACCGCTTGCCTTCTAATAGGACAATTGGGGTCTTCCGGATCGATAAGCGTAGCCCAATAAGGAGTGATGGCCAGAGAGAGTCTCCCCTTAGCCTTATCCAAACCCTTCTCCTCTTCCGGGGTCAATTTGATTATCTGGGATAATTCGTCTTTGGAGCGGATCCTGTGCTTGAGCTGCCAATGCCAGTCTTCCCAGTCCAGGGGATTGACATCCTTGTAAAGAGAAAGTTGCTGGTAATCACGCGGCCTTCTGGTCTGCCGCTGCGTGGCGATGGTTTCGACTTGCGCCTTCTGGTTCTCCGTTAAAATAGGATTACTCAATTTGCCCTATTCCTTTCGTGAGCACTCAACAATATGGCTTCAATAAGATCTTCGTAATTCATCCCCGCAGCATAAGCCATAAGGGGAAAATTCGATTCCTTAGGATCAAGCCCGGGAAGAGGGTTAATCTCTAAAACATATGGCGTATTGAAACGATCCAGCCTAATATCGGTACGTGAAATA
>Ga0233425_10008623_pt1 | contig 13402 bp, 12 predicted proteins | sample Watercolumn_Towu_2_FD_181712 | JGI IMG/M metagenome (GOLD analysis project Ga0233425, IMG submission 181712) | Freshwater microbial communities from Lake Towuti, South Sulawesi, Indonesia - Watercolumn_Towuti2014_140_MG | ecosystem: Environmental > Aquatic > Freshwater > Lake | place...
TCCGTAGGTGAACGACACGGTCGTGAGCAGGTTGTTGCCGGCCGCCGTTGCCGAGAGGATCGCGCTCGTCGTGCTGACGCCCGTCGCAGCACCGGTCGTCACGGTCGGCAGCACGCTCACGTTCGTCACCTCGAGTGCACGCTTCACGAGTTCGGGGAACGCCGCAGGAGCAAAGCCCGTCATCGACGGCCGGCTCGATACCGAGCACGGGCCCGATGCCGCCGAGTTGATGCCGATGAGCACGAGTTCGTTGCCGACGCGGGTGACAACGGGGCCGCCCGAGTCGCCCGAGCAGATGCCGGTCGCCGAAGTCTGCGTGGCGGTGAAACCGCCCGGCCACGTGGTCCATATGCTGAGCGGCTGGTCGATCGCGTTCGGGGTGGTCGATGCGGTGCCCGACGGACTCGTGCGGCCGTAACCGAGGAACGTGACCACGCGACCTTCGCGTGCCCACGCTGCGATCTCCGTGGTGGTCGCCAGTCGCGAGATCGTGCCGCCCGGCAACTCGCTGGTCAGCACGAGAAAGGCGATGTCGTCGGCCTGCGAATTATCACCTTGCTTGCGCCAGCCGTCCACCGTGATGATCGCGCTCTGTGACACGGTCTGCGGCGACTGCTGGGTGTTGACGCCCGGGAGGTACACCGAGACAGGTCGCGTGGTCACGCTGCCGCCGGTGGTGACGACGCAGTGTGCTGCGGTCACCACGATGCGGCTCGTCCACAATGCGCCGCTGCACGAACTGCTGCCGTTGATGATGCGCACCACGGCGGTGTTGCCGAGTGCCGATGTTCCGCCCACCACTGCCTGTGCTGGGTGCACGCCTGACGACACCGACGCAGCGAACAAGGCGATGCCGGCGAATGCGCGCCGAGCGACGCAGAAGCCTCCGCACCGACTGCTCACGCGCTCAGGCTATGAGACGTCGTCGTCACTGCGCCGAGCGGTGCGATGCGTGCGCAAAGTTAGGCTTCGCGCATGACTTTCGACAAGCCCGTGCCTGATCTCGCAAAAATCCAAGCGGCCTGGGAGAAGTGGGAGAAGGGCGAGGAGCAACCCGGTCGCACGCTCGCCTCGCTGAAGACCGCCGGCCTCGACGCCGTGATTGCGCAGCTCGTTGCGAGTGGTTGGCTTCCGAAGTCGTAGCTGACCCGCATGCCGCGGGAACTCACCCTTGCCGAGCGGCACCGTCACGGCCCGGCAGCGAGGCGCACCGCGTGGAAGAACACCACCACCCACGCGTCACAACGCAGGCGTTCGCTGTGCCGGCGTCGCGCGCACGACTCCTGCAGGTCGCGCTGGAATTGGTCGTCGACGCGGGCGCGCATTTCTGCGTCCCACGCGACACCAAGGTTCAGCCGCGCCAGCACCGAGTAGTTCGCGTAGGCGAGATCGTGCCGCTCGCACGCGACGCGGAAGTCGAACGACTTGCCGGTGCTGCCGACGACGGGTGCCGAGCATCCGTCGGTCGCGGTGATCAACCAGTGGTGCGCGCGCTTGGCGCGCGAGCGCTCGACGCGAAACCGCGCGAGCGGGGTCTCAAAGACGAGACGGTCGACCACCGCGCGGTCAGGCGCTGCGGCGCTGGTCGACGACGTATCGCGCGCCGATAGGGCGACTGCAGAGTCGACCGGACTGGTCGACGCGAGCGTCGCGACGAGGCATGCGACGAACCGGCGCATGGGCACCTCCCGGCGGGCATGTCGCCCGCCGCGCAGGTGTGTGCACGAGACGCGCCGCTTGGGCGCTGGATCTCGCGGTTACTTCCAGCGGCGCATCGTGGCGACCATGTGGATCGCGACCTCGGCGGCCTCGAACCCTTTGTTCGTGTCGTCGGGCCGCGAGCGCTCGGCGGCCTGCTCCACGTTCTCCGTGGTGAGCACGCCGAAGCCGACCGGCACGAGCGTCTCGAGTTGCACCTGCATGATCCCGTCGGCGCACGGGCCGGCGACGTACTCGAAGTGGGTCGTTTCGCCGCGGATCACCGCACCGAGCGCCACGAGCGCGTCGTATTTGCGCGACAACGCCATGAGTCTGGCCATCACCGGGATTTCGTACGCACCCGGTACCCAGAACACCTCGACGTTCTTGTCGGGCACGCCGTGTTTGGCGAGCGCGCGCTGGGCGCCGTCGAGCAGCGCTTGCACGACGAACTCGTTGAACTGCGCGCACACGATGCCCACGCGCAGCGACTTCGTCTTGCGCTGGCTCATTGTGCGCCTTCGCCGCTGTTGTCGCCGCCCGTCGGGCTCCCTTCACCATCGAACAGGTGCCCGAGCCGGTCGCGTTTCGTGGCGAGGTACGAGCGATTCTCGGCGTTGGACTCAGTCACGATCGGGACGCGTTCGACGATGGACAAACCGTAGCCAGCGATGCCGCCGTACTTCGCCGGGTTGTTGGTCAGGAGTCGCAGGCGCGTGGCGCCGAGGTCGGCGAGAATCTGCGCACCGATGCCGTACTCGCGGTTGTCGACGGGCAAGCCGAGTTGCATGTTGGCATCCACCGTGTCGAGCCCCTGGTCCTGCAGCGAGTACGCGCGAATCTTGTGGCCGATGCCGATGCCGCGACCCTCGTGACCGCGCAGGTACACGAGCACCCCGCGGTCCTCGTCGGCGATCCGTCGCATCGCTGCCACGAGTTGGTCGCCGCAGTCGCAGCGCAGGCTGCCGAACACGTCGCCGGTCAGGCATTCGCTGTGCACACGAGTGAGCAGTGGTGCATCGCCGGCCGGGTCGCCGCGCACGAACGCGAGGTGCTCGATGCCGTCGAGCGTCGAGCGGTACGCCACGCACTCGAATTCACCCCATTCGGTCGGCACGCGCGCCGAGCCGACGCGCTCGACGAGACGTTCTGTGCGGCGACGCCAATCGACGAGCGCGGCGATGGAGGAGAGCAGCAGCCCGTGCTCGCGACAGAACTCGACGAGTTGCGGCAGGCGGGCCATCGTGCCGTCGTCGTTCTGGATCTCGCAGAGGACGCCGGCCGGCACGCATCCGGCGAGGCGCGCCAAGTCGACCGACGCCTCGGTGTGTCCGGCACGCTTCAGCACGCCGCCCTCGCGGGCGCGCAGCGGGAACACGTGGCCCGGTCGCGCGAACGCCTGGTAGCCGACGTTGCAGTCGGCGAGCGCGCGAATCGTCAGCGCGCGGTCGGCGGCCGAGATGCCGGTGCTGGTGCCTTCGAGCAGGTCGACCGACACGGTGAACGCCGTGCGGTGGCTCTCGGTGTTGTGGTCCACCATCATCGGCAGGCGCAGGTCGTCGCACCGCTCGCCGGTGAGCGGCGCGACCACGACGCCCGAGGTGTGGCGGATGATGAACGCGAGCTTCTCGGGCGTCACGTGCTGTGCCGCCATGATCAGGTCGCCCTCGTTCTCGCGGTCTTCGTCGTCGACGAGCACGACCATCTCGCCGCGACCGATCGCGGCGATCACGTCGTCGATCGGGGCAAAGACCGCAGAGTCGAGGCTGCGCGGGTTCGTCATGCCCGAGTGAGTCATGAGTGGTCTCGCTGCGGTTCGATCACGACTTCCACGTCGTCGCCGAGCACTTGTGTCGACACGAGCCGCCCGCGCCACACGTCGGCGAGCGTGGCGGCGGTGTCGCCGGCGAAGGCGGGCACGCCGTCGGCGCCGCCCATCACCGCCGGCGCGATGTGGAACACGTACCTGTCGACGAGGCCCGCCGCGTGGAAACTGGCCGCCGTGCGCGCGCCGCCTTCCACCATCAACTGCAGCACGCCGTCGCCCCCGAGTCGGTCGAGCAAGTCGGCGAGCGTGCCGTGCCACTCGGTGCACGGTCGCACCCGCGCATCCGTCGGCACGCGGCCGAGCACGATGCGCCGCGGCGAGGGTCCGCTCGCGTCGCGCACGGTGAGCTGCGGGTCGTCGGCGCGCACGGTGCCCGCCCCGACGACAATCGCGTCGCTCTCGGCGCGCAGCTCGTGCACGCGGCGCCGCGCGACTTCGCCGGTGATCCGTCCGCCGCTGCCGCTCTTGGCGGCGATGTAGCCGTCGATGGTCATCGCCAACTTCAGCACCACGAACGGCCGCCCCGTACGGCGATGGTGCAGGTACGGCGCGAGTTGCTCGCTGACGATGTCGGCACACGTGCCGACGTCGACGCGTATGCCGGCTGTGCGCAGTCGCGCGATGCCGCCGCCCGACACGCGCGCATCAGGGTCGCGCACGCCGACCACCACGCGCCCGACGCCCGCCGTGATGATCGCCTCGGTGCACGGCGGCGTGCGACCGAAGTGGTTGCACGGCTCGAGCGTCACGTACATCGTCGCCCCGCGCGCCGCATCACCCGCCGCACGCAGCGCCTGCACTTCGGCGTGGGCTTGCCCGATGGGCTGCGTGAAACCACTGAAGCGACGACCGTCGGATGCGACCAGCACTGCCCCGACCCACGGGTTGGGCCGGCACGTCAGTCGCGCAGAGGCGGCGACCAGCACCGCCTCGCGCATCGATTGTTCGTCGATGTCGCTCATCTCTTCCTGCTTCCATCCGGACTGTGACCGTCGGCCTCGGAGTTTCACCGAATCAGTCCCGCGCCGTGAAGCACGGGAGTCGCGGGCTTTCACCGCCGATAGGGAATTTCACCCGACCCTGCAAGAACACTTCAGTTGTGTGCAGCGCCTCCCGGCGATGCGCTCGTCAGGCTACCAACGCTGCCGCGCGCCTCACCGAGCGTGAGCAAGACGACCGCGGCGATGACGAGTGTTGCGCCGACGATACCGCGACCGGTCAGGCGCTCGTCGAGAAACATCGTGCCCACGGCGATGGTGACGACGGGTTCGAATGCCGAAGCCACCGAGGTGGGGCCGGGCCCGACCCGCTTCATCGCCGCAAAGAACGTGCCCATGGCGACGATCGTGCCGCACGTGGCGAGCACGCCGATGTTCAACCAGCCGCCGGTCGTCGCCGGAAACCTCACTTCCATTCCGAACGGCGACACCAGCCAGAGCATGATCCAGCCGCACATCGCACCGAACAACACGATGACGAGCCCGGTGATGCCGTCGTAGCGCGGCATCACTCTCGAAGACAGCACGACATAGAACGTGTAGGTGAGCGCGCCCGCGAGCGTCAGCGCAATGCCTGTGGTCTCGGCACCGTTCACTTCTCCCGCGGTGAGCGCGACGCCGACCACCGTGAGCACCACGCACACACCGAGCACGCGGCTCGGCCGCTGCTTCAGCAACCACCACGCGAGCAAGACCGCCATCACGGGGAAGCAATAAAAGATCACGGACACGAGCCCCGACGCCATGCGTTCGATCGCGCCGAAGTAGAAGAACGATTGGAACGTGAATCCGAGGAATCCGAAGAGGAAGATTTCCGCGAGGTCGCGCCCGCGCGGCCACTTGGCGCCACGCACCGCCGCGAGTCGGTAGGCGAACAGCAGCGGTGCGGCGATGATGAACCGCGCGACCATGAGCCCGCGACTGTTCGCTCCGTCGTCGTAGGCACCGTTGGCAAACAGCGGGTTAATTCCGTACAACGTGCACGACACCACTGCGAGCGCGATGCCGACGACCCGCTGGTTGGCGCGCACCCTGATCGCAGCGCTCGTGCCCGACGAGCCCTCACTCGGCACGCCGTGCTCGTTCTCTGTCGCGCCTGAGCACGTTGCGGAACACCACGGTGAATACGACTGCGAGCCCGACGATGATCAAGCCGAACACGGCGTACTGCAGCTCGCCGCCGCGGTCGCCGGCTTGGGTCGGTGCGATGCCGCAGCCGGGTTTGGGCAGCAGTCCGACGCACGAATCCACGTCGCCTTCGAGCGGGTAGACGAACACGGTCGTTTCGGTGGTGGTGTCGATGTCGCTGGTGACGTCCGCGGCGGCGGAGACTCGCGCAGCGTCATTCACGTTGCCGTTCATCTCGTGTTTCAGTCTGTCAGGCGCGAGGGCGACCATGCGCCGCACAACTACGGTTGTCGATGTGATGTCGGGCGCGCGACCCACTGTGTTCGTGGTGGACTTCGGCGCGCAGTACGCGCAACTGATCGCGCGTCGCGTGCGTGAGGCGCAAGTGAATTCCGAAATCGTGCCGCACCACATCTCGGCCGCGGAAGTCTCGCGCCGGCGTCCGGCAGCGATCATCTTGTCGGGCGGCCCGAAGAGCGTGCACGTCGACGGTGCGCCGCGCCTCGACCCGGAGATCTACGACCTCGGCATCCCGATGCTCGGCATTTGTTACGGCTGTCAGCTGATCGCGCACCAACTCGGCGGCGTCGTGGCGCGCGGTGACAAAGGAGAGTACGGCCGAACCGTGCTCGCGCGCGGCGGTGAGTCGCGTCTGCTGCACGGCACCGAGTCGCGCTTCGACGTGTGGATGAGCCACTTCGACGCGGTGTCAGTCTCGCCGTCTGGTTTTCGCGTCACGGCGTCGACGCCCGAAGCGCCGGCCGCTGTGCTGGAGAACGACGACCGCAGGATCTGGGCCGTGCAATTCCACCCCGAAGTCGTGCACAGCACGAACGGCCAACACATCCTGCGACGATTCCTGCATGAACTGGCCGGTATCGCGGCCGAGTGGACGATGTCGTCGATCATCGACGAGCAGATCGCGGCAGTTCGCGCGCAAGTGGGCAGTGAGCGCGCGATTTGCGGGCTGTCGGGCGGCGTCGACTCGTCGGTCGCAGCAGCGCTCGTGCACCGCGCGATCGGCCCCCATCTCACGTGCGTGTACGTCGACACCGGACTCATGCGCAAGAACGAGAGCGACCAGGTGGTGGAGACCTTCAGGCGCAATCTCGGCATCGAGTTGATCCACGTTGACGCCGCCGAGGAGTTCTTCGACAAGCTGCAGGGAGTCACCGACCCTGAGCACAAGCGGAAAATAGTCGGCGAGACGTTCGTGCGCATTTTTGAGCGCCATGCCGGCGGAGTGAAGGATGCGAAGTTCCTCGTGCAGGGCACGCTGTACTCCGACGTGGTCGAGAGCGGCGGTCGCGAGGGCTCGGCGACGATCAAGAGTCATCACAACGTGGCCGGTCTGCCCGAAGATATGACGCTCGAGTTGTGCGAGCCGTTGCGTGACCTGTTCAAGGACGAAGTTCGCGCGCTCGGCACGGCACTCGGCTTGCCCGACGAGATCGTCTGGCGCCAGCCGTTCCCCGGCCCGGGGCTCGGCGTGCGGATCATCGGCGAGGTGACGCGCGAGAGAGTGGCGACCTTGCGGGAGGCCGACGCGATCGTGCGCGAGGAGATCTGGCGCGCCGGGCTCGAGCGCGATCTCTGGCAGGCGTTCGCCGTGCTCGCTGACATCCGCTCGGTCGGTGTGATGGGCGACGAGCGCACCTACTCGCGCCCGATCATCATTCGCGCGGTGACGAGCGACGACGCGATGACCGCCGACTGGGCGCGGATTCCCTACGACGTGCTCGCCACGATGTCGTCGCGCATCGTGAACGAAGTGAAGGGCGTGAACCGCGTCGCCTACGACATCACCTCCAAACCGCCCGGGACGATTGAGTGGGAGTGAGCGCAGCGAACCAGCAACGCGTGCGCAGCGAACTCCCACGACAGACAACACGTGTGGGAGTGAGCGCAGCGAACCAGCAACGCGTGCGCAGCGAACCAGCGACGCGTGCGCAGCGAACGCCCACCGGCAGCCGCTGTAACCAAACTGTAAAGATTGCTAGACTCTGCACATCGTGATCCGGTCCGCCGTCAGGCGTTTTCCCCGCACACGAACCCGCCTCGCCTGGTTCGTTGCCTCGTTGGCGGGCTTGTTTGCCTCGCTCGTGGCGCCCGCCGCCGCCCACGCCGACAGCATTGACGACCAGCGCCGCAAGGTGGCGGCCATCGTGGACGAACTCGAGCGCCTCGCCACCGAGGCCGACTCGCTCGGCGAGCGGTACTCCGACACGCTCGCCGAACAGGATGCGATCGAAGCCGACATCGCGGCGACCGAGGTCAAAATTTTCGACTTGCAACGGCAACTGGCGGTGATGCAGGCCAACCTCGTCAACTCGGCGCGCCGCTCGTTCGTGTCGGGCGGCTCGGCGGGCACGATCTCGGGCCTTCTCGGCGGCAGTGGTTCGCTGAATGACGCGATCAAGCGCGCGTACCTGGGCTCGACGGCCGCCAACATCGGCGCAGCCAACACCGACGTGATGCAGGGGCTGATCGACGACATCACCGCGGAGAAAGCGTCGCTCGAGCGCCAGAAGAAACAGCTCGCCAGCACGGCGACCGTGCTCGCCGGACGACTCGCGGCGAGCGACAAACTGCTCGAGCAGTACGAGGGGCTGCGCGCCCAGTCGCTGCGCGAGCTCGGCAGTCTGCTCACCGAGGAAGAACGCCGCCGCGCCGAAGAAGCCGAAGCCCTCGCGAAGAAAGACGCCGAGAAGTTCAAGGCGAGCATCAAGGTCACTGCGCCGTCGCCGCAAGCCGGGGTCGCCATCAAGGCCGCAATTTCGCAGCTCGGCATCCGCTACCGATGGGGAGCCGTGAGCCCCGGCGTCGCGTTCGACTGCTCGGGTCTCACGCAGTGGGCGTGGGCGAAGGCCGGCGTGTCGATTCCGCGCGTGTCGCGCTCGCAGTATTCCGCGCTCTTGCGCGTGCCGATCTCGCAGGCCCAGCCCGGTGACTTGCTCTTCAGCCAGCAGAGTTTCTTCCACGTCGGCATCTACCTCGGCAACGGACAGATGATCCACGCCCCGCGCACCGGCGACGTGGTGAAGATCAGCACCGTGACGTGGACCCGTGTGATCGGCGTCGGACGACCGAAGTAACGTTGCGCGCATGGGCTCAGCACCGACGAGCTCCGCCGGCTGGACTCGCGACTCGTTCAGCGCCGCAGGCATCACCCACGAGACGTATCGCAAAGGCAGCGGGCCCGGCGTGATCGTCGTGCACGAGGTGCCCGGCATCACTCCGAGCGTGCTCGCATTCGCCGACGACGTCGTGCGCGGGGGATTCACCGTGGTGATGCCGCTGCTCGTCGGCACCATCGGTCGTTCGCCCGACAAGAAGTACACGGTGTCGTCAATGAGCAAGGTGTGCGTATCGCGCGAGTTCACCACCATGGCGATGCGCAGGACGTCGCCGATCATTGCGTGGTTGCGTGCGCTCGCGAAACAACTGCACCGCGAAGTGGGCGGCAAGGGAGTCGGTGCCGTCGGCATGTGCTTCAGCGGCGGCTTCGCCCTCGGGATGATGGTGGACGATGTGATGGTGGCGCCCGTGTTGTCGCAGCCCTCGTTGCCGTTCGCGTTCGGCGGGTCGCGCGGCGCCGATCTCAGCCTCTCGCCAGACGACGAGATCGCGGTGCAACGCCGCGCCTCGGAGGGCTGCCAAGTGCTCGGGTTGCGCTACACGGGCGACCGCCTGGTCGGCAGCCGTTTCGACTCGCTGCGCAAGTTGCTCGGCGACGCGTTCATCGCCGTCGAGTTCGCGTCCAACGCAAAGAGCGACCATTCCGTGCTCACCGAGCAGCGTCAGGAGGAAGGCGTGCGGCGCGTGGTTGACTTCTTGCGGGAAAAGTTGCTCGCATGACTCTCACCAACCACGACCGTCCGGCCGGCGACGAACCTCGCGCACTCGAGTCGAGGGAAGAGGCCGCGCGGCGCAACGCGTTCTACGAGTCGCTCGTCGAGCCCGTCACCGACTGGAAGTCCGACTTCGACCACATGCACCCTGCGTACAACTCGAACGCCCCCGCGATCTGGGAAGAGTTGCGCGGTCAGTGCCCGGTCGCCCACTCGCCGCGTTACGGCGGCACGTGGCTGCCGGTGCGCCACGAAGACGTGAGCGCGATCGCCTACGACACCGAACACTTCAGTTCGGAGGACGTCGTGGTGAAGCGCCTCAAGCCGACGGGCGAGAGCCGCCCGTACGGTGGCGCGCCGCCGATCACCTCCGACCCGCCGTTCCACCACCATGCGCGCCGCGTGTTGCTGCCCGCGTTCGCCCCGCCGAAAATTGCGGCGATGGAGGCAGAGACGCGCGCGTTCTGCCACGGGCTCATCGACAAGATGGGTGACGCGACGCTGGTCGACGCAGCCGATCAGTACGCCAAGCACATTCCGCCCGCAGTGATCGCGCACATGCTGGACCTGCCGCTCGCTGACGGCGAGATCTTCCGCGAGTTCATCCACACCGCACTCGAAGGAATCGCCGAAGACCAAGAGACACGCCGAGCCGGCTGGCACAAACTCGACGAGTACCTCGACAGGCGCATCGCCGAACGCTCCGCGCACCTCGGGGACGACCTGCTCAGCTTCTTGCTCACCACCGAGCTGGGCGGTCAGCGGTTGCAGACCGAACACGTGCGCGGCACGGTGGCGCTCTTGTTGATCGCCGGCATCGACACCACGTGGAGCGCGATCGGTTCGTCGTTGTGGCACTTCGCGAAGACTCCGGGCGACCTCGCGCGGCTCGTGCGCGAGCCCGAGTTGCTGCCGACCGCGGTGGAAGAGATGTTGCGCGCGTACGCCCCCGTCACCATGGCGCGTGTGGTCGCCAAAGACGTCGAGATCGGTGGTTGCCCGATGAAAGAGGGCGACTGGGTGCTGTTGCCGTTCCCCGCCGCCAACCGCGACCCGGAAGCGTTCGAGCGCGCCGACGAGGTGGTGATCGACCGCGAGATCAACCGTCACTCGGCGTTCGGCCTCGGCATCCACCGCTGCGTCGGCTCGAACCTGGCGCGCATGGAGGTGCGCGTCGCGCTCGAAGTGTTCGTCGAACGGTTCCCTGAATTCGAATTGGCCGACCCGTCGGCCGTCGCGTGGAGCGTCGGTCAGGTGCGCGGGCCGCGCGTGCTGCCGATTCGCGTGAAGTCGCGGGCAGCGGCGCGCGCGAAGTGACGCGCGATTCCGGCGTCACGCTCGACCTGACGCAACTCAATCCCGACCAGCGCGAGGCGGTCGAACACACGGGCGGCGCGTTGCTCATCGTCGCGGGTGCCGGCTCGGGCAAGACGCGGGTGCTCACGCACCGCGTGGCGCACCTGATCGCGTCGGGTGTGCACCCGATGAACGTGCTCGCCATCACGTTCACCAACAAGGCGGCCGAGGAAATGCGCTCGCGGGTGAGGTCGCTCGTCGGCGAGGTCGCCGACCGCATGTGGGTGAGCACCTTCCACTCCGCGTGCGTGCGCATCCTGCGGGCGACCGCCGACCGGCTCGGGTACCCGAAGAGTTTCACCATCTACGACGACGCCGATTCGCTGCGTCTCATCACGCAGGTGATACGCGACCTGAACCTCGACCCGAAGCGCTTCCCGGCCAAGGGCGCGCAGGTGCGCATCAGCCTGTGGAAGAACGAACTCGTCGGCGCGGCCGGCGCGGCCGAGTCGGCGTTCGGGCCGTTCGAGTCGAAATACGCCGAGATCTACGCGGAGTACCAGCACCGCCTCATGCAGGCCGGCGCGATGGACTTCGACGACCTGCTCGTGAACGTGGTGAAGTTGTTCCGCGAGCACGCCGACGTGCTGGCCTCGTACCAGGAGCGTTTCAAGCACGTGCTCGTCGACGAATACCAGGACACCAACCTCGCGCAGAACGAGATCGTGCTGCTGCTCGGGCGCGCGCACCACAATGTGTGCGTGGTCGGCGACACCGACCAGTCGATCTACGCGTTCCGCGGCGCCGACTACCGCAACATCCTGCAGTTTGAGCGGCAATTTCCCGACGTCTACACCGTGGTGCTCGCGCAGAACTACCGCAGCACGCAGAACATCCTCGATGCCGCCAACGCGGTGATCTCCAACAACGTCGAGCGCAAGCCGAAGGAACTCTGGACCCAGGTCGGCACCGGCGACAAGATCGTGCGCTACTACGCCGACGACGAAGACGAAGAGGCGCGCTTCGTCGTGTCGGAACTGAAGCGCCTGCACCGCCACGAGGCCGTGAACTGGCGCGAGATGGCGGTGTTCTATCGCGCCAACGCGCAGAGCCGCGTGCTCGAGGAGTTCCTCATCGACGGCGACGTGCCGTACCGCGTGATCGGCGGCACGAAGTTCTACGACCGCAAAGAAGTGAAGGACGCCGTCGCGTACCTGCGTTGCGTGATGAACGGCGCCGACGAAGTCAGCATCCGCCGCGTGGTGAACGTGCCCAAGCGCGGCGTCGGCGACACGAGCCTCGACAAAGTGGCTGCGCTCGCTGCCGAGCAGGGCATCGGGTTGTCGATTGCCCTGCGGCGTGCGTCGTCGGCCGGCGTCGGCGGTGCGGCGTTGCGCGGCATCAACGAGTTCGTGTCGCTGGTCGACTCGCTTGCCGCGGAAGTGGACCAGGGCCCGGCGCACCTCTTGCGCGAGGCGCTCGAGCGCAGCGGTTATCTCGCCGAGTTGCGCAACGAAGACACGATCGAGTCGCAGGGCCGCCTGGAGAACCTCGAAGAGCTCATCGCGGCTGCCGAAGAATTTCCCGACGCCAACGACTTCTTGGAGAAGGTGTCGCTCGTGTCCGACACCGACGAGATCGCCGGTGACGACAAAGTGATGATGATGACGCTGCACGCGGCCAAGGGCCTCGAGTTCCCGTCGGTGTTCATCATCGGCATGGAGGAAGGCGTGTTTCCGCACAGTCGGTCGCTCTTGGATGCGACGCAGATGGAGGAGGAGCGGCGCCTCGCATACGTCGGCATCACGCGCGCCGAGCGACGGCTCTATCTCACCCACGCATGGAGCCGCAACTTGTTCGGCTCGCGGCAGTACAACCCGCCGTCGCGCTTCCTCGACGAGATTCCCGGCGAGTTGGTCGACCGCAAAGGCAGCGTCGACACGGGCGCCGACGAGGGGCGCGCGCATTCGACGGATCGCGGCGGCGACTGGAAGACGGCACCGGTGCCTGACTTCCGCGGCAAAGGCCGCAGCGTCGCGTCACGGGCCAGCGATGCGCTGCGCCCGCCCGAGCGCCAGCCCAACGTCACGCACGATTTTTCGATCGGCGACGACGTGGTGCACCCGGTCTTCGGCGAGGGCGTGATCATCGACGTGAAAGGTGCGGGGGAGAAGGCCGAGGCGACGGTGCGCTTCGTCGACCGCGGCACGAAAGTCCTCGCGTTGGCATGGGCGCCGCTGACGAAGCGGTAGCGAGGTCGGCGGCGCGGGGTGTGGCGTCGCCGCTGACGAAGCGGTAGCGAGGTCGGCGGCGCGGGGTGTGGCGTCGCCGCTGACGAAGCGGTAGCGAGGTCGGCGGCGCGGGGTGTGGCGTCGCCGCTGACGAAGCGGTAGCGAGGTCGGCGGCGCGGGGCAGTGCGCGTGAACGTCAGGGTGCGCGCAAGTCGATCAACAGGTTCGTACGGTTCTCCACCACGGGTCGCGCGTCGACCGGTCGGTGCAACTGTTCGACGGCAATCGTGCGCTCGTCGCAATCGACGAAGTCGCGCGTGCCTTCGATGTGCGTGACGAGACACTCCGGGCCGCGGTCGGCCGGGTAGGCGT
>Ga0233425_10008624_pt1 | contig 13401 bp, 12 predicted proteins | sample Watercolumn_Towu_2_FD_181712 | JGI IMG/M metagenome (GOLD analysis project Ga0233425, IMG submission 181712) | Freshwater microbial communities from Lake Towuti, South Sulawesi, Indonesia - Watercolumn_Towuti2014_140_MG | ecosystem: Environmental > Aquatic > Freshwater > Lake | place...
GATGTGCGGAGGAAGCGCGATGCTGACGGGGTTGCCCTTGTAGATGGTGACCTGGACGTCGAGGCCGTCGATCAGGAACGACGCCGCGTCGCCGACGGCGTCCTTGTGCACGGCGATTTGCTCGCCGCTGTTCGCGTTCATGAACCAGTACATGTCACCGTCCTGGTAGATGAATTGCACCGAGCGGTCCTCGACGTCCGCCGGCTCGAGCTTCTCGCTCGAGCGGATGTTCTTCTCGATGGTGCCGCCGGTCAGCATGTTCTTCATCTTGGTGCGCGTGAAGGCCTGACCCTTGCCGGGCTTCACGAACTGGAAATCGACGACGACGTACGGCTGACCGTCCATCATCAACTTGAGGCCTTTGCGGATGTCGCTGGTGTCCATGCTGCTCCCGGGGGCACTCGCGCTCGAGTGCGGAATCGTCGGCGCGCACCGGTGCCCGGGGCGCGCGCGGGGGTCGGGCTCTAGCGGGGTCTCGGCGCTCCATCAAGCCGGAAGCAGGGAAGCCCCGCGAATCGCCGGGAATTCTGGGGCAGAGAGCGCCTGGCGGCAGGTGCGGCGCCGCGGCCCGCGCCGCTCGCCGCCGGGCCCCTCGAGCTTCCCTCGGGCTCGGTTTGGGGGTACTTCGGACGCCGGTTCGGATGGACGAGTACGAGCTCGAGGAGATCAAGCGCGAGATCGTGGAGAGCCGCTCGCTCACCATCAAGACGAACAACCTCGTCAACGCGCTGGCCGCAGACCTGAAGAGCATCGCCAAGCGCCAGCAGGGGATGGAGCGGCGCATCTGGGTCAACAGCGCCACCGCGTACGTCGTGACGGTCGTGGTGCTGTTCATCGGCCTGAAGCTCGCGTGGGACGCGCGCCTGGACGCGGTACGCGCCGAGACCAAGGGGTCGCGCGAGCGCATCGAGCAGCTCGAGAAGGAGCTCAAGGCCACGCAGGGCCGGGAAGAGTCCGGCCTGAAAGGCAGCCGCGCGGCCAGCGAGTTCTACGACCTGATCGTGAACAACAAGCGCCGCGAAATCGTGGAGCGCTTCGACGAGGTCGCCAAGCTGCCGCTGACCCACACGGAGCGCGCGGTGTTCGAGGCCGCGGTGGAGCGCTCGCGCAACGAGCTGTCGCTGATCGCCTACCAGACCGGGTTGGACCACGTCCGCACCGGACGCTGGCACGAGGCCACGCAGTCGCTGAAGGAATCACTACAACACAAGCCCGACGCGGCGCACAGCGCCCAGGCCAAGCTGCAGCTCGCCCACGCGCTGCGCGCGCTCTCCCGCCAGCGCGAAGCCATCCCCGTCCTGCTCACCATCTCCGAGGCGTCGGTCGACAAGGAGGTGATGGACGAGGCGACGCTGCTGCTCGCCAACTGCCAGATCGACATCCAGGCCTGGAACGACGCCAAGAACACGCTGCGTTCCTTCGTGCGGCGCTTCCCGACGAGCCCGCACCTGAACGACGCGAAGTCGAAGCTCGCCGACTTGATGCTGCATCACTGAAGCAATCGAGTGAGAACAAGCAACAAGCAACGAGCAACAGGCGATGAGAACGTGACCGCTCTCGGTCTACTGCTTTCTCATTCCTGGTCGGCCGCTGTTACTCCGCAGCGACCGGCAGCGCGGCCGCGGCATCGCGTTCAGCTCGGCTGTTCCGCCTCGGTTGACCGCAGCGCGGCCGCGGCGTGGCGTTCAGCTCGGCTGTTCCGCCTCGGCTGACCGCGGCGCGGCCGCGGCACCCTGCGCAGATCGGCTGTTCCACGCTGACCGCGACGCAGCCTCAGCGACAAGGGGACAACGCACAACGAGAGCGTGACGGTTCTCGGTCGACTGTTGCTTGTCCCTAGTTCTTTGTTCCTACTCCGCCTGGGCACACTTTCAGCGCTACGGGGCGGCGGGCAATGCCACGAGCTTCGGGCCGTTCCACCACTTGGCCGCCGGGTTGTTGGGGCGCGGGCCGATCAGCACCAGGGCGTAGGTCTTGCCGTCCTTCGCGTCGGAGAGCCCACCCGCGTCGAGCGCGTCCTTCCAGCTCTGCGTGTGGGACGGGCTCGATGAATTCTGTGCGCTCACCTCGAGCAGCGAGGCCGTGATGGGCGCGCCGAAACCAGTGGCCGAGTAGTCGAGCAGGGGCGGCCGCGGGGAGACGGCACCGAAGGCGACTTCTTCGGCGACGTAGATGGGCGGGATCGAGCTCCCCTTGGGGTGCTTCGACACCACGTCGACGGGGTCCGAAGCCCGGGCGGCGTTCACGACCTGCAAACCCATCGCGCCAGGCTTGGTCACACGCGAGAGCGGGACCAGCACCGGCCCGAGCGTGGACTTGTGGGGCGCATACCCGGCACCGCACACCCAGCTCTCCATGGGGTCGCTGAAGGCGGGTCCGCCCATGCAGCCGGTCGCTGCAAAGAGCAGGCTGTAGCCCGAGCTCAGCGTGCCGGCGGGCAGGACCGGGAGCTCCCCGCTGCGAAGCTTCGGCGCTGGTGGCAGCTCGGTCACCGCATCCGCGACCGCGTCCCCAGCTTCCGCGGCGTCGCTCGGCGATGCGTCCGTCGCGGCGGCGTCGCCCCCCGCGTCGGGCTCCGGCGTCACGAAGCTCGCGGCGAGCGCCACGGCCTCGACGCAGGTCTTCCCGCCGAGGAGCGAGAAGTCGCCAGCGATCACCACGGGCAAAACGTCGTCCTTCGCCCAGTCGAGGCCGGCGAGCTCCGTGACCGACAGCGCGCCTCCCCAGGGCAGCCCGGCGGGCGGGAGTGGGCTACCGAGCGGCGCCTGGGGCGAGCCGTCGACCACGCGCGCGAAGCAAAAGGCGATGCGCGACGCGTCGACCACGCCATGCAGCAGCGTCAGCACGTTCGGGCCCGGCGGCTCGACGAACACGTCGGGGCTGACGTCGAGCTCCACGTCGGGGCTGGTGTCCGGCGGGCCGGCGTCTGCGCCGGCCGCGCCGCCACTTCCGTTCGGCTCCGGCTTCTTGAGCGCGTCGTGATCGCCCTCGCAGGCATGGACCACGAGCGCGAGGAGCGCGGACGCGAGGGCGGCTCGCCGAGGCATGGACGCGGAGCTTAGCCCGCGCCCACGAACTTCGCGACCAGCGGGCCGTTACCCTGCACCGCCGTGCGCTGCTGGTAGAGCGCCATGCCGCGCTGCCCGCCCAGCTCCTCACCGCCCCCGGCCCGGCCCGGCCCGCCATGCACGAGCTGGGGCAGCACGGTGCCCGGCGCCACGCTCTTGTCGGCGACCTTGGCGTCGACCACGACCAGGCGCCCATGCCAGGCCGCCGCGCCCTGCACCACCTCGCCGAGCGCCTTGCGATCGTCACCGTAGATGGAGGCCACCAAACCGCCTTCGCCGGCGCGGACGATGCGGAGCGCGTGCTCGGTCGAGCCGTCGTAGGGCAAGAGCGTCGCGACCGGACCGAACACTTCGTGCTCGTGGACCGAAGTGGCCGAGAGCGCGTCCGCCGCTTCGAGCAGCAAGATGGGGACGAAGAACCCCTTGCCCGCCGGCACGCCGATGGGCGCCAGCGCCGCCGGATCGCCGAAGGCGATCTTGGTCTGCGCGCGGAGCTTCTCGACGCCCGCCAGCACGTCGCGCTTCTGCGAGGCCGTGGCCACCGGACCCATGCGCACCTCGTCCAGGGACGGATCGCCGACCTTGATGGTGGCGAGCTGCTCCGCGAGAGCCTCGCGCACGCGCTCGAGCAGGCTCTCCGGCACGATGACGCGGCGAATGGCCGTGCACTTCTGTCCCGTCTTCTGCGTCATGTCGCGGGCCACGTCGCGGACGAAGGCTTGAATCGAGGCGTCTTCGGCCTCGGGCAAGAGCAGCGCGGAGTTCAGGCTGTCGGCCTCGACGTTCACGCGCACGCCCTGGGCGAGCAGGCGCTCGGTCTTGCGGATGGAGAGCGCCGTGGAGCTTCCACCGGTGAAGGCCACGACGTCCTTCCACGAGAGGTGCTCGAGCAGGTCGCCGGCCGACCCGCAGAGCAGGCTGAACGCGCCCTTCGGCAAGATGCCGGCGCCGACGCAGATCTCCGCGGTGCGGTGCGCGAGCAGCGCGGTGGCGGTGGCGGGCTTGGTGAAGACGGGCATGCCCGCCAGGAGCGCGCACGCCGCCTTCTCCGCCCAGCCCCAGGCAGGGAAGTTGAACGCGCCGATGTGCACCGCGACCCCATGGCGCGGCGAGAGCAGGTGCCAGCCCTGCAGGCGCGAGCCCGAGATGTCGGTGGGCTCGCCGTCCACGAGCAGCTGCTTGTCACCGAGCTTCTTGCCGAGCTCGGCGTAGGCCATCAGCGTGGCGGTGGCGCCGTCGATGTCGAACTTCGCGTCGGACCGCGTGTTGCCGCCGTTGGCGATGCCGATGTCGATGAGCGCGTCGCGCTCGGCGTGCATCGCCTTGCTCATCTTCTCGAGCAGCTCGCCGCGCTGGCGGAAGGTCAGGGCGCGCAGCGCGGGCCCGCCGACGTCCCGCGCGTGGGCGAGCGCGCGGCCGAGATCCAGGCCGGCGCTGGTGGTGGTGGCGAGCACCGCCTCCGTCGCCGGGTTCAAGAGCTCCGCGGGCTTGCCGTTGCCCGAGACCCACGCGTCACCCAGGTAGCTCGCGAGCTCCCTCACGGTGCGCCCCCGGAGATGCTGATCAGCTCGACGTCGAAGACGAGGGGGCCTGCCGGCGCGCCGGGGCGCGTGGGCTTGTCGCCGTAGGCGAGCGCCGACGGGATCCAGAAGCGCATGCGCTCGCCCTCCACCATCAGCTGCACGCCCTCGGTCCAGCCCTTGATCACGCGGTTCAGCGGGAAGCTCGTGGGCTCGCCGCGCTTCACCGAGCTGTCGAACTCCTTCCCGTCGGGGGTCCAGCCCGTGTAGTGCACGGTCACGCGATCCGTGGCCGACGGCTTCTTGGCGCCCTTGCCCTTGATCAACTGCTTGTAAACCAGGCCACTCGGCAGCGTCTTCGCGTCCTTGGGCGCCGCCTTCACGTCCTTCGGCACGGGCCAGGGCTTCGGCGTCGGCAGGATTTCCAACAGCTCCACGTCGAACGTGAGCTGCCCCGAAGGCGCGCCCATGCCGGCGTTCTCGCCGTAGGCGAGCTCAGCCGGGATCCACAGCCGGCGCTTCTCGCCGGCGACCATGAGCTGCAACGCTTCGGTCCAGCCCTTGATGACGCCGCCGACGCCGAAGGTCGCCGGCTCGTTCCGCGCCACCGAGCTGTCGAACATCTTCCCGTCCTTCGTCCAGCCCGTGTAGTGGACCTTCACGCGATCCTCGAGCTTCGGCTTGTCCTTGCCCTTGCCCGGGGTGAGCACCTTGGTGAACAGGCCGCTCGCGGTCTTCTTAGCGTCCTTGGGCGGTGCGGCCACGTCCTCCGGCGCGGGCAGACCCTTCGGCTGCGGAGGCTCGGGCGGCTTCGCGCTCGCGGTCGGCTCCGCGAGCGTGGCGGTCGCCGTGGGCAGCGCGACGGAGGTCGCCGTGGGCTGCGCTGCGGGCTTGGTCTGCTCGGGCTCGGGGGGCGGCTGCTCGCAGGCGGCGACGAGGAGCGTGAGCAGAGCGGTGCTGACGAAGACGGTTCGCGACATGGGACGCCGTTTTCCGCACGACGCGGCCCGAGGCGCAAGGGCCTTGGCGCCCCGCGAGGAATCACCTGCGTTTTCCCAGGGTCGGCGCCGTCAGCCGCAGCACTCGGGCGGCCGCTTCGCGTCGCACTCGTCGCTGAGCTTCACGCGCCACACGCGCTCGAAGCAACGGCTCGCACAGCTCGCGACCTGCATGCCGCAGCCCTCGGCGGCCGAGAAGTCGTAGCCGTAGCCGCAGGACTTGGGCGGCAGGAGCTCGGGCTGCTCGACGTCGATGCAGCAGCTCGCTTCTCCGCAGGCGCGACACGAGCAGAGCCGCGTGTGCGTGATGCTCGATCCCGGCTCGGGAGGCGGGCGCGGTCGGCCGGTAGCCGTGGTTTGCGGCAGCTCCACGCAGGCCGACCCGAGCGCGACCAGAGCCAGGATGAGCACGCGCATTCTCCCCTCCGACACGTGCACCTCGCCCGAGCTTGGGACCTTCAGGCCTCGAAGCCGACGCGCACCACCGCCAGCGGACGCTCGACGTCGGACCAGGTCTCGAAGCGGGCCTCCCGAGCCGCGGCGTCCGGCAGGAACGCCGCCACGACGCCGACCTCGCGCTCGCGCTCGAAGGCCTGCATCACCAAGCGCACGACGTCCCCGGCGAAGCAGGGCTTCCTGTACGTGACCTCGGCGCGGCGCGCCAGGCGCCGCGGATCGTGTCCGAGCTCGGAGAGGCGCCTGAGCGCCGCTTCTTCGACGAGCCGCGGGTAAGACAGGAAGTTCACGTGCTGGTTGCCGTCGGTGTGGCAGAGCCCGAACACGATGGGCGCGACGTCCAGGCGTGGCGCCGGCTCCAGCGCGACGGCGCCGCCGGGCAGCCCGAGGAGCGCGCGCGGATCGCGAAAGGTCGTCGGTGCCACGACCAGGCCCTCGAACAGCGGGTCCGAGATCTCGACCACGCGGTGCTGCCCCGCCGGCGCGGCGGGACGCGTGAAGACGTGCTGGCCGTAGGCTCGCGCCACCGAGACGCGCTCGTCGCTCACGGGGTTCGCGCCGGGGTTCCCGCGGGCGCCGCGCGGCGCGCTGGACAAGAGCCAGGTGTCGAACAAAAGGCGGGTGGTGCTCCCATGTTCGTCCACGGTACGGCCGAGGCGCCAGCGCACCTCCTGATCGCAGAGAGCACGCACGCTCACCGGGTCGTCGCCGCCTTCGAGCTGCACGTAGGTGAGCACGGCGCGCACGCCGTCGCCGCCGAGGCGGAGCAGCGCCTCCGCCACCTGCATCTTCCCCCACAGGATGGGTCCGATGGCGGGCCAGATGCCTTCGAGCCGCAGCCGCCCGTCCTGCGCGACGTCCTCGAAGCGCAAGCGCGTGTGACCGTGTCCGAGCTGGATGCCGGAGACCGCCGGCGGTTCGGGGAACTCGAGGAAGCTCATGCCGGTTTCTGGCAGGGGTGACCGTGGTTCAGCGGGCCGTGTCCCCTCCCGAGCCCCGGCGCGGTGACGATGGCCTGCATCACGTAGTCGCGCGCGCGCGCCACCGCGTCTTCGAGCCGCAGCCCCTCCGCGACGCCGGCGGCGATGGCAGAGGCCAGCGTGCACCCGGTGCCGTGCGTGCTGCGCGACACCAGGCGCGGGCTCTCGAAGCGGCGCTCGACGCCGTCCGCCGTGCGCAGCAGGTCGACGACCGTCTCGCCCGCGAGGTGCCCGCCCTTCACCAGCACCGCGCCCGCGCCGAGGCCGAGCAGGGCGTCCGCGGCGCGCCCCATGTCGTCGGGCGACTCGAGCCTCACTCCGCTCAGCGCTTCGGCCTCCGGCGCGTTGGGCGTGAGCAGGGCGGCGCAGGGCACGAGGCGCAGCTTGAGAGCGCTCACCGCCTCGACCGCCAAGAGCGCCGCGCCACCCTTGGCGACCATCACCGGGTCGACGATCACCGGCACTCCGCGCGCGTGGCGCTCCAGGGTCCTGACCACGTGCTCGATCACCTCGGCGCTGTGGAGCATGCCGGTCTTCACGCAGTCGGCGCCGATGTCGCTGAGCACGACCTCCATTTGCTTGGCGACGAAGAGCGGGTCCACGGGCACCACCCCGAAGACGCCGCGGGTGCTCTGCGCCGTGAGGGCCGTGATCGCGGTCGCCGCGTAACCACCGAGCGCCGTCACCGTCTTGACGTCGGCTTGGATGCCCGCGCCACCGCCCGAGTCGGACCCCGCCACGATCAGCACGCGACCGATGCTGGCCCCTTCCATCAGAGCTTCACCACGCTCACGTTGTCGATGTCCGCCCGGCCCGGGTAGTGCGCGGACAGCCAAATCAGGATGCGCTTGGCGTTGGCCGGCGCCACCACGTCCCACTGGAGCACCTTCCAGTCGAAGTCGTTCTCGCTCGCGCTCGTCGTCTTGGGGTTCTTCTCGTCACCGAAGAAGGCATCGTTCCCGTCCAGCCACTGGGCGCCGATGATGAACCAGGCCGCCGGGTTCACGCTGTTGCCCACGGAGCGCACGCTGGCGCTGATGCGGTACTTCGCGCCGCCCTCGATGCTGTTGTAGTCGCTGACCCGCTGCACCGCGTAGCAGTCCCAGGCGCCGCGCGCGTCGACCGCCAAGGCGTTGCCGCCGCAGCCGGTGGGCCCGGCGCTGATGAAGACGTGCTCGCTCGGCTGTCCCGAGCTCTTGCAGACGTCGGGTTGCCCGGGCGTTCTCACTTCCCAGCCCGTCGGCGCCTGGCCGTTCATGCCCTCTTCGAAAGTGCCGTGGGCGAACAGGTTGCCCGCGGGCGCTGCGCACAGGCTCGAGCCACCAGCGCCGCTGCCGCCGCCCCCGCTGGTCACCCCCCCGCTGCCGCCGCTCGAAGTGCCACCGCCACCGCTCGGCGCGCCACCGCTGGTCACCCCAGCGCCGCCGCCGCTCGAAGCGCCACCGCTCGAGCTGCCACCGGCCGTCGCGCCACCGGCGCCGCCCGCGTTGGAAGCGACGCCGGAGTCGTCGTCGCCGCAAGCGGCGAGGAGCAGCGACACGAGAACCCAGAAGCGCATGGGCCGACTATAGGCGATCAGACTCCCTGGGGCGACGCGAGCAGGAAGCGCAGCAGGCTCTCCGCGTCCAAGCGGCTGCCGGTCGCCCGCACCAGCTTCTCGTTCAGCGTCCAACGCGTGCCGTCGGCGAGCAGCCGCTCGCGGAGCCAGTCCCCCGCCCGGGGCGAGAGCCAGTCGTCACCGAAGCGCGCTTCGAGCGCCGCGCGCAGCTGCGACGCCACGCAAGCGGCGAGCTGGTAGGCGTGCGTGTACACCGGGTACGTCGCGAGGAACGGCGACCCCGCCCAGACCGGCTCGGTGTCCCGCGGCAGGAACAAGCCCGAGAGCCGCCGCTCCACGTCGAGGGACAGCGCGTCGAGGTTGGCGTGCTCCTGCTCGAGAGCGGCCCGTTCGAACGCGGCCCCGACCAGCCCGCGTCGGAGCCCGAGCAGCGTCTCGAGGCGCCGCGACTGGCGCACGGTCTCGACCTCCTCCGCGTCGAGGCCCAGGTGCTCGCGGAGCACGCGCGGCGCGTCGAGCAAGCGGCCGAACACCTCGGCGACGCCCTCGGCCCACGCCGGGTCGAGCAAGCCAGGGACCCACTCGTAGCCCTTGAAGAGCGGCGCTTTCTCCGCCGTGCTCCTCACGGCGACCGCATGCCCGAGCTCGTGGAGGAGCAGACCGTAGTAGCGGATGCCGGCGGGCTGGCGCACGACCAGGCGCACGTCGTCCGGCACGCGGAGCGCGATGGTCTGCCCGCCGAAGGCGAAGTCGCGCACCGTGATGTCGAGCTTCCAGGCCGCGACGTCGAACCCGAGCCGGCCGAAGATGCCCTCCACCACCGGCCGCGCGCGCTCGGGCGGGAAACGCTCGTGCGGAACCGACGCGCGTCGGGCGATCACCTGATCGACGTCCCACGGCGCGATCAGCACTCGCCCGGTGAAACGCCGTCCGCTGCCGAGCGCGTCCTGAAAAGGCCGCCGGGTGCGCGCCGCGAGCTCGCCGAGCACGCGCTCGGTGGTGACGAGGTCCGAGCCGCGCACCTCGAGCAGCGCGCCGTAGAACGACGCTCGGCCGAGCTCCTTCGCGAGCTCGCGGCGGCGGGCGAGGAGTGCCGTCGCCACGGGCGCCGCCTTCCGGTGCAGCTCGTGCTCGAGCTGGCGCGTGCGCCGGCGCAGGCGCGCGTCGTCCGATCGGCGCATCTCGGCGATTTCCGCGCGCGTGACGGGCCTGCCGTCCAAGGCGAACTCGTGACCGTTCAGCGTAGCTTCCAGCTCGTCCGCGAGAGACGCTGCGCGAGCGTCACCGAGCAAGCGCAGGCCCAGCGCACCGCGTCGCCAGAGCTCCGCCTGGCGCGGGGACACGATGCGGTCACCGAAGCGCTGGAGGATCGCGTCGGCCTCCTGAAAGACGTCGCGCTCTGCGCTGCGCAGCGCCCGCATGCGCGCCGCCGCAGCCGGGCCCTCGGCCAGGCGCCCGGCGTAGCGCGACCACTCGTGCTCGCCGTGCTCCTGCATGAGCTTCTCGTAGCGGCGAGCCAAGGCTGCGAGCCTCTCCCGCGCTTCACGACGACTACGAGCCGGCGCGCCCGCGCGATGGGGCTCGGCCGCCCGCGGAGCGCACGCCAGCGCCAGGCTGCCCAAGAGCGCGGCGAGGGCTTGGCGGCGGCGCATGGACCTTCGGCCCCGGTCAGGCGAAGTGCTCGCGAGGAACGCCCTGGGGCGTGAGCAGCTCCACCAGGCTCTCGCGGTAGGTCCGAAGCGCGAGGTCGCGCGCTTCGCACAGCACGTGAGGACCCGAAGCGCACGGCGCCCCGTCGTCGTCGAAGCACGCGAGCGACGCCGGAAGCCAGCGCTCGACCGCGGCCGCGAGGCGACGCGCGAAGTCGGGCTCGCGCTTGCCGAGGTCCCTGAGCGCCGCCTGCCCCGCGGCGATGTGCTCCTGCTCGTCGGCGATGACGCGCACCGCGAGCTCGGCCACCCGGGTGTCCGGCGCGGCCGCGTAGGCGCGGAGTTGGTAGTACACGGCGCGATCGAACAACAGCCCGACCACCACCATCTCGAGCCAGGACTCGGGGCGCGGGAGCTCCGCCACGCGGGGCGCCACGCGGCCCAGCAGGTCGGCGACGCCGTGCTCCTCGAGCAACGTCGCGACGATCTCGAAGTGCTCGAGCTCGTCCAGGCAGTGCCGGGCCAGCATCTGCTTTTCGTCGAGGGTCGGCGCGAGGACCACACCACTCGAGAACAGGTGCGCGGCCGCGAGCTCGCGGTAGCCCTGGCGTTCGAGCAGGGCTCCGAAGCAGCCGCAGGTCGCTCCGCTCGGGCTCATCTCAAGCGCGCGCGCCCTTGTTGAGCGCGTAGGTGCCAGCCCAGCTCGCGCTGTCGAGCACGTGTCCTTTCATGGCGGCGAGGGCCTCGGGACCGCCGAAGCGCTCGGGCACGTCGAGCGCCGGCACGTCGAGCGCGTAGAGCGTGAACACGTAGTGGTGCAGCCGCTCGTCGTTGAACGGCGGCCACGGTCCGTCCCAGCCACCGTAGTCGCCGCCCATGGCCGGGTCGCTGCCAAACCAGTCGCCGTAGCTGTTCTTGCCTCGGCGGCCGTTCGGCGTCGCGCCGACAGGCTTGCCTTTCGGTACGAAGGCGTCGGAGTCGGCGCCCTCCTCCAGGCTGGTGACCGACACCGGAATGTCCACCAGCACCCAGTGGTAGAAGTCCACGCGGGGCAGGTCGTAGGGCACCGTGCGATCCGACTTGTTCACGTCGTCCGGCTTCGACGGCACGTCGGGGTCGTGGCAGATCAGGGCGAAGGACTTGGTCCCCGCGGGGAAGTCGCTCCACGCGAGGTGCGGGCTGCGGTTCGGGCCGGGCACCGGCCCGGCCTCGCCGGGAACCCCCGCCGCGAACTCCTCCGGAATGCGACCCTTGGCTGCAAAAGAGCGACTCCCTACCTTCATGAAATCCCTCGCTGTGCCCGAGCGCTGGATGCCGCCGAGCGGGGCGAAGATGGCGCGGTCCGGCCCGCGAAGCAACTGAACTGTCTCCCACCCCGACGGAACACTGGCGGCGCGGGTCCGCGGGGTCCCCGCGTGGGGTACGGGGCGGAGCCCCGCCGCGAGCTCCCGGCGAGGCCGGCGCAGGCTGCGTCCGGTGGCGAGAGGCGCGGAGCGCCGTGGCCACTGGTCTGCGATCTCACCTCGCGCCGGAGATCGTTCGGATCAGGAAATAGCAGAGGACCGCGATGCTGGCGGAGGCGGGGATCGTGAAGATCCAGGCCCAGATGATGCGCCCGGCGACGCCCCAGCGGACGGCGTTCGAGCGTCGCTCGGCCGTGCCGACCCCGACGATGGACCCGGTGATGGTGTGGGTCGTCGACACCGGCACGCCCATGAAGGTCGCCATCGCGAGCGTGATGGCTCCGCTCGTCTCGGCGCAGAAGCCGCCAACCGGGCGGAGCTTGGTGATCTTCATGCCCATCGTCTTCACGATGCGCCAGCCGCCCATCAAGGTGCCGAGGCCCATCGCGGCGTGGCAGACGAGCACCACCCAGAGCTGGGGCTCGACGTGCTTGGCCTTTTGCTGCAAGCCCGCCGTGATGAGCAGCAGCGTGATGATGCCCATGGTCTTCTGCGCGTCGTTGCCGCCGTGGCCGAGCGAATACAGCGCGGCCGACACCAACTGGCCACGCCGGAACCCCTTGTCGATCTTCCCGGGTCGCGATCGCCCGAAGAGCGCCTTCACCAGCTTCATCAACAAGAAGCCGATCAGGCTACCGAGCAGCGGTGCGACCAGGATGAAGGCGATGGTCCTGCCGAACACCTTCATGTCCAGGATGGAGAGGTTCGGCGTGTGGGCGAGGGCGCCGCCCGCGAAGGCGCCCATCAGGGCGTGCGACGACGAGCTCGGCAGTCCCCACCACCAGGTCAAGAGGTTCCAGGTGATGGCGCCGAGCAACGTGGCGAGGATCACGTTGTAGGTGACGCTCGAGAGCGCGACCCCCTTGGCGATGGAGGCCGAGACGTGGGTCGGGTAGACCAAGAACGCGACGAAGTTGAAGAACGCGGCCCAAACCACCGCCGCCCGGGGCGAGAGCACACGCGTGCTCACCACCGTGGCGATGGAGTTGGCGGCGTCGTGAAAGCCGTTGATGAAATCGAAGATCAGGGCCGTCACGATGATCGCGATCAGGAACGCGGTCATCAGGCGTGCTCCAGAATGATTCCTTCGATGATGTTGGCGACGTCCTCGGCCCTGTCGGTCGAGGTCTCCATCGACTCCAGAATGTCACGCCACTTCATCACCTCGAGCGGGTCGGTGCGCTCCTTGAACAGGCGCGCCAGCGCGCGCCTGAAGATCTCGTCGGCCTCGTGCTCGTGCTTGTTGATGCTGCGACACAGCTCGAGCAGCGGCGCCGGGTCCTTGATCTTCTTCAGCCCGTCGACGGCCTTCTCGATGTCGGCCACGGACTTCTGCAGCGTCTCGACCAGCTCGAGGGCCTCGGGGCGCACGCTCTCGACCTCGTAGAGCGCGATCTTGTCACTCGCGGCGTCGACGAAGTCGAGCACCGAGTCCAAGCTGCAGATGAGCGAGTGGATCTCCTCGCGGTCGAGCGGCGTGATCCAGGTCTGGTGCAGCGCCTGCACGACCTCGTGGGTGATCTTGTCGCCCTCGTGCTCGATGTCCTTGATGCGGTTGGCGAGCTCGGAAGCACGCGCGGGCCGCTGGAGCATCTCGCGCAGGCACTCGGTCGCCTTGACCGTCTTCTCCGTCATGGCGGAGAACGCAGACCAGAACACACCGTCTCGCGTGAGGGCCATGGAGGGGTCCTTTTGGCGCGTGACAAAAC
>Ga0233425_10008625_pt1 | contig 13401 bp, 9 predicted proteins | sample Watercolumn_Towu_2_FD_181712 | JGI IMG/M metagenome (GOLD analysis project Ga0233425, IMG submission 181712) | Freshwater microbial communities from Lake Towuti, South Sulawesi, Indonesia - Watercolumn_Towuti2014_140_MG | ecosystem: Environmental > Aquatic > Freshwater > Lake | place: Indonesia...
TGGAGGAGGTGTCGTTCAACTACGGCAAGATCGAGTGGACCTACACCGCTACCGACCACAAGACCGGCAAGCCCGCCGGCGACGTGAAGGCCAACTGGGACCTGGTGGCCAACAAAGGGGCGTAGTCCGTCTCGCCTGAAGGCCCTGGCAGAACGGGGACCGTCCCCCCGCAATGCCTTTCCTCACCCAATGCACCTGGTTGGCACGAAGGGGGACAGCCCCCGGTTTGCCAGGGCCTGGCGCTTTCCCGCTGTCGGCTTTGCGATTGGCCCCGAGGGGCGGCCTTGCCGTTCCTGGGGGCCATTTTTCTAGGCCGAGCGGGTTGCACCCCAACTGGACCACACAAGCGGTCTTTCTTTCCACCGACACCCTTTTGACGATTTGCGGAACTCGGTATGTCCCACGCCACTCAGCAACACCGCTCGCTCGCCATCCAGACCCCACTGGGCAAGGACGCGCTTCTGCTTGTGGGGTTTTCCGGCCAGGAGGAGATGTCGCGGCTGTTCTCCTACGACCTGGAAATGCTCTCCGAACGCGGCTCGATTGCCGCGGAAGAGATCGTGGGCAAGAACGTGACGTTCTGCGTGGCGCGGAGCGCGGGCCCGCCCCGGGTCTTCAACGGGTTCGTGAGCAAGTTCTCCGCGGGGCCGGTCACGCGCACGCGCAAGTACCGCCGCTACCAGGCCGAGGTGGTGCCCTGGCTGTGGTTCCTCACGCGGACCACCGATTGCCGGATCTTCCAGCAGAAGACCGTCCCCGAGATCATCGAGCAGATCTTCTCCGACCTGGGGTTCCGCGACTACGCGATGAACCTCCGCGGCCAGTACCCCCAGCGGACGTACTGCGTGCAGTACCGCGAGTCGGACTTCAATTTCGTCTCCCGGCTCATGGAAGACGAAGGGATCTTCTACCGCTTCGACCACCAGAACGACAAGCACGTCCTGGTCCTCGCCGACAGCAAGTCGGCGTACCCTTGGTGTGAGGAAAAGAACGTGCGCTACCAGCACGCCGAGAGTTTCCACGCCCACGAGGAACGGGTGGGCCAGTGGAGCCGCCAGTACGCGTTCTGCTCCGGGCGCCAGGCGCACACCGACTACAACTTCGAGACGCCCCGCGTGGACCTGATGAGCAACGTGGCCAGCGTGGTCGATGTTCCGCGGAACAAGGGCCTCGAGCTGTACGACTATCCGGGCGAGTACGAAGACCCTGCCGACGGCCGGCGACTGGCCAAAATCCGCATGGAGGAAGAAGAAGCGCGCTACGACGTGGCGCAGGGCAAGAGTTCCTGCCGCACGCTGACGCCGGGGACGAAGTTCTGTCTGCGTGAGCACCCGGACCAGGCGGAAAACGGCCGGGGGCGTCTGATCACCTCGGTCCGGCACTATGCCGTGGAGCCGGCCGAGTACGAAACCGGCCCGGAGCACGGGCGCACGGAGTTCGACTACTACAACGAATTCACCACGGTCCCGGAGAGCGTGGTCTTCCGCGCACAGCGTCTCACGCGCAAGCCCCTGGTCGAGGGCCCGCAGACGGCCGTGGTGGTCGGCCCGCCCGGCGAGGAAATCTATCCCGACCAGTACGGGCGCGTGAAGGTGCAGTTCCCCTGGGACCGCGAGGGGAAGCGCGACGAGAACTCTTCGTGCTGGATCCGCGTGTCGCAGACCCACGCCGGCAAGAACTGGGGCCACATGGACCTGCCGCGGATCGGCGAGGAGGTGATCGTCGATTTCCTGGAGGGCAACCCGGACCGGCCGATCATCACCGGGCGCGTGTACAACGCGGAGAACATGCCGCCCTTCGCCCTGCCCGCGGGCAAGACCCGCCGGGGCAACACCACCAAGACCTATTTGGGCGGCGGCTACAACGAGATGTCCATGGACGACACCGCCGGCAAGGAGCAGATCCGCGTCAACGCCCAGAGCAACATGGACACCAACGTCAACAACAACCAGACGCTGGTGGTGGGCGTGGACCGCACCGCGAAAATCGGCAACAACGACGGCCTGAAGGTCGGCAACAACTCCACCGAATCCGTGGGCAACAACAAGTCGGTGACGGTGGGCAACAACATGAACGTCAACGTGGGCAAGCGCCTGGTGGTCAACGCCGGAACCTCGATCACGCTCAAGTGCGGGGCCTCGCGGATCTACATGAACGCGGGCGGGGTGATCACCATCACGGGCACGATCATCACCACGGCCGCCGCGGCCAATGCCAGCGTCATCGCCCCTCTGACCGAGGTCGTGGGCGGCGTGATGCTCACCACCATCGGCGGAGCGGTGAACATGCTGCAAGGCGCGGTCGTCAAGGTCGGGGCGTTGGGACTGTGCTCGATCTCCGGCGGCAAGACCGACGTCGTGGCCTCGGGCGAAAACCAGATCAAGGGCGCGACCATCAAGCTGAACTGATTTCCAAAATGCTTCACCACGCGACCCAAGCCCGACGCGAACTGGCCGTCTTCACCCCGCTGGGCGACGACGTGCTGCTGCTCCGCCGCCTGGAAGGGCACGAGGAGATCTCTCGGCTCTTTCAATACGACCTGGAGATGCTCTCCGCGCAAAGGGCGATCGACCCGCGTGCCATCGTGGGCCGCAACGTGACCGTGCTCCTCGCCCGGCGCGGCCAGCGTGCGCGGCACTTCAACGGCTTCGTCAGCCGTTTTGGGGCCATGGCCCACTCGGTCCACGGCACGACCTACCGGGCCACGGTCTTGCCCTGGCTGTGGTTCCTCACCCGCACCACCGACTGCCGGATATTCCAGAACAAGACCTCGCCGCAGATCATCGAGCAGATCTTCCACGACCAGGGCTTTTCGGACTTCGAACTGAAGCTCAAGGGCCAGTACGCGCCGCGCGAGTACTGCGTGCAGTACCGGGAAACCGACTTCGCCTTTGTTTCGCGGCTCATGGAAGAAGAGGGGATTTTCTACTTCTTCCGCCACGAGAACGGCAAGCACGTTCTGGTCCTGGCCGACCACAAGGTGGCCTACTTCGAGCTGGCCGACAGCGCGGTCGAACTCCGCCACGGGCGGCAATTGGAACGCCAGCTCACGGCCTGGGAGCACCGCCACGAGTTCCGGCCCGGGCGCTGGGCCCAGACCGACTACGATTTCAAGAAGCCGCGTCTGAACCTGATGAGCCAGGAAGAAACGGTGGTGCGCCTGCCGGGCAATCAGAACTACGAGATGTACGACTATCCCGGCTGCTTCGAGGACCGCGGGCGCGGCCGGTCGTTGACCCGGGTGCGCATGGAAGAGGAAGAGACGCCGCAAGAGATGGTTTTGGGGGCGGGCTCCTACCGTTCGTGTACTCCCGGCGGCACTTTCACCGTGCGCCGGCACGCCGACGACCGCGCCGAGGAGGGACGCGAGTACGTGGTGGCTTCCGTGGAGCACCGCGCCAGCGTGGACGGCGACTACATCTCGGGCAGCGGCACGGGCGAAACCGAGTACGACAACCGCTTCACCTGCATTCCGGCCACGACCACCTTCCGGCCGTCGCGCACCACGCCGCGGCCCACGGTCGGCGGCCCGCAAACGGCCGTGGTCGTCGGCCCTGCCGGAGAGCAGATCTATACCGACGAGTTCGGCCGCGTCAAGGTCCAGTTCCACTGGGACCGGGAAGGCAAGCACGACGAGAACAGCAGTTGCTGGCTCCGCGTGTCCCAGGTCCACGCCGGCAAAGGCTGGGGTGAAATGGACCTGCCGCGCGTGGGCGAGGAAGTGGTCGTGGCTTTCCTGGAGGGCGACCCGGACCGGCCGATCATCAAGGGCCGCGTGTACAACCAGGGCCAGATGCCCCCCTTCGGCCTTCCCGATGCCAAAGCGCGGTGCAGCGGCAAGACCCAGACCTACCAGGGCAGCGGCTACAACGAAATGTCCATGGACGACACGGCCGGCAAGGAGCAGGTCCGCGTCAACGCCCAGCACAACATGGACTCCAACGTCAACAACTGCAAGACGCTGGCCGTGGGCGTGGACCGCTCCGGCGACGTGGGGAACAACCAAGACCTCTCGATCGCCGTGGACGGCACGCTGGAGGTGGGCAACGACTGCGAAGTGACCGTGGGCAACGACGCCACGTACATCGTCGGGAACAACATCGAGATCACCGCCGGCGTGGCGATCACGCTGAAGTGCGGGGCCTCCACGATTCACATGAACTGCGGCGGAGTCATCACCTTCTCGGGCCAGTTCATCACCTCAGCCGCCGCGGCCAACCAGTCCATTACGGCCCCGCTGACGCAGGTCGTAGGCAGCAGTGTGCTGCTTCAAGCGGGCCTGGTGTGCATGGATTTGGGCGGCGTGGTGCATGTCAAGGGGGGCGAGACCAGCGTCAGCGCCGGCACGATCAGCATCAAGGGGGGCGAGACCCTGCTGCAAGGCGCTCCGCTGAAACTTGGCGAAGTCGGGGCGCCGGTGATCAAGATCCCCACGTCGATCAATGGCATGCCCGTATCGGTCAATCCCGACGGGAGCGTTTCGGTGGGTAAGTCGATTACCATCGGCGGCTCCTGGGAGTACAAGGACGCGGTCCTCAAGGACCTGCAAACGATCGCCTCGCACCCTACGGGACAACAGGTGCTCCAAGGGCTTGAGAACTCCGGACACGCGGTGAACATCGTGCCTATCGAGCCTCCGCCTGACCCGGCGAACGCGTTCTCCGCGCCCGACGGTCCGGGAGGCTTCCTTGCGGGCAAGCCGCTGTACGACGAGGATGGCAACATCGTGGGCTACGGGACCGGCACGGGAGCTGATTCCACCGTGGGCTACAATCCCGACCAGTGGCCCAGTCCGGACTATCGGACACGGCCGCCGGGGGACTCGATACTCCTGCACGAGCTGGAACACTCACGGCACTTCGCCAACGGTCAGGCGGATCCCACGCCTCGCCCCGATGGTTTCCACAATAACGAGGAATTCAATACCATCAATACGGACAACAACTATCGGGATGAGATCCATCATCCACAGCGATATGATCATACTGATTTGTAAGGACGGGACGCCATGAGCGAGCAACTTCCTGAAAAGACCGCCGAATCGTTATCGCCACATGCGAAGATGCACGTGGAGTGGAGCGTGGGAAAGCGCGAGTTGACGATCACCTACCGGATCGTCAACACGGGCGCGACTCCGATTTACGTGCTCGACCTCCTTCCTTCAGTCGACCCGCAGACGCGGAAACCCGGCGTCAATTCCTCGGCGGCGTACGTCGCATTACCGGGGCAGCGGCAAGCTCGCGTAATGCGCGGGATCCACCCGGTGCCGCCCACCACCTTTGTGGCCGCTGCGGTCATGCCGCTTGGGACCCGGTTGGAGGAAAACGAATCCGTCGAGCGTTCCCTGGCGCTCGCCCTTCCGCTCCGACAGCAAAGTTGCTACGACTGGGCGAAGCGCAGCGTCGAACTGGAGAGCGAGTCCGTGGACCAAGTGGAGTTCATCGTGCAGTATGTTACGCTGAGTACCGAGGGGCTCGAGGCCCGTCCTGCGCCCAACGGCGAAGGCCTGTACCGCATTTGGGCCAAGAACCTCTCGGGAAGCGTGCTGCCATTGGCGGCGCCGCTGCCTGTGGAAGACCTCCCCTGCCTGCGGCGCAAGGCGAAGTGAACGCATTCCGCAGAGAACCCTGGACCTGAAGTGCGAGGCGCGTCATGTCAGCGAAATTGGCCGGCTTCCAGATGGCTCCCTCGGAGCGGTTCCACAAAGACTTGTCGGACTATGTGCAACGGCTCGCCAACGGAGGCGCGCTGGGTGAACCGCCCTTGGCCGCCACGCCGGTGTTCACCGACGAACAGGGCGAGTCCTTTGCCGGGCTTCCCAGCGAGCGGGGCGTGATGGGGCTGGGGTTTGTCCCGGGCTCCGGCACTGCGGGCGGTGCGCCATTCCTGGCCGCGGACCGTGGCGGGGGCAGCGGGGGCGACGACGATATGACCAGGCTGCTGGGAGCGATGGCGCGTTCAGCCCCCGCCGCGGACACGGCCAACTGGCTCTCCAAAGCCGCCGCCACAGGAATGCTGGCCGGGGCCCCTGGCACTGGGTTGGCCGCCGCGCTAAAGACCCTGGGACTCGATAACCCCATGGCGCGCGGCGCGTTGGGAGGGGCGATTTCTGCGGCGGCCAGCGCCGCCGGACTTGGACCGGCCGGCAACCTGCTCGGCGCCGTGATGCAAGCCGCAGGCTTAGGCGGCAACGCCGGGCTCGGCGCCTTGGCGGGCGCAGTCGCCGGACAACTTCCGGGCCTCGCCGGCCTGCTCGCTGGCGGCGGTTGGGGCGGAAACCTCGCGCAGGCCGCGGGGGCAATTCAAGGCGCCGTGGGCAAGGCCGGCGCCAACCTGCCCGGCGACTTGGTGGATCCTGCGGGCAACAAGGGATTCAACCCTGGCGCGGTGGCCACCAAGGCCCTCGATGAGGCGGCCGACAAGCTCCTCGAACAGTGGAAGGTGGATGACGAATCGTCGGCCGGCGAACAGGTGGCCCACAAGCTGGTCACCGACAACAAGGATGCCCTTAAGGAAGCCGCACAGGACCCCAACGCCTTCATCAAGAAGATCAAGGCGTTCTTCCAGGGCGCAAGTTCGCCGGCCACGCTCCAAGCCGCGCGCATCGGCGACCCCGACGTGAAGAAACCCGACATGCTCGTCATGGGAGTCCCCTCGATCCTGGTCCAAAACGTGCCCGTCTCGCGGCGCACCGACGTGCTCGGGCCCTCCGGCGCCGCGGTCTTGGTGGGCGCCACCAGCGTGCTCTCCGCCGGCCTGGACACGGCGCGCATGACGAGCAAGACCTCGGCGCCCGACGTGATGATCGAAAAAGGCGCCCCCCAGGTCCTCGTGGGCGATCTCAACGCGCCTGCGCCGCCGCCGGACAAGGCTTCCGACCCCAAGAACAAGGGCAATTCCGGCCCGAAGAACCCGGACGCGCCGAAGAAGGGCGGGACCGGATCCGGCCCAGGGGCCGGAGGCGCGACCGGGGCGGGACAGCAAACTCCCGGAGGCGATGCTACGCCCGGCCAGGTTGTGGCAGACGACTACAAAGGCAAGCCCCACGATGGCTACTCCGACATCATGGGCCTTCCTGTGGAAGATCCCCCCGATCCTCATGGACCGATGGCGGACCACGCCTTCCGGTTCGTCGATCCGGAAACGAACGAATGGCGCGCCTGGGACCCGGCCCTGGGAATGTCCGCCACGCCCAGTGAATCGCCCTCCTTGACTTTGCCCGACTGGGGACTGATGGTAGCGAAGCCCGGTGAGAAGGACTGGTTTGGCAACGACTACAAGGCCGGCAACTGGTACTTGCTCGGCGGTTTGATTGACCTGGGCTCTCCGGTTTGGCCGGGGGCCGGAAGCGGCGGCGTCTGGTACATCCCCGACAAGATCCTTGGCAACGACATGAGCAACTACTACATCCCACACGACTGGATGTTCCATCCGTCCGCCAGCCACAGCGCGCTGGGCGACATCATCCCAGAATGGGAATTGCCCGCTTTCCTGGCGGGGTTGGAGGGAAACAAGAGCCTGACCAGGACCGGCTTGCAGGTGATCTACTCCTCGGCGACGACCCTCATTTCTCTGGGAGAGTGGTTGACCAGCAAACACGCCTGATCCGCTAGTGTCTTGAAGTGGCGGCAATAGTTGAGGTGCTTCATGGCTGCAACATCGGAAACAGACTTTGTCTTGGCACGCTATACGAGCGGTTCTGAACTCCCTTTTGAATTCCAGATCGCTTACCCGCAGAGTACCCGGCCGCAGCCTCAGTCCGCGGCGGCGTCTCTCGATGGGGTGTTTGCGCGGCTGGTGGAGTATCGCGGACCCGCCGACTGTCCGCTTTGCCTAAACGTGGCGGTTACCGTGCTCCCGCGGGAAATAGGAGTTGGAGACCTGGCCGAGGTCGATGCCCAGCGGCGCGGCCACCAAGTGCTCCAACGGCGTGATCTGTCAGGCAAGTATGCCGGGAACGCCGAAGTCTTGTCTGCCTGCCTGGAACACGATCGGCCCTGGTTGACGCGCAACCGCCTCGTCAAACATGGCCGCCTCGCGTTTCGGATCACTGCTGCTGCCCCTTACGACCGGTTTCCGGAGATCGGCGTTGTCGCCGCCCGATTCCTGGGGTCATTCAGATTGCAGGGCGCTCCCCTGGAAGACGGCGCCGAGCGGCAGGAGACGTGTGTCCTTCCGTCGCCGGCGTCCGCCTCTTTCGCTTATCCCGCTTCCTGGCGACAATCCGAACCGCTGCGAACCAACGACTCCGTCGCCGTGACTTTGAGCAATGGCCAGGCCGGCGAGAACGCCGCCACGATCACCGTGGAAGCGCGTGTCGGCGCATGGCCGGCATTGCGAGCGCCATGCTTGCGTCGATTCACGGAGAGTCTGGAATCGCAGGGCATCCAATGCCAAGGCAGTCTCGTAGTTCCCATGGCCGGGCCCGCCGGCTTTGACACGGTCGAAGTGTTCGCGCCTCGCGCCAACCGAGAGGGCCGCGCCATGGCCGTGGGATTAGTGTTCTTCATTCGCGACAATGGCGTCGTCACCGCTGCAACGGCTGGTCCGTCCCGGGATACGTCGATCCAGTGGTGGGCCATTAACAAGCGGGCCTTCGAGATTGTGCGCGACTCGCTTGTCGTCGGATCGCCGCAAGCCTCGGCGCCGAGTGCCAACAAATATTGCCACTCCGCCCTACATTCCCCGTCCTTTTTATAGCATATAACTCTATGTTAGGGTTAAGAAATACACATGACTTTCAAGCTCCGCGAGATTCTCCCGAAATCGGAAATCCGCAGGACAAAAATTCAAGAATCCACGCAACTTCCCCTCAGACCCCGCGATAATAGTCTTGTACAGCAAGTTTCTAGTCCCTGTCCTTCACGGTTTCACAAAGGAGCCAAACCATGGCATTCGACGCATTCCTGAAGATCGCCACCGTCCCTGGCGAGAGTACCGACGACAAACACAAGGACTGGATCGAGATCCTGTCCTTCAGTTGGGGGGTAAGCCAGCCGGCAGCCGGCTCGCGGTCCAGTGGCGGGGCCGCCAGCGCGGAACGGGTGAACCACCAAGACTTCTCCATCGTCCACACCCTCGACAAGGCCAGCCCCAAGTTGGCCCTGGCCTGCTGCAAGGGCGAGCACATCAACGAGATCAAGCTCGAACTGTGCCGTGCCACGGGCGACAAGCAGAAGTACATGGAGTACAAGATGACCGACGTCATCGTCTCCGGTGTGCGTCCGGGCGGCAACGCCCAGGGCAGCGAGAGCCTCCCCCTGGAGGAGGTGTCGTTCAACTACGGCAAGATCGAGTGGACCTACACCGCCACCGACCACAAGACCGGCAAGCCCGCCGGCGACGTGAAGGCCAACTGGGACTTGGTGGCCAACAAAGGCTCGTGACCCTCGGGCATTGCTACTTTGTGTAAGCTCTGGTCGCGCGCCCATGCCACGGGGTCGGCAAACACCCCATGCCGGCCCCGTGGCGGCTTGCGCTATGGTGCAATTCGCCCTGCCGTCTGCCCCTCCCATCAATGGCAGAATTCGTTCGCCCCGGTGGGCGGGAAAGCCGTTTGGCTGGCCTTTGGGTCAAGCGCACCGTTGCGGGGCGAATGGCCGACAATCGCTGAGGAGTCCCCGCCATGGCCAATGATTATCTCCGTATCGAGAGTCCCGGATCGTTGAAAAATACCTTTCGACTGGTGGCCTTCTCCGGCCACGAGGAGATGTCGCGTCTGTTCAGTTTCCAGCTCGAGTTGGAATCGCCGAACCAAGCCGTGGATCCGAAGACAGTCATCGGCCAGAAGGTCACTTTCAGCGTTACCTATCTCGAGAACGGGAAACAAGAGCAACGCTACTTCAACGGCTACGTGAACCGTTTTTCGGCCGGGGGCAGCGAGAGCGGCCAGCGGCATTACCAGGCCGAGGTGGTCCCCTGGCTGTGGTTCCTCACGCGGACCTCCGACTGCCGCATCTTCTCGGACAAGAAAGTCCCCGACATCCTCGATTTGGTGTTCAAGGACTGCCCCTTCCAGCCCCGCTTCGAATGGAAGGCCAGCGCGGGTGATTACCAGCCCTGGGTCTATTGTGTCCAGTACCGCGAGACCGACTTTAACTTCGTTTCGCGGCTGATGGAGCAGGAAGGCATTTTCTACTACTTCCGGCACACCAAGGAGGACCACTTTCTGGTGATTTGCGACAAGGCCGGGCACTACGACGACAGCAAGAAGAAGGTCAAGTACGAGTACTCCTACGGCGCCGGCGGCTCGAAGAAGAACGTGGTCACCAGTTGGACCCATCAGTACCAGTACGTGCCGGGGGCCTACGCGCAGACCGACTACAACTTTGACGACCATCCGCCCAAAGGCAACCAGCACCCGGACACGCCCTTGCTGAGCACGAAGCCGGCCAAGGGCCTGGCTGGCCAGTTCACCAACGCCTCCAAGCTGGAGGTTTTCGACTATCCGGCCGAAGTCGAGAAGAAGCCCGATAGCGAGGGCTGGGCGCAGCGCTACATGGAGGAAGCGGAAGTCGGCTGCGACGTGGCCAACGGCGCCAGCGGTTGCGAGTTCTTCGGCAGCGGGACGAAGTTCGAGTTGGAGTTTCACAAGGACCCGGCCAAGGGCGGGAAAGAGAACCGCAACTACGCGGTCCTCTCGATCCAGCACATGGCCCAGGACGATCCAACGCACGGCTCGCAGACCTACGCCAACACTTTCACCTGCATCCCGGCCGACGTGGTCTTCCGGCCGGCGCGCATCACGCGCAAGCCTTCGATCCAAGGCGCGCAAACGGCCGTGGTCGTCGGCCCCAAGGGCTCGGAGATCCACACCGACAAGTTCGGACGCGTTCAGGTGCAGTTCTTCTGGGACCGCTACGGCACGCGCCTCCAGAGTAAGCAGGAGAACCCCATTTGGATCCGCGTGGGCCAGATCATCGCCGGCAAGAACTGGGGCGCGATGTTCATCCCCCGCGTGGGCCAGGAAGTGATCGTGACTTTCCTCGAAGGCGATCCCGACTGGCCGCTGATCACCGGCGTGGTCTACAACTCCGACCAGACCCCTCCCTACAGCCTGCCGGACGAAAAGACCAAGAGCTACATCAAGACCAACTCCTCGCCGGGCGGCGACGGCTACAACGAACTCCGTTTCGAGGACAAGAAGGGCAGCGAGCAGATCTACATTCACGCCGAGCACAACATGGACACGCGCGTGAAGAACGACTCGCTGGAACGCATCTACGGAAACCGCCATCAGATCATCGGCTGGGAAAAGGACGGCAGCAAGGCCGGCGACCAGCGCGAGATGGTTTATGGCAACAAGCAAATCAAGGTCCACAAAAACCAGGTGGAGCACGTCGGCGCTGACATGCAGCTTCTCGTCGGCGGCGTCGATGGCGGCACGGGCAACCAGGACATCGTGCTCAAGGGGACCAAGAAAGAGACGATCGAGAAGGAAAGCCACGTCCACGTCAAGGGCAAGCGGTGCGAGAAGGTCGATACCGACCAGTCCTTGACCATTGGGAACAATCAGCAGGAAAAGGTGGGCATGAAGCACGCCTTGGAGGCGGGCCAGGAGATCCACCTGAAGTCGGGGATGAAAATTATCATCGAGGCCGGCATGCAGTTGACGCTCAAGGGGCCGGGCGGGTTCGTGGACATCGGCCCGGCCGGCGTGACCATCCAGGGCACGCTGGTGAACATCAACAGCGGCGGCGCGGCCGGCGCCGGTAGCGGCTCCAGTCCCACGGCGCCCCAGGACGCCCAGGAGGCCAAGCCCACCGAACCGAGCCAGGCGGACAAGCACAAGACAGGGCAGAAGTCCACACCGTATTAGTGAAACAGGAACGTGCTCCCGTTGTCCTTCGCTGGGGACCATGCTCCCCAAGGATGGCGAACGATGATTAATGTCTATGTGTGGCGATTTCGCGGGAGTTCGGTGGCCTGGGGGCACGCGTCCATGCAGGTCCAAGGAGAGTACATTAGTTGGTGGCCCGCGCAGCCCCGCACAAAGGCATTTCCCTACTTTGTTCCCGATGTCTATTCCGCTCCGCCTCGCCCCAACCAGTCCCACCTTGAGGTACAGTGCCTGGAGAACGAGGAGTTTCCAATCACGGAACTGGACGGAAATCGATGCGTGGGACGTCGCAGCAGCCGTTCGCCTCCGGTGCCAGCGCGGCTTGTCCGCCCCGATTTCACCATTTCGCTCGACGGCCTCGACGAATTCGCTATCGTACGGTGGTGGCGCAAGTTCAACATACCCGGAGCAAGTTGGTCAACACTGGGCCAGAATTGCTCGACGACCGTTGCACGGGCCCTGATGGCGGGCGGCGCCGACGACTACGTCGAGGGATTCAGCGACTGGCTTGATACGTGGAACCTCGTTTGGACGCCGGAGGACGTGCATCAGTACGCGTTGAGCATCCGGCGCGGGTTGGAACATCATTTCGCGAAGAAGTTCATCAACCGATTCTGCGTGGGCACCACGTTTGTCGGCGCCACGATCACCTTCAACATGGATGAGGACGGTCTTGCCGCGGCCATCTACAAGGAGGCGGGGGCCAGCGAACGCAAGACGTACATGATCTTTCGTGAACTATACAAGAACCACAGTTCAGACGTTGATGATGTGGCTGAGCTATACGCGAATCTCTTGAAGCAGAAGAAGGGGCCGCCGCGCGACGCCGTTTCTCATTCCGAACGATTGAGGACCTTGCTGATCAAGAGTTTGGACAAGGGATGGACGTCTTCCGGCGAGAGTGCAGCCATCGCCTTTCTTAAGGGGCTTGGATCCTTGGAGAAGAGCGTGAAGTCCTAGAACATCCTGCCGGCGGATATTCGGCAGGCAAGAAGATGGCGAGTAGGTTTGGCGCCGGCGCGCACGAGCTGGTAAACAGCCAACCTACGGTAATTCCGCCAACCGTGAAACCGTGCGGTCCCGGAGGGGGCCATTCCATGCCCAGACCAACCGCCTGCATCATCGGACAGTTCTACGAGTTCCACCGCGACCAGCCCGCGCGCGAGATCGGAAAGCTCATCCCGCGTCCGTTCGCCGTGTTGCGGTTGCGGCGCAAGCAGGACGTGTACACGCCGTCGGATTCCGACGCACGCGCCCTGGCCAAGGACGTGCAGAAAGGAAAAGCCGAATGGGAAGGGGCCCATGAGGCCGGCCACTATCCCCACTACCACCCTGCCGACAACCACGACGACTACGGACACGTCTTCTATGGCGAGTCCGGGTATCGTCACGGCGAGAACCGGAGATAGATGAAGTTCAAACGGTAACCGTCACCGCCGACCCTGTGTCGGTGGGACGATGATTGGCAGCTACAGGGACAACCGAACAACGCGTATCCGTCACCGCCGACCCTGCGTCGGCGGGACGATGATTGACAGCTAAGGGGCCAATACGCAACCCCG
>Ga0233425_10008626_pt1 | contig 13401 bp, 9 predicted proteins | sample Watercolumn_Towu_2_FD_181712 | JGI IMG/M metagenome (GOLD analysis project Ga0233425, IMG submission 181712) | Freshwater microbial communities from Lake Towuti, South Sulawesi, Indonesia - Watercolumn_Towuti2014_140_MG | ecosystem: Environmental > Aquatic > Freshwater > Lake | place: Indonesia...
CGAACAGCACGCCGAGCTTCTCGGGGGTGTGCTCGGCGGCGCGCGCGAGTGGTTGCGGTTCGTGCGCCAGCGTGAGATCCGACACGAGCACCGCCGCCACACTGGGCGGCCAATTCGCGGTGTCAGCGGTGCCTGGAGCAACCGGGCCGAGATGGCGGGGGAAGACGTATTGCTGGCGCCCGCTGACGAGGAAAGCACGGCCCTCGAGCACCTTGCTCGTCGAGTGGCGCACGGTGAGGCGGGTGGTGCGCCCGCGTGACAGGCGCAGCTCCACGACGGGCTCCGCCGTGGCCCGCGCAGACTCCACGACTCGGAGCTTCAGGAGGTTTCCCTGCCGATCGCGCTTGCCAGTCACGCACAGCACCTCGCCCGGCTCGATACGCACCGCTACAGGCGCCACATGGTCGAGCCAGGGTTCCTCCAGCGTGAAGACAACCTGGTCCGCTGAGCGCTGCGTGACCGTCGTGCACGAGAAGGGTTCGGCGCGCACGGGGGCAGCGAAGCACGCCCACGTCAGCGTGAAGGCGACCGGGAGCGTTGCCTTCATCGTCCTTTCGACCCGCCCTTCGCTCAGTCCCTTGGGCTCAGAGCGCGCGGGGCCTCACGTTCTGATCCACCCAGTCGACGATCTCGCCGAGCGGCGTGCCGGGTTTGAACACCTTCCTCACGCCGGCTGACTCGAGGCGGACCATGTCCTCGTCCGGGACGATGCCGCCGCCGAACACCATGACGTCGTTCGCGCCTCGCTGTTTCAGCGCGTCGATGACGGCGGGGAAGAGCGTGTTGTGCGCGCCGCTCATGATCGAGAGCCCGACGGCGTCGACGTCTTCTTGGACGGCCGCGCTGGCGATCATCTCGGGCGTCTGGTGGAGGCCCGTGTAGACGACCTCGAAGCCCGCGTCGCGGAGCGCGCGAGCGACGACCTTGGCGCCGCGGTCGTGGCCGTCGAGGCCCGGCTTGGCGACGAGGATGCGAACCTTCTGTCGATCGGTCATGGCTTCTTCTTCGGAGTCGGTGGGGGAGCCTTCGGCTTCGGCGCGTCGGCCTTCGGCTTCGGCGCGTCGGCCTTCGGCTTCGGCGCGTCGGCCTTCGGCTTCGGCGCGTCGGCCTTCGGCTTCGGCGCGTCGGCCTTCTTCGGCTTGTCGGCCTTCGGCTTCGGCGCGTCGGCCTTCTTCGGCTTGTCGGCCTCTGCTTTCTTCGCGGGCTTCGGCGCGCCGCGCGCGAAGTCGGAGACCTCGATCTGCCCCGCGCCGAGGACCATGAGCCCTTGCTTGCCGCTGCCCACTCCGCGCTGCAGCTTTGCCTGGAGCTTCTTGCCGTCGACGCTGCCAGTGATGGTCGTGCCCTTCGCACTGAGCACGAGCTGGTAACCGTCCGGCCCCGCGGGCGGCAGCTCCGTGGCGGGTGCCAGCTCGGCCGCCTTCGCCTTGCCGTCGACCAGGATCAGAGTCGCCGTGGGCGTTGGGTCGACGCTGACCAGGAGCGCGATGCCGTCGTAGCTCTTCTCCCCTGCCTGACCGCGCAAGAGTACCCCGCCTCCCCGCGCCTTGACCTTCACACGCGCCGAGACAGTCCCATCCTTCTCCTCCGTTCCGGTCACCACGGCGTCGAAGCCCTCGCTCTGCTCCGCGGCCCCGAGCACGAAGCGGCCGTCGTCCACACCCAGGCCGCGCGGCGCACCGCCGAGCTTGTCCCAGCGCTGCGCGCCGGCCATCCACGAGTCGGCGGCCTTCGGTGAGAAGCGCACGCGCCCGAGCTTCGAGAGCTTCGGCGGCGCGCCGTCGACCTTGACGCTGTCGACCTGCCCTTCCGAGCCGAGGCTCACTTCGACCTTCTTGCCGTCGAGCTCGAACGCCGACACCAGCCCGTTCGTGAGCTTCACACCCGTGAGCGACGTCGCCGTCAACGCGCCGCTCGGCTCGGTGCGCGCAACGGCGATCTCGTCGGCGCTGCCGCCCGTCGCGGCGAGCGCGCTCACCGCCACCACGAATGCGGCGAGCGGCTCGTCGCGCCCCGCGACCGCACGTGCGAGCGCGAGGTCGAGCGCGCGTGGCGCGTCGAGCAGGACGAGGCGCAAGACGTGAGCCGCGTGGAGCTCCGCAGACGCCGCGTGCGCGCCCGCGCCGGCAGCGCTCGGGTGCGGCAGGTGCGCGCCATCCAGATCGCCCGAGAGCTGACCTTCGCTGCCGACACGCGCCGAGCGCGTGGCGACGAGCGACGCCGTCTTCGCGAGCGCCGCGCTCGACTTGAAGGCCGATCGAGTCACGATCCAGGCGGCTGAGTACGCCACCTCCGCGAGCTCACGATCGGGCCGCGAGGGCTCCACGTCAGCGGGCCAGAGCGTCGCCGCGGTGGGAGCCCCCGGGGCGCTGCCGAGCGACACGCGCGCGGCAGCGCGTGCACCGCGCGAGCCGAGCTCGCGAACGGGCGCCTTGCTCACCAGCCACAGGCTGAGCCCCGACGCGGCTCGCGGCGCTAGATCCAGGAAGCGACTTGCCTGTGCGAGCCGCTCTTCGCTGGCAGTGCCGCCGTCCTCGAGCAAGGTGCCGTGACGCTCGAACAACGCCTTCTTTGCGCCACCGATGCCGAGCAGCGCGGACACCTCGTGCCGTTGGAGCAGACCGCGCGAGAGGTCCACCACGGCCAGGGAAGCCTGGGCGCGCACCGGCACGAGCGACGGGCTGAGCCGAGTCCCCGGCCTGAGCACGGCGGCGTGGCGCTCGAAGTGCGCGCGGTAGAGCTCGAGCACGCGCTTGAGCGCCTCGTCGCGGATGCCCGCCGCAGCGTCGTGCCCGTCGGGCGGTGGTCGCCCCGCGTTCGCGACCACGTTGGTCACGAAGCTGTGGAGTCGGACGATCTCCGCGGCGAGCTTGTCTGCCTTCAGCGCCTCGGGGCCGGCCTCGGAGGCGGGCATCGCGGCAAGGGCGCTCGATGCGCGGGCGAGCAGGGCCCCGACCAGCGGCGGCACGAGCTCGCTGCGCGCGGCGACCGAGCCGGGTCCGAGCAGGATCTCGCGCGCGAGCTTCTCGCGCTTGTCGTCGAAGCGCACCGCGCCGAAGCCGGCTGCCAAGGGCTCGGCGGCCTCGTCAGCCGTCAGATCCGGACGCGCCACGAGGGCGCGGATGCGCGCGGCGTTCTTGAGCTCGCCGCCCCGCACGAAGCCCTGGATCTGCGCCTTCTCGGAGTCCGTCAGCGCGGCGCGGGCCGGGTGGGAGAGGCAGAGCGAGGCAGCCAGCAAGAACCAGCCAGAGAGTCTCCGCATGACGCCGCAAGCCTACATCAGGTCAGATCGGGTCGGGCGGGGAACCGCCTTCGCGGTCCGCGAGCGCGACGAGCGCGCCCAGCACGGCCACCACGGCAGTCTCCGTGCGGAGCGTCAGGCGGCCGAAGCTCGCGGCGACGAACCCCGCCGCGCGCGCCTCCGAGAGCTCGCCCGGGGTGAGGCCGCCTTCGGGTCCGATCAGCACGCGGAGCGGCGCGGGCGGGCGCCAGTCGCCGAGCGCGCGAGCGAGATGCGTGCGCGCTTCGGGATCGAGGACGACGCCAGCCGAGTCGCGGGCGAACACGAGCGCATCGGCCAGCCCGAGGGGCCCGACGACCGTGGGCACGTCTCCGCGCCCCGACTGCCGTGCCGCTTCGCGCGCCACCGTGAGCCAACGCTCTCGCCGCTCCTCGGCGCGCTCACTCAAGCGCGGGACACTGCGCGCCGTCGTCACCAGCACGACCGCCGCGGCTCCGAGCGCAGTGGCGTCGCGGATCACGGCCTCGGGCTTGTCGCCTTTGCCCAAGGACCAGAGGAGCGTGACGGGCAGGGGCGCGGTGACGCGCCCGGCGCGCGGCGGCCCGAAGCGCACGAGCGCGCGGCGCGGGTCCGCGACCAGGAGCTCCGCGTCGGCCTCGAGGCCCCGGGCCGGGTCGAAGGCGACGAAGCGCGCGCCCGCGCGCAACCGGCGCACTAGGACGAGGTAGCGCGACGGCCCCAGCTCGAGCTCGCGCTCGCCAGCGCAGAGCGACTCGACCGGCGCGCGCAGTGTCACGGTGGCTTCATAGCAGAATCGAGCAGCACTCGGCGCTCGGCGCGAGCCTCGACCTCTTCGCGGCGGAACGCGAGCTTCCTGTAGCGTCCTTCGGCCCAGTCCTCGACCATGTCGTCGAAGTGGGGGCTGTCGCGGTCGGCGACGTTGCCGAGCGGGAAGTTCACCCACACCTCGGGCACGCCGGCGTCGTCGAAGCGCCCGACCAGGCGCTCCACCGGGCCATAGTCGCTGATCCAGCGCTCGGGCACGACGAAGTCACGGCGGAACACGCTGTGTGCGACGTTCACGGTGTTCTCGCCTCCGTCGCTGGGCACCGAGGGCAGCGGCACCCCGAGCCCGTAGGCGTTGTCGAAGCTCGTCACGTGCACGTCGCCCCAGCGGTACAGGCTCGGCTCGACGCCGCCGAAGCGTGCCTGAAGGTGCGCCGCGGTCTTCGCCAGACCGCCGAGCACGATGCGGTGCTTGCCCTGCTGCAGCAGGGCGTCGCCCTTCGGGTACTTGCCGGAGAGCGCCAGGGCCGCGACCTTCAGCACGTAGAACGGGGCCGCCTCGAGCACGCGCTCGTAGAGCAGCGGGATCATGTCGTCTTCGATGGCCTCGCCGGTGGTGAAGTGCGCGAAGGCGTGGAAGGCGACCGCGCCGGCGGAGTCCCGCGTCATCTTGCGGTCCCACTCCTTCGTGAGGAGCTGCACCAGGCGGTCGAGCTCGGGCTTGCCGACGAACTCGGCGAGGTTCGGGTCCGAAGCGCGCGCGGCCCACGCTTGCTCGAGCAGCTCGATGAAGGTGTCCGCCATCAGGCAGCGCGAGTCGAACTGGAGCGCCTGCATCTCTTCGAGGGTGACGCCGCCGCGCTTCGTCAGGCGCTCGAGCTCGGACTCGATGCGGCGCGCGCGATAACCCGGGTCGAAGAAGGCCCCGTAGTACCAGGCGTCGTTCCCGGGATCGCCGTCCTTGGTGAAGCCCAGGGGGTCGTTGTTGGCGGTGGCGAGGAAGCCGCGTTCGCCGCCGCGCGCGTGGGGCAGCTGCTCCAGCGGCAGCGAGCCCCCGGGCCAGAACGCCTGCGGATCGTCGCCGTCCATCACCCGCCAGGGCTCGCGCCCCGGGGCCACAGGGCTCCGCTTCGGCACCTCCAGGCTCACGCGGTAGACGATGTCGTCGGCGTCGGCGCCCACCCAGTTGTAGCTGAGCTCTGGCGCGCGCTCGACGGCCGCTTCGAGCTCCTCCACGCTCTGGGCCCGGTCGAGCTCCAGGAAGTAGAGCGAGCTCCGCGCCTTGAAACCGGTCCAGCCGAGCAGCACCTCGCGCCCCTCGCCGGTCAGCGGCACCGGCACGCCGGCGAAGCTGGGGTCGAACAGCACGCCATAGCCCGGCACGTCTCGAATCACGATGCTCTCGCTCTGACCTCCCCGAATGGGGATCACCTCTTCGCGCGTCTCCACGGGCACGAGCGTCTTTCCGACGCGCGCGCCTTGCTCCGTCACCTCGACGGACCAGAGGTCCATCACGTCTCCGAAGGCGGAAGTCGGCGCCCACATCGCGCCGCGGGTGTGACCTGCAAAGATGCCCGGCGCCGGCGCGAAGGCGAAGCCCGCGACGTCGTAGCTCCCCCCGCGATCTGCGCTGTTCAGGTGCAGAGCGTACATCGCGCCCATCAACGTGAAGACCAGGTGCGGGTCGCCCGCCAGGAGCGGGCGCCCGTTCTCGGTGTGGCGCCCCGCCACCGCCCAGTTGTTGCTGCCCGGCTTGGGCGCCGCGAGCAGGCGCTTCCACGCCGCAGGCGACTTCGCGGACTCCGGCAGCTCGAGCCCCATCGGCGAGCTCGAGCCGGTGGCCGCCGCCTTCTCGATGTTCGGGCGGTCCTCCGGCGGCACCGTCCAGGTCTCGTGCGCCGGCTGGAAGATCTTCGCCGACTCGAGCGTGGCCGGCGCGATCTCTCCGAGCAGGGTGGTCAGGATCTCGTAGAGCAAGCTCTGGTCGAGCCCGAGCTGGATCATCTTCTGGACGATCAGCGGGTCGTCCTCTGCCCAGGGCTCCGGCATGAAGTCGAGGTCCTCGGGGCCGAACCCGAAGGGCACGGGCACGGCCCCCGAGCGCACCTCCTCGATGCGCCGGTTGATGCCCGCGCGCCAGGCTTGCAGGATCCGCCAGCGCTCCGGCTGCTCGGCGCGCATCAGCTCCGCGTCGAGCCTGCCCCAGCGCGGCAGATCGAAGAGGCGCACCAGCTTGTCGTCGTGGAGCGCCGTGGCGCCGAAAGAGCCCTTGAAGTCGGCGCCCAGGATCTCGGCGCGGCGGCCGTGGGCGAAACGCCGCCACATCTCGAGCTGCAGCAGGCGATCGCTGGCGAGCTGGTAGCCGTAGCCGTGGAACAGGTCCTCGTCGGTGGCCGCGTAGACGTGCGGCACGCCCAGGTCGTCGATGACGATCTCGATGGGCGCGGCGTGCTCGCCCGACGCCTCGGGGTCGCCACCGCAGGCGACGACCCCGAGCGCGAAGGCGAGGACCGGGCTCACATCGGCAATGCCGCGCGCACCTCGGCGCACGTCGCCCCCTCGCCGAGCTGCACCATGTCGTAGACCGCGCTCTGCACCGTGAACTTGGGCTGGTTCTGATCGATGAAGTCCGCTTCGCCCGCCGTGCAGATCTTCCCGTCGTTACGCTTGCAGCCGAGCACGTGGCTGTCGAACATCTTCACCGTCGCCTGACCGGAGGCGCTCGTGCAGGTGTCACGCGTGCCCGAGATCTGCACCGCAGTGCGCGTGACGATGTACACCTCCGTCGCGCGTTTGCCGGCGGGGTTCAGGGCCTCGAACAAGCTGGTGGGCGGCGCCGAGAACGGCGGGTCCGTGCGCGGCACCGCGAGGATGCCCAGCTGCCCGTCGCCGTCGTGGTCCACTCCGGTCACCTGCTTCGCCGAGGACGGCCAAGGCGCGTTCGGGTCGGTCATGGAGAGGCCCACCAACGACACCACGGGCTCCATCGAGATGGTCGCGCCGATGTCGAAGCCGGAGAGCTTTCCCGTCGCCTTGAACTTGGGCATGCCCGCCTTGTCCCAGACGGCGTCCGGGATCACGGTCTGCACCTGACCCCCGCCCGCGATGGCGGTCTTGGTCAGCGCCGGGATCGAGCTGCCGCAAGGAGTGACCTCGCCGGTCGCCGAGATCTCGCCGGTGCCGGGATCGGCCGTACCGAAGTCGAGCACCGTGCGCGTCCAGATGTGGATCTTTCCGCTACCGGCGGAGATGCCGGTCTTCGCCGGCCAGCTGACGTCGGCCACGATCTTGTTGCCGATGGTCGCGTGCTTGGTGTTGTTGTTGCAGCCGTTGGTGGCGCCGCCGCCGCCCGGCAATCCGCCCTCGGCGCCGCTGCCGCCCGCGCCGCTGCCCGCCTCGCCCGCCGTCGCTCCGGCGCCGCCGGAGCCGCCGACCGACATACCGCCGCCGCTGCCGGGGTTCCCTGCGTTGCCCGCGCTCCCCGCGTTGCCGGCGCTTCCGGCGCTGCCTTCCGGCCCGCCGTCGTCGCCTCCGCCACAAGCACCCAGAAGCAGCAAGAGTCCAGTGATTCCGATCGTCCGCAGCATCAGTGCCTCCTGTTCGGCTGACACGGCCCCACATCGGGCCTTGCAGTGGGAAAAGAACTGACGCGCTGCGAAAAGCTCCTCATACTCCACGCCGCTTGTCCGAACGCGCTCGCGGTCTTCTGGTGTTGTTCGCCGCAGCAGCGGCGGTGGGCATCTACTTCGGGGTCACGCGCGACAAGCCGAAGCCCGGTCCCAGCGCGCCGCCCGCGTCCGGCTCGACGCCCACGCTCGGCCCCTCCGTCCCCGCGCCGCGAGCCGCGACGCGCGTGGAGGTGGAGTCCGTCGTGAAGAGCTTGCGCCACGCAGTACGCGCGGGCGCAGGCGATCCGAAGAGCCCCTGGGCCCTCGCGCACGGGATGGTCGCCTTCGGGGCGGACTTCGCTGCGGCGGACGGGCGCCCAGCCGCGCGAGTCATCGTCAGCTTCGCGGAGCAAACCGTCGTCGGCGAGAAGAAGCTCTGGCTCTTCCCGGAGAAGAAGGGCAGCGACCCCGTGGAGCCGCACCGCTTCCTGCTGGTGAAGACGCTGCTCGAGATGAACGTCCCGCTCGACCAGACCTTCGAGACCGCGTCGAGCGACCGCGTGACGCTGGCGCGCTTGGTCGCGGACCTGCGCAGCGCCGCCAGCGAGCCCAAGACCGACGCGGACTACCACCACGTGGCGTGGCAGATCTCCGCGCTCGCGGAGCACGTGAGGCGCGAGCCCAAGGCCGCAGAGTCGCCCCCCCTGCTCGCGGGTCTGATCGCCGCCGGGCTCGGGCGGCTCGAAGCGGATCAGAAGGTGGTCGAGGGCTACGGCGGGCCCCCGGAGAAGGCCTTCGACGAGGGGAGCCCGCTCCACGTCGCGAAGCGCGACAAGACCGGCATCTACGGTCACAGCTGCGGCGGCATGCACCTGGTGCAGGCCCTCGCCAGCGCCGTGGCGGTCGCGGGCAGCGACGACGACAAGCGCCGCTTCCGCCGACAGCTCGGCGTGCTGCTCTTCCGCTACGAGCTCGAGCGCCCGGCGTACGCCGGGTTGCTTCAGCGCCACCCGGATCAGGGACTCTTGATCCGCCTGCAGCAGCAGAAGTTCTTCGGGCACTTGGTCGAGTCACTGACGCTCGCGCGCTCCCTGGGCCTCACGGCGCCCGACACCGAAGGCGGCAAGCGCATCGACCAGGTGATCCGCTTCGCGGCGGCCGACCTCGTCGACGTCTCCGGCGGCCTCGTCAGCGGCGGCGTGTACGATCGCCTCGACGCCATCCGCAAGGAGCGCGAGCAGACCTACCTCGACCTGATCGGCGACGCCTGCCACGCGCTGCGTGGGCTCGGAAGGGCGCTGGAGCTGCTCTAGGGGGCGGCCGCCCTGCCCCTCACGCCCCCGGCTTCATCTCGACGTACGCCCGGCGTGCACGCACCGACACGATCAGGTCGCGGCGTTCATTCGCGGGCGGCACGCGCTGGCCGGCCGGGAGCACCAGCGCCGAGAGCGCGTTGCCGTACACGCAGCCCGAGTCGAGGCCCGTGGCGTGCGGGTGCAGCTGCAGGCCGTCGACGGCGTTGTGCCCGAAGGCAATGTGCGGGCTCTCGTGGTAATGTTCGCCCCAGAGCGTCGCGCCGCGCTTGTCGCTCGGGGTGCCGTCGTCGGCGAGCGTGCGCAGGCGCGTGAGCACCCACGGGTCTTGCTCGCCGATGGGGACGCCGGGCACCACCCCGGCGTGAACGACGCGAAGCTCGTGCGCCGGGTGGTCGATCCAGAGCGGCAGGCCCTCCAGCGTGGCCCAGTGCCGGTCTTCGAGCACCTCCATCAACCAGGCGTGGCTCGGTCCGAGCTTCCTGCCCAGCTCACCCCGGCGGCGCTCGGCGCGCGCCTGGAGCAAGCGCTCCTCGTGGTTGCCCAGCACCGCTCGGGCGCCGAGCGCCACCGCGAGGTCGAGGACACCCGGACCGTCGGGCCCCCGAGCCACGAGGTCCCCCACGAAGCAGAGGCAGTCGTCGCGCCCGAGCGCTACTCGGGAAAGTAGCTCCTCCAGCTCCGCCAGGCAGCCGTGGACGTCCCCCACGACGATGGTGCGCGCCACTGGCCGGAGGCTAGGCACCTGAAAACTCTTGTCAAATACCGGCCGATTTGGGCTAATGGCCGCCGCTTCGGGGCGGCGGGTCGATTGCCTTGTGGGCGCGACCAACCGCGTGATAGCCATGCGAAATCATTCCGTTCACGGAGGCCTCATGTTGACTGCTCGCCCAATCGCCGCCTCGCTCGCCGCCATCGTGCTCTCCACCTCCATGGTGAGCTGCGGAGGGAAGGACGACGAGAAGTACCAGCCGCGCGGAGCGTCGAGCGGTCCAAAGGCGTCCCTGGCTGCCGTGCCCAACGTGCCGCAGAAGCCCATCAAGGCCGGCGATGCCTACACGGTCTGGGGTGCGAGCTACTACCTCCGCAGCCGCACGCATCGGAAAGAGGTGGCGGGGAAGAAGCTCAGCATCACCGGCTACATCGGCAAGACGAACCTCCCCGACGCGCCGGCGTGCTCGGTCCACAAGGGTGGCAAGGCCGATCCCGAGGGCTGCAACGCTCCGGTGCCCGCGTTCTGGATCTGCGAGACCAAGGACGCGCCCGAGAACGAGTGCATCAAGGTGATGGGCTGGGCCTCGAACTTCGCGCAGATCTACGACGCGGTGAAGGAGTTCGAGAAGAAGGAAGACGCCGAGAAGAGCGACACCTTCTGGGGCGTGAAGATGCCGAAGCCGATCCCGAACAAGGGCGGCAAGGTCACCGTCAAGGGTGACTACTCGACGACCTTCGTGCGCGCCACGACGGGTACCGAGGCCGACCCCATCATGGGCATCCTCACGTACGAAGAGATCACGTACCACGAGCCGCCGCCGGAGCTCGCGTTCCTGCCGGGCATGGATCCGCCGAAGGACCCCTCGAAGAAGAAGTGAGCGGATGCCGGCGTCGCGCGCGAGAGCGCTGGCCCTCGCGGCCGTGCTCTCGACCGCGCTGTTCGGCTGCGCGAGCCTGAAGAAGACGGCACCCCCCGGCCGCGATCTGGTCGCCGGGGTCGAGGTGACCGGTGGGACCGCCGTGGATCACGAGGCGGTCGAGGATCGACTGGCGACGCGCCCCCCGCCCTGGCCGCGCTCCTTCGAGGGCTTCCTCTACGACTACCAGGTCTTCGACGACGCCGTGCTCTCGCGCGACCTCGAGCGCGTCGAGCGCTACTACCGCAGGAAGGGGTTCTACGAGGCGAAGGTGCGCGCCGGGCGCATCTACCGCGTCGACGCCCGCCACGTCCGCGTGGAGATCGTCGTCGACGAAGGCCCCGCCGTGGAGGTGCGGCGCTCGGACCTCGGGGGCATCGCGACCCTGCCGCACGACGTCGCCGCGCGCGCGACCCGCGCCATCACCCTGGACCCCGGCGATCGCTTCGACGAGGACGAGTTCGAGGCCAATGCCAAGGCCATCGCGGACGTGCTCGGGGACGCCGGCTACGCGTTCGCGAAGGTGAAGCACCGCGCACACGTGGACCTGGTCACCCACACCGCCGACGTCAGCTTCGAGGTCGAGCAAGGCCGTGTCGCGCACTACGGGCGGGTGCGGATCGTCGGGCTGGAGTCGATCCCAGAGGAGCCGGTGCGCGCGGTGCTCGGCATCGAGGAGGGTGCCCGCTACTCGCGGCGGGACCTCGTGGACGCGCAGGAGGCCGTGCAGAACCTGGGTGTCTTCGCCACGGTGGAGGTGGGGCAGGACAAGACCAACCCGAAGACCGGCGAGGTGCCCATCACGGTGGTGGTCCGGGAGTCTTCCCTGCGCACGCTGCGGGTGGGCGGCGGCGCGCGCTTCGACGTGCTCAGGCTGTCGAACCACTTCCGCGTCGGCTGGGAGCACCGGAACTTCATCGGCGGCATGCGGCGCTTCAACATCGAGGCGCGACCGGGCGTGACCTACTTCCCGACTCGCATCGGACGCTTCGACTCGCCGACGCGGGTCCTGCCGGAGAACCGCCTGCACGCCGAGATCCGGCAGCCCTCGTTTCCGGAGGCACGTACGACGTCGTTCCTCGCCGCCGACTACAGCATCTACCCGCTCCTTTATCCGCTACCCGACGACGCGAAACCGGAGCGCGAGCGCGTGATCGGCTACCACGAGATCAAAGCCAGCACCGGCGTCGAGCGCGCGTTCTTCGGCCATCACCTGTTCGTGACGCCGTCGTACAACTGGCAGGCGAACTTCCCGTTCACCTACCAGGGCGACAAGCCGACCGGCCTCGACCAGGTGCGGGTCTCGTTCCCCGAGCTCTACGCCATCCTCGACTTCCGCGACAACCGCATCGAGCCGCGCAAAGGGTTCTACCTGTCGAACTCGTTCCAGGTCGCGGGTTACGTGTTCGGCGGCACCGTCAGCGATCTGCGCCTGCGCCCGGAGTTCCGGGGCTTCCTTCCGCTCTCGCGGCACGTCACCCTGGCGACCCGCGTCGCGAACGGCTTCTTGTTCCCGAGCGACTACGGCCAGACGCTGACCAGCGCCCAAGCGCAGAACGATCCGACGAACCCGTCCGTCGTGCGCGACCAGCACAAGCTCCTGTTCCGCGCCTTCTACTCGGGCGGTCCCAACTCGAACCGCGGCTACCCCTACCGCGGCGTGGGTCCCCACGGGCCGGTGGGCTTCCTCGTGCCCACCGGGGAAGACTGCGGTAGCCCCAACCTCGACGATCTGCCGGCAGCTTGCATCCGCCCCCTCGGAGGCCTCACGCTCTGGGAGGCCTCCATGGAAGTGCGGTTCCCGATCATCGGCCCGGTGTTCGGGGCGACTTTCTTGGACGCCAGCGACGTCACACGCAGAGTGGGAGAGATCCGCTTCGACGTCCCGCACATCTCCCCAGGTCTGGGCCTGCGCTACCGCACGCCAGTCGGGCCTCTGCGCATCGACGCCGGCTACCGCACGCCTTGGCTCCAGCAGATCGGCGAGCAGGACCTGGAGCGCCAAGAGGGCGAACCGGGCACGGTGTTCGGGCTTCCTTTGGCCATCCACATCGCGCTGGGGGAGTCTTTCTAGTGGTGAAGGCCACGCTGCCCCCGCCGCCCACCCAGCCGGAGCGCCCGGCCCGTCGCGCGCGAGTGCTGCGTTTCGCAGGGCGCGCCGTCGCGACGCTGGGCCTCACTGCGCTGTTCCTCTTGGCGCTCGGTCTGGGCGCGGTGCTGCACGTGAACCTGCCCGCGTCGCGCCGCGTCGCCTCGAGCCTGCTCTCGAGCTCGCTCGAAGGCGAGTTCTACGGGCAGCTGCGCACCGGTGAAATCCAGGAGCTGGGGCTCCGGGGCGCCACGCTCAGCGAGGCCATCGTGAAGGACGAGGCCGGCAACACGGTGCTGACGGTGAGCGACCTGCGCGTCAGGACAGATGTCGTCGCGCTGGCGGAAGAGCTCCTCACCGCGGAAGAACGGGTCACGATCATCGTGCGTCACATCCGCGCCGAGCGCGCGGAAGCCCTGGTCATTCCCGACGCTGCAGGCATCCCCAGCATCGCGCGGGCGCTCACGCCGGTACCGAGCAAGCCCAAGGCGCCGAGCGCCCCGAGCGCGCCGTCGCGGGCGCTGCGCGTGTGGCTGCCGCACATCGAGCTCGGCCGGGTCTACGGGCGCGGCACCGTGGCGGGGCTGCCCACGCTGGAGGTCGCGCTCGGCGCCGTGCGCGGCTCGGTGCTGGCCACCCCGAAGGGCGCCGCCATCGACGTACACCGCTACGGCATGACGGTGCGCGGGCTCGGCGGCACCGACGCCACCGGCACCGGCGAGCTCCACGTGCG
>Ga0233425_10008627_pt1 | contig 13400 bp, 14 predicted proteins | sample Watercolumn_Towu_2_FD_181712 | JGI IMG/M metagenome (GOLD analysis project Ga0233425, IMG submission 181712) | Freshwater microbial communities from Lake Towuti, South Sulawesi, Indonesia - Watercolumn_Towuti2014_140_MG | ecosystem: Environmental > Aquatic > Freshwater > Lake | place...
ATCGCGGCGGCTGCGCGCTCGGCCCGTGCATTCTGCTCAAGGAAGCCATCGCCGACCCGAAGGCGCTGGAGATTACGATGCGCGTCGAGCGCAGCCAGGTGCTGGTGTTCCACGGCGGAACGGGCGTGGCGGAGATGAAGCGCAGTTTCGAGGAACTCGCCGATTACCTTTTCCGCGAGAACGATTTCGTGCCGGGCGTCTTTCTGCTGACCGGCACCGGCATCATCCCGCCCGCCGAGTTCACGCTCGATCACGGCGACGTGATTGAGATCGAGATCGCACCCATCGGCGTGTTGAGGAACACCGTGGAGTAGCGTCGGCAACGCGCCGCGCTCACGCTTTCCAGCCGCCGAAGATCTCGACAGGAACCTGGGTGTTGCGCCGGATGCGCGCGCCGATGGCCTCCAGTTCCACGTCGTCGAGCGGCTCCACCCACGACTCATGCGGCTTGCGCACGACGGTATAAACCTGAATCAGCTTAATCTTCCCGCCGACTTGGATAATGTCGTTGAGCCGCGCGCAATACGCCTCGATTTCCGCGACCGGCGGTGGCTGGCCGTGCATCCGGACGAACAGGCTCTGGACGACAATCGGCCGCGGGCGGGCCGTGAGCGCGAGATTCTTCAGGATGCGGCTGAACGCAATCGCCGTGCGGTTCACCTGCTTGAAATATTGCTCCGTGCCGGCGTCGAGCTTCGCCCAAACCTCGCCGCCATTGTCGTCCAGTTGCTTCAGCCCGTTCTGCACGTCCGTCCGGTCGAGTCCCGCGCAGTCGGTGATCAAGACCACCTTCGCTCCGTCCAAGTCCATCTCGCGCTTCACACGCAGCACAAGCTGGACGACCTCCCGGAACTGCCGCACCGTCGTCGGCTCGCCGTCGCCGCTGAGCGCGATGTCGTTAATGCGCGTGGCGAGGTCCAGCACCGTATTGAACGGATACTCGCTCGCCAGCGTGCCGGAGCGGACCAGTTCCACCATCTCCCGAAGCTCGCGCTCCAGCGTCGCCAGCACCAGCATCGTCACCTTCGGCGCCGTCGAACGATCCACCTGGCAATAGACGCAGGAGAAATTGCACACCTTGTTCGGGTTTAGGTTGATGCCAATGGAGAGGCCGTGGCTGCGGCGGGAGATGACGGGATAAACATAAAGAAAACCGCGGTAGGTTCGCGGATGCGAACGGTGCGCGATGGTCATTCCATTTGTGGCAGTTTTGGTCTCAGGCACCGCGGAAAGTAGCACTGTGCTTTGCGGCGCGCAACGGGGAGAATGGGGAGAATCACAACTTCAAAATCCGCTGGAACTTCTCCGCGCCGCGCCGCTACACTCGCCGCATGATTCGAATCGCCATCCTTTCCGCGGCACACCTCCACGCCAACAGCTACGCGCAGGAGGCCCGCAACACCCAGGATGTTCAGGTCGCCTGCGTCTGGGACGACGACCCCGCTCGCGGCGGGGCGTTCGCCAAGGAACTCGGCGTGCCGTTCGACAACGACATCGCCCGCGTGCTTGCTCGCAAGGACGTGGACGCCGTCATCCTCTGCTCCGAGACCCGCAAGCACCGCGCCATCCTCGTCGCCGCCGCGCACGCGAAGAAACACATCTTCGTGGAGAAACCGCTCACACTCACGCTTGCCGAGGCTGACGAGGTGATGCGCGAGATCAAGGCCAGTGGCGCCAAGTTCATGATCTCGCTGCCCCAGCGCAGCAAATCCGAGGCGTTGCTGATGAAGGAGTTGATAGACAAAGGCACGCTCGGCAAGATCGCCACCGCGCGCTTCCGCATGGGCCACGCCGCCGCACTGGAAAAGTTGTTCAAAGAAGGCAGCGCGTGGTTCGGCGACGAGCAACTCGCCGGCCCCGGCGCACTCTTCGACATCGCCTGCCACACCCTCGACGCGATGCGCTGGTTGCTCGGCGAGCCTGCGAGCGTTTTCTGCAAGAGCGTCAACTTCACCAACACGTATCCGGTTCCCGACAACGGCGTCGTCGTGATCGAGTTCAAGAACAAGGCCGTCGGCATCCTCGACTTCAGCTACGTGCAGGGCGCGGGACCGAACTTCTGGGAACTCTACGGCACCGAAGGCACCGCCGTGCGCGACATGCCCGGCCAGCCGCCCGTCACCTACATAAAACGGCAGGGTGCCGACGGTTTCGCTGCGTCATGGCAGCGTGTGAAAATGCCCAAGCCGCGGCCCAGCGCGTTGCAGCAATGGTTCGCCGCCATCCAACGCAACGAGCCGATGCACATCACCGTGGACGACGCCCGCAACCTGACGCAACTCCTCGACGCCGCCCGCGCCTCCGCGCGCGAGGGCCGCGAGGTGAAGCTCTAGCACGCGCCGAGATGAACATCGTCACCACCATCTCCCGCGAATGGCGGAACCGGATGCTGATGCAGACCGCGTTTCTCGTCGGCTTTGGGCTTTGGTTCTTCCACGACGGCGGCGTCACCTATCCCAAGCACAACGACCGCGTCGCCGAATACCGTGCCGCCGTCGCGCGCGGCGAAAAAAACAAGTGGAGCGACTTCGCACTCAAACGCGGCTGGCCCGGCCAGGACCACCCCGCCGCCTACTCCCCCGCCGAGTTAAAGACCCAATTCGTCCTCGGCGCGCTCTGCGTTGCGATGGGTGCTGCGACCGTCGTCTGGCTCATCCTCGGTTTCCGCCAACGAATGAGCAGCGACGGCCAGACCATCACCGGCGTGCGCGGCGAGCGCGTGCCGTTGGAGGCATTCGTCAGCGTGGACAAACGGAAATGGGAACGCAAGAGCATCGCCTACGCCTTCTACGAGCAGGACGGCCAGCGCCGCCGGCTGACGATAGACGATTACAAGTTCATCGGCGCTGAAGACATTCTGAAGCAGATAGAAGAAGAGATCGTCAAGAAGCAACCGTCTACGGCACCTCCCGCGGCGGTTTGATAGGAAACTGTTTCTCAAAGTCATGCGCAAAAAGAAACTTCCAAGTTCAAAAGAAGAGTTTGCCGAGCGCAAAACGCTCTCATCTCGAATCTCACACAGGAGTCCGAGCGGGGCTCCGTCTTGGTTGGTGGTTCTTTCGTCGAAGAACAACTGGAACTTATTCTTCGCAGTCACTTTCCAAAAGACCCTCAGTTTGTGAGAGATATTGTTGATCCGTCGTTCTCCCTACAGGAACCGCTCTCCTCTCTCTGGTCTCAGATCAAAATCTCCTATGCGTTAGGTTTGATACCCGACTGGGCGTATTCGGATTTGGAGATTCTCCGCGAAATTCGCAACATGTTCGCGCACACCTACCACAACCCTTCATTTACAAACGAAGAAGTTGCAGCCCTTGTCCGTAAGCTGCGGGGTCCGGTTGAAGCAATTAGAAATGCAGATGTCGGATCTCCCATTGATATTTTTCCGCAGACTTCAAACGCTGAACAGTTTCAGACTGCATCGCTTCGCAAATTAAATCGTGAACATGTGGCCTTTATTCTTGGCATAAGCTACCTAGCGGGATTCCTACAGGGCTTTCACGAATCAAGAACCAGCGGATTGGTTGATTCAAACCAGAGGAATGTCACGCCAGTAGGTTGATGCAGATCAACGCAGCCAGCCCGCCAGTTGCGCCCGGGCATCAGGAGCGGCCCATGCTGCAAGAGCTTCGCCGAAGAAGACACGGTGGAAGTCGCCTTGGGGATAAAACGCCGACACGATCTCCGGCGCGAGGCGCGGCGGCAGGACTTCGTTGGTGTGGACGACGCGGCACTCGTAGCTGATGGCCGCCTGTTCAATCAATGGCACCTTCACCTGCTGCGCCGGCGCGGCTGTCATGCCGGTCTCGGCGAACTTGTCCGTGTCGCGGCCCGATATGGAGCCGCAAATCTGGATCGCCTCGGCACACTCCGGCGGCATCACATTCACCGTGAACTCGGAAACCTGCTCCAGCCGGCTGTAACTGTATCGGCTCGGCCGCACCAGCGCCTCCACGATCGGCTTGCCCCAGATGACGCCGCCCGTCATCCAGCCGATGGTCATCGGGTTCGGCTTGCTGTCCGTGCCCATCGTGCAGAGCAGCAGGCCGCCGCGCGTCAGCGCCGCCATCGTTTCCTGCCAGAGATCGAAAGGCTTGATCGGTTGTTTTTTCATGGTCGCTTGCCTCCGACAACTTCCTGATGCACGAGGTCGTTCAACGCCCGCCGCGGACGCGTCTGCCGCTCTTCCGCCGCGTAGCCAATCGGCAGCACCGCCACGGGCCGCAACGAGCCGGTTACGCCAACCGCCGTCGCCACCGCCGCGTCGTCATACGCGCCCACCCAGCAACAATTCAGCCCCAGCGCCGTCGCCGCCAGTTCGGCGTAGGCGCAGGCAATGGTCGCGTCCTGCACGCTGTAGAGCCGCTCGCCACGCTCGGCGTAACGGTCGCGGTTCCGCTCCGGCGCTGCCAGGAACACCAGCACCACCGGCGCTTCGGCGATGAACGTCTGGTCCCAAGCCACCTTGACGAGCCGTTGCTTCCGCTCGGCATCGCGCACGAGCACGACCTCGTAAGCTTGCCGATTGCCCGCCGACGGCGCGGCGTTGACCGCCTCCAGGATGCGTTGCAGTTTCTCCGCCTCGACCTCGCGCTTCTGATAAGCCCGGACCGAGTGGCGTTGTTTGATCGCTTCAAAGATGTTCATGTTGCCTCTGTCCCAAGTAAACCAGATGCGTCGGGCAATCGCAATCGCTGGACCCGAACCGCGGCGCGATCGTCCGCGCGCCGCAAAAAAGCAGTCACGGTTGCGTTGAAACCAATCTCTCCGTATGCTGCGCCCATGTTCAATCACCCTCTCATTCCCCTCATTGCGATCTTCTCGTTGGTCCATGCCTCCGTCGCGGCCGAGTGGCGGAACATCGGCCCCGGCGGCGGCGGATGGATTCCATGTGTTGCCGTCAGTCAACACGACTCGCGCGTCGTTTATGCCGGCTGCGATGTCGGCGGTTTTTTCAAGTCAACCGATGCCGGCGCAAACTGGCGCATCTGCAATACCGGTCTCCACGATCTTTACGTCGAGGCCATCGCGCCACATCCGCGTGACCCAAAAGTCATCTATATTGGCACCGAAGGCGGCGTCCACAAGTCCACCGACGCTGGCGAGACGTGGAAGTGGCAGCGCGAAGGTTTCCCGCCGCCGCAACTTCACAAGTTCAGTGCCCCCATCGGCGCACTGGCGATTGACCCGCAGCAGCCCGACACGCTCTACGCCGGCATCGGCCGGCCGCGCTGGAACAAAGACGGTGCCGGCACCATTTACAAAACCACCGACGGCGGCGCGCACTGGGCCGTCGCAAACCCGAACGGCGGCGGCATGGACCGCGAAGCCATCGTCAGCGACCTCGTCATTCACCCGCGCGAGAGTCGGCGCGTGTTCGCCGCCACGAACCGCGGCCTTTACCGCAGCGACGACGGCGGCGTGACATGGCGGCTGCTCAGCAAAGGCCTTCCGCACAATCATGTCCGCCGCGTCGCCCTTTGCCCCAAGCAGCCCGACGTGATGTATCTGACGCTGCGCACCGAGCCAGGCAAACCGCCGTGGCAAGGTGGCGTTTATCGCAGCGACGATGGCGGCGAAACGTGGTCGCCACGGCTCGAAGGTTTGATGAAACACATTGGCAAACCCGGCGCGCCCGCTCCGATGACCTCGAACGTGGACCGGCTCGCCGTCCATCCAACCAACCATGACATCGCTTACGTCGGCGACACGGCGTGGGTTTCCGCTTTCGTCTATCGCACGACCGACGGCGGCCAACACTGGCAACGCGTGACGTTCCGCTCGTCCCCGCGCGCGAAGGTGGAATCGAACATGGACTACGGCTGGATCACGATGTGGGGAGCAACCGTGATGGGCTTCGCGATGGACTCGCTCGCGCCGGACACGCTCTACTTCAGCACATCGGGCCACATCTTCCGCACAACCGACCGCGGTGAGCATTGGACGCAGAGCTACACGCGCCCCGCCGAAAAACCGCCCGGAGCGCCGGACTCGCCGACGGGTTGGTGGAGCGGCACGGGGTTGGAAGTCACATGCGTTCACGAAGTCGCCGTCCATCCACGCAATCCGAAGCGGCTTTACCTCTGCTACGCTGACATCGGCCTGATGCAAACCTTCGATGGCGGCAAGACCTTTGCGCACACCGTCACCGGCATGAAGAATTCCAGCAACATTTTCACGCTCGTGTTCGACCCGGACGATCCGAATGTTGTCTTTGCCGGCACCGGTTGGTGGAACCGCAACGCCGGTGATGTTTGCCGCTCGGACGATGGCGGCATGACGTGGCGCGTCGTTGGCAAGCCAGAGACGGGCTTGCCTGACGGCCAGACGCGGCACTTGCTTGTGGATCGTTCCAGCCCGGCGTCGGCGCGACGCGTGTTCGTGAGCGTGAAGGAACATGGCGTCTTCTGCTCCGAGGACGGCGGCGCAACCTGGCACGCGCGCAACACCGGCCTGCCCAAAGCAAACGTCCGCGGCCTGGCGCAACACCCGCGAGAGCCGGCAGTGTTGTTCGCGTTGATGGATGACAACGCAGGTTTCTTCCGCAGCGACGACAGCGGGCGGAATTGGCGGCAGCTCGGCGGCGACTTCGCATGTGCCGACCCTTTCGCGCTCGTCGTCTGCCCGTCCGACCCGCAGCGGCTCTACATCGCAGCAAGAGAGCGGTTCATGAACCGCAAGCTCCACCCCGGCGGCGTCTTCGCCTCGCGCGATGGCGGTGCGACTTGGACGCAGGCTCTCAAAGACCGCTTCATGGCATCGCTCGCCGTGGACCCAAGCAACGCCAACACAGTCTATGCCGGTGGCATGGACCATCCGTTTCACGACGAGGCGCTGGGACGCGGCCTGATGCGCTCGCGCGACGGCGGCCGGACATGGGAATCGCTGAACGCGCCGGAGTTAGCTTGCACGAAACTCGCTTCAATCACCGTGGACCCACACCAACCAACACGGCTCTACCTCAGCACGTCTGGCAACGGCGTATTCGTGAGAGAGGAGTGACAGCAACAAAACCACTACCGCTTTCGCTGCAATTGACGCACAATGCGGACGTGGCAGGTTGAGGGACAACTATGAGCAGCAAGAGCAGACACGGTTCAATCGTCAGCGCGATCAGCGTGGTCATCGCTTTCCTGTTTGGCTGCGATTCGCGCCAGCAAAGCGCGAGCCAACCATCGCAACTGCCGGCCGTCGTCCGCGAGCCAGCGGTGGCGGGGCTTTTCTACCCGAAGGACTCGCAGGAGCTGTCGCGGACGATTGACATGCTGCTCGCCGCGGTCCGGCCCGCGTCGGTCAGCGGCGAACTCAAGGCGCTCATCTGTCCGCACGCGGGCTATCCGTATTCCGGCCTCACCGCCGCGTTCGCCTACAAGGTGCTCGCGGGCCGCGACGTGGGCACCGTCTTCCTACTCGCGGGCAGCCACTACGCAGCGTTCCAAGGCGCGTCGGTCTGCGCGGCGGACATCTACCGCACACCGCTCGGCGACGTGAAGACTTCCGGAAAGTCGAAGGCGCTGGCAAAACTGCCGCCGTTCATGCTGGAGCCGCGCGTGCAAATGCGGCGGCCAGATTGGTCGGTGCAATCGTCGCGCTCCGCGCCGCCGCTCGGTGAGGACACACCGGAGACATGGGAACACTCCGGTGAGGTGGAGGTGCCGTTCCTGCAAAAAGTCCTCAAGCCCTTCGAGATGGTCTCCGTGGTCTTCGGCCAGGCGGATCCCGCCGCCGCGGCGCAGGCGCTCGCCAGCCAGCTTGATGACCGCTCACTCATCGTCGTCAGCACGGACCTGAGTCATTACAAGCCTTACGACCACGCGCGGCAGTTGGACACGCGCACCGTCAACGCCATCCTCAACATGACGCCCGAAGCCATCGGTGGCGAGGATGCTTGCGGCTTCATGCCCGTCTGCACGCTGCTTCACCTTGCCAAGCTCAAAGGCTGGAAGCCGACGTTGCTCGATTACCGCAACAGCGGCGACACGAGTGGCAACAAGTCCGGCGGTGTCGTTGGCTACACCGCCATCGCGTTCACTGCGCCGGAGCAGGAAAGTTTCTCCAAGGACGAACGCAAGCTCCTGCTCGACCTCGCTCGCCGCACGGTCAAGGAAGTCGTAACCACCAACCGTCTGCCCGCCGTTGACCCGAAAACGTTGCCCGCGAAGTTCGCCGAGCCGAAGGGCTGCTTTGTGACGCTCACCGAAAACGGCGGGCTGCGCGGTTGCATCGGCAACATCATGCCGCAGGTGCCGCTCTACCAAGCCGTCATCAGCAACGCCCAGAGCGCCGCGACGCGCGACCACCGTTTCCAGCCCGTGCGCCCCGACGAACTCGACAAGCTCGAAGTCGAGGTGAGCGTGCTGACCGTGCCGCAACCGCTCGCGTTCAGTTCGCCGGACGATCTGCTCGCCAAACTGAAGCCGCATCGCGACGGCGTCGTGCTGCAAGTCAACGGGCGCGGCTCGACGTATCTGCCGCAGGTCTGGGAGCAGATTCCTGACAAAGTCATGTTCCTCAACACGCTCTCGGAGAAGGCCGGCTGTCCGGCCAACGCGTGGCGCAGCCCCGGCACCGCCGTCGCCATCTACCACGTCGAGGCGTTCAAGGAATCGGAGAAATAGCATGACCGCCGCGGACACGCCGCCACGCGCCAGCCGCCTGCTGCTGCTCGCTGTCGGCGGCCTCGGCGCGGCGTCGGTCATCGCGCAGTTGGTGTTGATGCGCGAGATGCTCGCGGCGTTCGCTGGCAACGAAATGGTGCTCGGCATCATTCTCGGTAACTGGCTCCTCCTCACCGGCGCGGGCGCGTGGCTGGGCCGCGCGTCGGGCCGCCTTCGGAATCGAGAAGGCGCGTTCATCGCCGCGCTGATCTTTACTGCCATCGCCCCGCTCGTGCAGGTCTTCCTGCTGGCCGCCCTGCGCAACGCTGTCTTCGGCCGCGGCATCCAAGTCGGCGTCACGGAAACCGTCCTCGCGAGCTTCGTCGTGCTGCTCCCGTTTTGCGTCGCCTCCGGCTGGCTGCTGACGCTCGCGTGCTCCGTCGTCGCGGAAAAGAACGACGCCTCCGGCATCGGGCGAGTCTATGTCGCCGACTGCATCGGCAGCATCGTGGGCGGCGCGCTGTTCAGCTTCGTGCTGGTGCGGTTCTTCGACCATCTCGGCATCCTCTTTTTCCCGGCGTTGCTGAATCTGGTTCTCGCGGGTGCGCTAGCGATGTGGTTCGGAAAAAAACTCCTCCTCGCTATCGTAGCCGTCCTCGCAGCGGCGCTCGCGGGCGTCATCCTCTTCGCCAACGCCGACGCGCTGGCGACGGCGATCCAATTCGCGGGACAGCGTGTCGTCTTCCGCGGGAACTCGCCCTACGGCAAGCTCATCGTCACTGAGTCCTCCGACCAATACAACTTCATCGAGAACGGCCTGCCGCTCACCTCCACCGACAACACCCAGCAGGTCGAGGAAACCGTCCACTACGCGATGGCGCAACGGCCCGGCGCGCGGCGCGTGTTGGTCGTCTGCGGCGGCGTCTCCGGCACCGCGCGCGAAGTCCTCAAGTATGGCGTCGCCGAAGTCACCTACGTCGAACTCGACCCGCTCATCATCGAGGCCGCCCGCCGGTTCCTCCCCGCCAACCTCAGCGACCCGCGCATCCGGTTCGTCAACACCGACGGCCGGCTCTTCGTGAAACAAACCGCCGACCGCTACGACGTGGTCATTGTGGACGTGCCCGACCCGTCCACGTCACAGCTCAACCGCTTCTACACGGCGGAGTTCTTCGGCGAGGTCAGGCGCGTGCTGAACGACCGCGGCGTGCTGTCGTTCGGACTGGGCCGCTACGCCGACTACGTCAGCCCGGAACTGGCGCGGCTGCTCACGTCGGCGCGGCGCACGCTCGACACGGCGTTCAAGAACACGCTGGTGATTCCCGGCGGCCGCGTCTTCTTCCTCGTCTCCGACGGCCCGCTCCACGAGGACATCGCCGCGCGCATCGAGGCTGCCGGTGTCACCACGCGCCTCGTCAACCGCCATTACCTCAAGGCCATGCTCGCGCCCGACCGGCTGGAGGATATGCGCCGCGCCACCACCCAGCCCGCCGCCGTGAACCGCGACTTCAGCCCCGCGCTTTACTACTACCACCTGCGCCACTGGATGAGTCAGTTCAAGGTGAAGTTCGGCTTGCTGGAGACTGCGCTCGTGGCGTTGCTGTTGGTCTATTTGTTTCGGCTTCGCGCCGCGCCGCTGGCGGTGTTCGCGGGAGGCTTTGCCGCGTCGGGACTGGAAGTGGTATTGCTGCTCGCGTTCCAGATTCTCTACGGCTCCGTGTATCAACAACTCGGCGTCATCGTCACCGTCTTCATGGCGGGCCTGGCGGCGGGGGCGTTCGGGATGATACAAAAGACACAAATGACAGGAAGCGACCGGCAACAACTGGCCCGGCTCTCATTTGCCGTCGCGGCGTTTGCGGCAATGCTGCCGCTCTGCCTCATGGCGCTGGCCCGCGCTGGTGGCGATGGACTCGTTGTTGTTCAGACTGCTATCGCGTTGCTCACTCTTCTCCTCGGCACGCTCGTCGGCATGCAATTCCCACTGGCGAGCCTCCTCAGCGATAACAACGCTACCACTACCGCCTCGCGGCTCTACGCGGCGGACTTCGTCGGGGCATGTCTGGGCGCGCTGCTGCCGAGCACGTTGCTGATCCCGCTCATTGGTGTCCCCGCCGTCTGCCTCCTCATCGCCGCGCTGAGCGCCATCGCGGGCGCGGTGGTGCTTTCGAGGAGAGCTTAGCCGCAACCAAACGGGAAGACAGATGTGAACAAAATCATGGCTACAGAATTATGATTCCATGCTTCATGACCCTGCTCCAAAGCTGCTCGTCTGTCTTCGTCGTGCTGCCCACCGGAAAGCGCTTGATGCCAGGAGGCGTGGAGGTGAAAATTAATCCCATCAATTCCAGCAGAGCTTATCCGTCAAACATTGTGGACATCGCACTGTGAAGAACGTCCTTGCCATCCTCATCGCCACGCTCGTCGCCTCCGGCATCGCTTGCCGGAGCTATACCGACATCACCGAGATGGCCTACCACGGCCCCGCTGTTTGCCAGGGACAGGGCGGCATGCTTGGCAACATCAACGGCATGCCCGTATGGAGCGGCGGCACTCCCGACAGAAGATACCGCGTCCTGTGCGGCATCCAGTTCAGTTGGACTGAAAACGGCACTAAGGAAGCGACCGAGCAGTATCAGAACGCCGTTAATGAGGTAGTCCGCATCGCGAAGACCAAGGGATCCCATGCGATGATCAACATCGGGTTTGATTCGAAGGTCATCGGCCACAAACAGACCATCCCCATCCGGTCGAACAAACAGTATTTCCAGTTAATCCAGTATTTGGAATAACTGGACTCAGCAGCGGAAGCTGGTGTCCCGGCTTCAACCGACAAAGTTCGCGCAGAAACCGCCTGAAGGCGGGACAGCAACAAGGCACGGCACAGAAACAAAAAACCCCGCACGCTGTGAGCGCGCGGGGTTTTCTGTTTCGATTGGCAGAGTTCCTAGAACTTGACCCCGGGGTTGGTGAAGCGGAGGCCGGCGTTGTCGTGGTAGGTGGCGTATTCGGTGACGATGGCACCTTGCGGACCGGCAATCATGAAGTGTTTGGCCTCGGCGCGGTTCAGCGCAGAGATTTCGCCGGGCTTGAGCATCTGGCAATGCCGCGCGGTGATGAACTTCTCCTGGCTCTTCGGCAACTCGATCGGGCACGGCGTGGTCGCGTCGCCCTCGCCGAACGTGAAGATGCTGCCGTGGCGGACCTGCCAGGCTTCCATCTTCGGCTTGGCGTCGGGCGTCTTCACGTGGGCGTGCTCGACGATCATCTGGCCGGGGAGCAGGTAAATCTCGTGGCCGAAGTAGTTGTTCTCCTTGTCGTTCCACCAGAAGATGCCGGCCATGCCGACGTTGACGAAGTCGTTCAGACCGAAATCAATCGCCCAGAAATCCTTGCCCTTGAGCTTGTCGGTAATTGGGTAGCTGAAGCGCTTCATCATGGCGTAGTAAGCCTTGCGGGCCTTCTCGCCGTCGAAGCTGCCGTCCTTTTTGTAAAACTCGCTGTTCTTCTGTTTCATGATTTTCACTGGGGTTGAGGGTTTGGCGGCGAAAGCCTGCGCGCCCGCCGTCAAGAGCGCCGCGCCCGCCACCGCGCGGCTGATCGCCTCGCGTCTGGTCATTCCGATGTGGTTTGTCATCATTGTCTTTCCGTCGTCCGCTGCCGTCATGGCAGGAACGAGCAAATGTATTCGCAGAGGCCGGCCTTGACCTCGATGTCGAAGCCCGATTTCGCCGGCACGTCGAAGAACTGGCCCGCCGCGTAGGTGGCGACGGCTGTCTTTCCATCAAGCTTCACGACACACTCGCCGGCGACGATCTCCATGCGCTCGGCTGCGCCAGTGTTGAAGTGGAACTTGCCGGGATAGATGAGGCCGATGGTCTTCTTGCTGCCGTCCGGGAAAAGGATGGTGTGACTGACGACCTTGCCGTCGAAATAGACGTTGGCCTTCGCCACCGCCGTCACGCCGCGAAACTCCGTGGGTATGTTTGCCATAGGGCGGCTAGTGTCGGGACGCGCGCGAAAATGTCAAGAACGCGCGCATTCCCCCTCCCAAAAGAAGTCGCCGCGCCTGTCGTGAAACAGGCGCGGCGACCCAAACTACAAGTATCGTTTAAGATGCAAACCGATTACTCGGTCTTCTTCTTGGCGGGCTTGGCGGCGTGCGGAAAGAGTTCCTTCCGCTTGGCCTTGTCCTCGTCGGACATCTTGGCAGCTTCTTCCTTGTCGAGCTTGCCATCCTTGTTGGTATCATACTTCTCGACCATCTTCTTCTGGAACTCCTTCTGCTCAGCAGTCAGAGCGGGCTTCTTGCCTTCGCCACCCTTCTTCTTGCCCTCGCCAGCCGTCGCAACCATGCAGCACACAGCGATAATCGTCAGCGCACTAATAATAAACTTCATCTGTCTCCTCGTCGTTACCTTGTTATCTCGCAGCCACGAGGCCAGACCATCCGGCTCCGTGCCGCGAAAGAGTTAAACAAAACCTATCGGAAATAGTTGCGGCAGGAAAACACCTTTTTCCGCCGGTGTCGCTATCGCATCATTTTCAGCATATACGCCTCGCGGGCGCGCCGGGCGTAATCCATGATCTGGTCGTATTCCGCGTCCGTCAGTTTGGCCTTGCCACGCATCTTCATCATCCAGCGGGTCCAAGTGCCCTCCTCAACGCGGGAGGGACTAGGCACATCGTGGCAGCCGCAACACTTGAGTTGAAAAAGCTTCTTGCCCGCCGCCATCTCCGGCGACTCCGGGGTGGCCGAGGGAGCCGGCGGCGGCGATTCGCGGACATGCTTGGCGTAAACAG
>Ga0233425_10008628_pt1 | contig 13398 bp, 8 predicted proteins | sample Watercolumn_Towu_2_FD_181712 | JGI IMG/M metagenome (GOLD analysis project Ga0233425, IMG submission 181712) | Freshwater microbial communities from Lake Towuti, South Sulawesi, Indonesia - Watercolumn_Towuti2014_140_MG | ecosystem: Environmental > Aquatic > Freshwater > Lake | place: Indonesia...
GGTGGAATCCAAGGACGGCATCGACTGGAAATTCCGCTCGTTGATCGCGGGGGCTGACTGCAAGCTCAACGGCGGTGAAGGGCCTTGCGAATCGGTCACGGTCCGGCTGAAGGACGGTCGCCTGATGAATATTTTCCGTCTCGCGTCCAACGTCCCCTACGGACAAACCTTTAGCGACGACGACGGAAAGACGTGGTCCACCCCGGTCGCGATGAAGGAGGCCCGTTCGGTGCAGCCGAGCCTGGCGGTGATGAAAGACGGGGGCCTCGTGCTCACCGGCGGCCGTCCTGGAATTTTCGCTTGGCTGAATCGCGACGGCACGGGAAAAGATTGGCTTCAAGTGGACCTGCAGAGTCATCACAACAAACACCAACCTGACGATGCCATCACCGCAGCGGACAAGACGACGTCGTACACCGAAGTCGAACCACTGGATGATCATTCCGTGATCGTGATCTACGACCGCATCGCCAACGGCTGGAACGCGATTCCGAAAGGCTCGAAAGACACCAACAGCATCTGGGTCGTCAAGGTCTCCTGGAAGCGACGCTGACCGTGGGGAGAATAACCAAGAAAAGGACCAAGAATAGGGGGCAAGTTAGGTTTGCTTGAAAACGCATTGCATTTCCCTCGTCGCTGATCCTCGGCGCGGAGATCTTCTACTTTCACGATGCCTATTATCGTGGCCTGATCGGCCACACGCTGATCTTTGAGCGAGCGTTGTCGCCGGATGAAGTCGCCAAAATGGCGCGGTGAAAGAGACGAACAGGCGAGATGGAGCGTTGAGCAAACTTCGACAATAGACCCGCGTTGCACCAAGGAGGTGGGACATTTCCACGCAATCCGCCTCCACTGGTCCGGCTCGGCATCGAAGCGGACCAAATTGAACCGATAACCAAACCACGAACCTACTTCATCCGAAGAAACGCCATGACCCAAACCATCCACATCCCGAAACAACCGCTGTCCCGCCGAGCCTGACATCCGCGGGGCGACGACAATCCGCGAGATCCTCGCCAAACACCGCGAGAGTGCGTCGTGTGCCGCCTGCCACGCGAAGATGGACCCGCCCGGGTTCGCCCTGGAGAGCTACGACCCGATCGGTCGCTTCCGCCCCCGTTATCGCTCGCTGGAAATAGGCGACCGGCTGCAACAAGTCCCCAGGTCCGCTGGGGCCAGACACTGGAATTTCAAGCTCGGCTTGCCCGTCGATGCGAGCGGCGAACTGGCCGACGCCCGCCGCTTCGCCGACATCCGCGAATTCCGCCAACTGCTGCTGTCCGACGAACGCCAGCTCGCCCGCAACCTGGCCCAGCACCTGGTCGTCTACGCCACCGGCACGCCCGTCGGCTTCTCGGATCGCCCCGAGTTGGAGAACCTGCTGGAGAAGGCCAAGAAAAACCAATACGGCGTCCGCTCGCTGATCCACGAGGTGGTGCAAAGCGGACTGTTCCTGAACCGATAGACTTCAATCAACCTGTAACACTCGAACACAAATCGGCGAAACGACGTGACCCAAACCATCCATATTCCGAAAGAGCCACAAGGAGCCATGAAACACATTCTCGCCCTCCTCGTCACCCTGCTGCTCGCGCCACTGGCAACGGTCAGTTCCAGACACTGGAAAACGCCGTCTCGCAAACTTCCAACGATTGGATGAATTCGCGTCGTGAAGTTCCAATGACTGCAAACAATCGGAGAAACAAAATGAACAAGACAACCAACCGCATGAAACGAACCGCCTCCTTATTCCTCACCCCCCTGCTGCACGCGCTGTGTGTCGCGGCCTGCCGATGCCTGCTCGCACAGATGCGGACGGCCTTCGCCTTTGTCGTCTGTTTGGACGCGGCGAGTTTTGCGTGGGCGGAGACGCCGGCGGTGGTGTGGGTATCGCAGCCGGTGTCGCCTGGCGAGGTGGTCGTCGTCTATGGCGGGCCGTGGACGGGCGTGAAGGCCGTCGAACTCTCCGGCCCCGACAAACGCACCGTCGAGCCGCTCAAGGTGACGGACGATTGCGTGACCTTCGTTTATCCCGCCGACTGGCCGCTGGCGGCGTTCACGGCGCGGGTGGCGGACCAAGTCAACGTGCGCGTGAATGTGCCGGACGTGTGGTGGTTGCAGGGCGACACTGGCGCGGGCGCGTCGCCGGGCGGTTGGCTGCGCGTTTTCGGCCGTTCCATCGGCTACGGCAAGACGTGCGCGCTGGAGTTTCGCGGGGCGGGCCGGACGCTCACGCTGCCGGCGGCGGAGTGCGATCTTTACGCGCTGCGTGTCGAGATGCCGAAGGACTTTCCGCAGGGCGAGTATGAAGTCTTTCTCAACAACGGTCTCGACGCGACGCCGGTTGCGGCGGGCAAGATCAAGGTCGCGCCGCGTCGGGAGCCGTGGCCGGAAAAGATTTTCAACGTGGTGGACTACGGCGCCATCGCCAACGACGCCAACGACGATTCGCGCGCTGTGCGGGCGGCCTTGAGCGCCATCGCCACCAACGGCGGCGGCGTCCTGTATTTTCCGCGCGGGCGCTTTGGGATGCGCGGCACGTTGGAGTTGCCGCCGAACACGCTGTTGCGCGGCGAAGACATGACGCTCAGCCAGATCTACTGGCTCGACGAGGACAACCCGAAGGGTGCACTCGTCAGCGGCAAATACAATTTCGGCATCGAAAACATCTTCCTCGCCGCCGGCAACATTGATTCGGGCATTGTCGTTGTTCCGCCGGAGAAAGGCGAGACGTGGAAGAACGAAAACATTTTGCTGCGCCGGGTTCGCACCCGCTTTCTGCACACCGACAATTTCACCGCCGAGGAAAGTTTCCGGCGCAGCCGGAGCGGCGATTTGGCGTTGCGCATTCACGGCGAGTCCGTCCGCATCGAGGACTGCGATTTCTATTTCTCGAAATGCGATTCATCGATCTACGGCGACTACCTTCTCGTCACCGGCAACCGGTTCCTGGGACCGGGCTGCGGCTACTTCAAAGGGCAACACGGCATCTTCGAGAACAACATCAGCGAAGGCCGCGGGATGAGTTTAGACAACGGCAGCCGTTGTTTTCTCATGAAGGGCAACCGCATCGGCGCTGTTTACGGTGACGGCGACCGGGAGACGTTCACGTTCGACGGCGGCGATTTTGACTACGCGGACACCGTTCTGTCCGCGTCGGGCCGCAACATCAAACTTAAGCCCGGCACGTGGCGGCGCGCCGTGCCGATCTGGATCGGGCGGCCGGTTTACATCATCGGCGGCAAGGGAGCCGGGCAGATGCGGTTCATCACGCGGATTGAGGACCGTGACGTGGAGATTGACCGGCCGTGGGACATCGCGCCCGACAGCGAGTCGTATTTCGTCATCGCGCCCGTCCGCCACAAGCTGTTGTTCCTCGCGAACCACGACTGCGACGGCAATACGTTCGGGCTTTACGGCAGCGCCGCCGATGTCGTGCTGGCCGGCAACCGGCTCGAACGCGTGGGCGGGATGCACGCGCACGGCATGTTCAAGGGCGTGCCAGAGCCGAGCTGGTTCGTGCAGTTCCTCGACAACGAACTGCTCGAAGGCAACAGCGTCCGCGGCCCGTTCTCGTATCAAATGCCGGCGGACGACTCGTGGTTGGGGTTCTTCGACCGCGGCATCCGCAGACCACTGACTTACCCGCAGAACCGCGTCGGCATCATGCGCCGCAACGTGCTTCACAGTAATGCTTTTCTCGACAGCCACGGCCGGGTGAAAAACGTGTTGATGGAAAACAACCTCATCAAGAACGCCGACCAAGGTGTGGTGATCGGCCCGGATGTGCAGGATGCAATCCTGCGCGGCAACCGGTTTGAGAACGTCGTGCGTCCTTATCGAATCAACGAGCAGGCGATGGTGTCGCCAGCCGACCGGCTGCTGGCCGGGCTCTCCGTGGCAGCGACACTCAAGCCGCTGCTGCCGGATGACTGGAGCCGGTATGTTGCCGAAGCGGAGGCGCTGGCGAAACAGAATCCCCCCGCTGACAGCGCCGCCAAGACAGCGGCGGACATCCTCCGTCGCGCTGCGCAGTCGCTTGCCGCCAAAGTCGGCGACCGCGCCATACCGTCGTCGGTGGTGGCGGCGTTGTTCGGACTCGACCTGTCACAACCAGGCCCGTGGCACTTCGAACGTCTGGCGCAGTCGCCGAGCAAGAACCGGAAGTTTTACCTCGCCTCCGGCAACTATCCATCATGGAGTCTGCCGGCCACGTTGACCGCAACGACCGAAGGTTTCGAAGGCTGGCAAATCCGGTTCGATCCGGCCATAGAATTGGTCCCCGGCAAGCCGGCAACACCCTGCGCGATGGACATCACCTGTGCCGAGGCGACCGGCCCGTTCTCCCTGCCGGTCGAGTTCGTGCTGGCTGGCGACGGTTGGAAGTTCAAGTTCCACGAGCGATACAAGTGGGACACGCTGGACGTGAACGAGTTTCTCGTGGCCGGGCCGTTCAATAACGCGAGCGGCAAGCCGATGGACGCGGGCGTGCATCCGCCGGAGATCAAGCTGGATGTAACCGCCGCCTACGACACGCTCGACGGTCGCCGTCCCTGTTGCCGGCTAAAGCCGACGCCGCGGGCGCGGTGGACCTGAGTAAGATTTTTGAGAACACCGAGATGGCGACGGCGCACGCCTTAGCCGTTGTCCGCGCCGCGCGGCCGGTGTTGGTAAAAGTCGCCGCTGGGGGCGAAACCTCGCTGGTCTTCGTCAACGGCGAGAGGCTCGGTTCCAGCGCCCGGCGAGGCAGCTCGGACCGTTGGGTGGAGCTGAAGCAAGGAGAAAACCTGTTTCATCTCATCAGCAGCCACCGCTCCGGCGCATGGCCGATCGGTTTCAAATTGACCGTCGTGGACCCGGTGAAGCCGCGCGGTGAGGGCAAGCTGCCGTTCGCGAAGTAGTCCCGCACCGGCTACCCGAGGATGGCCGAATTGCTGCGGAAACTTGACAAGGAAAAGCGTTAGTCTGGCAAGCCGAGCGACGACTGCGGGCATCGCAGAAAGATTCAGGGATGACGCCCAGATAATCCAAAACAACTGAATTGCACAACGGTTCGCATAATCAGTCACCCGGCATTACAACGGAGGCAGCGGACGTGGCCGTCAAAGTGGGCGGTGAAGAGGTCGATGCCGTTGGGGTGTAGATCGCAGTCGAAGATTTCGCTGGGTGTCTCGGCGAGGTGGAAAACATCTTCCGCACCCGGACTCCAGAAGCCGATGTGTTTCTCGACGATTCCGATCATCGTGCCGCTGGGGTGATACAGGGCGCGCCACATCGTGGCGTTGAGCTCCTTCTTCAGGCATTCCTGCTTGGGGAGTTTTTCGGCGGTGTTCCAATCGAAACTCACCGCCACGGCTCGCCGGTCGCCGGCCGGCGCATTGCTCACTTTGTGCAATCCACAGGCGGTCAGCCGCCGACCGTCAGGGCTAAACGACAGATTGATTACGCCGCCGAACGGGGCTTTGTCGCCGATGTGCGAGAAAATCTCGTGCAGGTCGAACTGTCGAACCTGCGAACCATCCTCCGCCCTCCACTGAATGATGTTCCCGACGATGTCGCCGCTGACCAGGTCATACGTACCGGGGACGAACTGCACGCAGTACGGAATATTCGGATGCCCCGGCAGTTCACGAATGAGCTGCCCGTCCGCTACGGACCAGACTTTGACTAGTTTATCATTGCCGCAGGTGGCGACGCGCTGGCCGTCATGACTGACAGCCAGCCCCCGCAGCCAACCCTGATGGGCCTGGGTCGAGCGCAATGGCTGCGGCATTTCGGCGGCGACTTCCCAGGAGATCAAGCGACCATCATAAGCCCCCGAAAAAAGTGTCTGACCATCCGGGGAGAAGCCCAGCATGCGGACCCAATTGTCGTGCGCGGCCAGCGACGTCTGTTTTCCGCTGGCAATTTCCCAGCGCTGGATCGTGTTGTCGGTGGCGCCCGCGAAGACATACGTGCCCTTCGGGTCGACGCGGCAGCAGAGAAGCCTGGCCGAGTGCGGCAGGTCGTGAATCAGTTTCGCATCCTGAGGGCGAAAGGTCTTGGGAACTGCGGCGGGCGAGTTGTCATCCAGGTTCATGCCAGCAACTCCTGAATCGGGCCGAACGCAGGGTCGGCAATCGGAAACGACCGGCCGGCAATCTGAAAATGCCCCGAGGAGTCGATCCCGACCGCTCGCAGGTAAGTGTGGAACAGATGGCGATGGTCGACCTTCCGATCAGTCACTTCGATCCCTTTGGAATCGGTCTTGCCGATGACGGCGCCATGCTGAATGCCGCATCCCGCCATGGCGATCGACCAGGCATTGGGATAGTGATCACGCCCATAGCCCGCGTTGATCTTGGGGGTTCGACCAAACTCGGTCATCACAATCACCAAGGTCCGTTCGAGCAGTCCCCGCTGGACAAGGTCCTCCAGAAAGTGGGCGAACGGCCGATCGATGTCCGCCACATAGTGCAGGTGAAATTCAAAGTTGTTGTGATGGAAGTCCCAGCCGTCGTGCGACACTTCCACAAACGGAACTTCTTGCTCGACCAGGCGCCGGGCGAGTAACAGCTTTTTGCCGAATTCGGATTTGCCGTAACTTTGCTGTACCGCTTCGGATTCTCGGGTAATGTCGAACAGCTCACTTCGTTCCATGATTCGCTGAGCCTGCGTGAAACTCTGCGAGTAGGCGTCGACTTCCGGCGACGCGACGCGACGACGGTGACGTTCATTGAGAAAACGCCGTAAATCCTGCCGACGCTGATCACTCGCCGGAGTGACTCCCTCGGGAAGCTTGCTGTTGCGGATTCCACCTGCTTCCGCGCCGATCGACACGCTGGCATAGGCCGGTCCCAAGTAGGCGGAATCCCTGCCGCGTCCGCCGACTCCGGATTCCATCGTGCGAATGTAACCAGGCAAGGGGTAATCCAGACGCTCCAGCCCTTTGGCCACGACGGCTCCCAATTCGGGATACTCCGTCGCTGTGCGAGTCGTTCGTCCCGAGCGAACAAGGTTTTTGGCCAGTCCATGGTCGTCCAGCCCGGTACTCATGCTGCGAACCAGCGCCATGCGGTGCATCTGTCGAGCGGTGTGCGGGAACAGTTCCGAAATGTGAATGCCCGGAACGGAAGTCGGGATCGACTTGAACGGTCCGCCAGTGTCGAGATCGGATTTGGGATCCCACGACTCGAACTGGCTGATCCCGCCATCCAGAAAGACGACGACGATGGACTTTCCTTTTCGAGCGACTTCGCTGGCGCCAAGCTGATGCGCGAACAGTCCGGCTCCCGCCGTGACACCCAGCCCGGTCCACATGTCTCCCAGGAACTGGCGACGTCCGAGTACATGTTGGTTCGAGCCACAGGGTTTCGTCGGTGGAAGCATATGCAATGACCTTTGGAGCGAATCGTGTCGACGAAGGCTTAAGGGATAAATCGGAACTCGGCGGAGGCCAGCACACCCCAAACCAACTCCTGCACGAGAAGCTCTCGTTCTTTGGCGTGTTGGCTGAGAAACTCTCGAACCAACGTGCGCTCTTCCTCATCGGGAAGGCGACAGACGGTGCTCAGAAAGAGTTGTTCCGCAAATTGGCTGGGATCTTCCAAGGCGATCAATCGTTCGACCAGGTTGCCTGAAGCGGGCTTCAGCCAATTCTGGTAGGTGGGATCGTTTTGAATGGCGAGCGCCTGATCAACGGTCGCGAAGAATCCATCCTGAGGTGCGCCGGCCGGAGCAGAAAATCGTTCCACGATCAGATCCTCGACGGTATCCCACATATTCACTGCCAAAGCTGCGCTGACAAACTGTTGCCGCTTCTGGAGGTCATCACGTTCCGAAGGGTCGGCTTGATGGGTGGACTCCCATTCGCCCAAGGCTTTCTTGCGAACTGGCCGGTACATTTCCAGCGCAGTGTAGGTGGCCCCGGTGAATTGTTCCGGCGAAAGGCCGCGCACCCTGCGAAATGCGTAGCTGCGTCGCCACGTTTCCAGCAACTCCGCCTGAAGTAAATCGACTTGCTGCTTCTGCACTGTGGCCTGTTCGTTCTGGCCAGCAGCGACCGACTGCCGGACCTGCTCGCGCTGGGCCAGCCAGTTCTTGAGAATCGCAATTCTGTGCTTGTGTTGCTCGCAGTCCGATTGCAGATCGAGCAATGCCTGCTGGCGCTGTCGTACTCGGCGCAGCACGCCACGCGCCTCAACCACGAACTCTCCCAGGGCCAAGCGACGATTTGCCAGTGCCCGGATTCGCCCCTGCTGATCCTCGACGCGACGCTCTGCTTCAGTGGATTCCTTCTTCTGCTCGTTGATTTTGTTGTCAATGGCGGTAGTCGCTTCGCTCGCTTTTGCTAACCGAGACTTCAGGAGATCTCTGGCAGCGGTCAACTCCTGATCCTCGGGCCGGAGCGAGACGATTTTCTCAGACTCGGCGAGAGCCGCGGTGAGCGAAGCGACAAGCTCCTGAGAAGTCTTTTTCTGGTTCTGCATCTCCGCCAACTTCTTGGCTTGCGTGTCACGCACTTCAGTGTGCTTCTGCAGAATTGCTCGCTCTTCATCCACTTGCTGTTGGATGCGATTCACCGCAGCCTGAGCATTGTTCAGCGCGGATGTCGCTTCCTTAAGTTCTTCTTCCAGTGGATTCTGACGCGATATCAGTTCCGAGAGTTGACGATCGAACTCTTCCAGTTGCGTCTCCAGCGCTGGGATGCCGCCAATTGGGCCTACCCAAGAATCCAATTGCGGGGCGATGAGTGACCGTTGATAGGTCTTCGACCGGGTGATTTGACGCAGCATCTCACGCAGGTCGTAACGGCATGCGACCAACTCGTCGGCCAGGAGCCGCAACAGGGCCGCGGAAGCTGGCGGATTCCCCGCATGGTGCATATCGACCGGGTGGACGACGCCGGTCCCCATTAAGTTGGCCCACAGCCGATTGGCCAGATTGCGATTGAACGACTGGTTCTCCGGATGCGTCGCTAGAACCGCCAACTGCTGCCGACGGCTATAGCGCGGCACCGCCCGTCGGTCTTTCTGCGGCGGGACGAGATACGCATCGACATCGCTGGCGAACATCGGCTCTGCATCCATTGCCATGTCCATTGGCAAAACCGGCTGGGCAGGCGACTTACCACGATCAGGATCGAAGACCGAGGCAAATTCGAGTTGGCCATCCGCCTTCTCGCCGAGCAGCGGCATCTTCCCCCGCGTCTCATCCGTGAACAGATACGTTCGATTGACAAACGACAGGATGCCGAAGTACTCAGACTGTTCGTAGTCCGCCACCAGCGGATGATCGTGACACTGCGCACACTGCACATCGCGGCCGAAGAAGATTCGCCCGACATCGCGGGTCATCAGGTTCGGTTCCGCGTCCCGATTGAGAAAGAAGCTGGCGGCGGGCCGCCACTTCTCGCCCGTGCCATCCGCCGCCAGAATTTCGAGGCAAAGTTCGTTGAGGGGTTTCTTGTTCGCCAGCCATTGCCGGATGAACTCGCGAAATTCCAGGACGCCGATCTTCTCCCGCCGCTCCGTGAACATCACATCCAAAACCCGGGCGTATTGCCGCGAGAACTCATCGCGCTCCAGCAGGTCGTCAATCACCTCTCGACGGATCGCTCGCGACTCACCGGGGCGCCGGTTCAACTGCAACCGAATGGCGCTGACTTCCTCGATGGTTGGGCCACGTCCAACCAAGTCGAGGTAGACACGCCGCAGGAACTCTAGATCGTCCGCCAGCGGGGTTTCTGGACCTTGGTTGCATGACGCCACGACCTGATCGATGCGTTCGCTGAGAGGAGGCAGCTCATCAGCGACACTCGCTCGCAGGAGCAGCGTCACCAGCCATGGAATGAGCATGGCCTCATGCAGTTTCACTGAAACCCGTTGTAACCGAAACACTGCAAACCTCTTCGGAAGGACATCGACCTGCGGAACTGGGATTTTACCTGTCCCAGTAACGTCGTGAAAGTCTAAACGCCGCGTGGAGATGCCAGTGCGGGGGCGGGACGCATTGCCGGGTCGCCGCAGTTTGCGTTGTTTGACGACGCGGAGAAGGAGCGCGCAGACGTGTAGCGCGAAGAGCGGGAGTTCGTAAGCTCGGGAACCCGTTTTGCGCACACGCTAGCTGCGAAATTCCCTCTGATTTTCTGTGGCGGAGTGGTCCGAAGCCGCCCATTTGATGTCGACGCCGGTTGAATCGAGGAGCGAGCGATGTTGAGTGATCGCATCTGATCGGCTACTACGGCTGGTACTCGAACAAGAGCCGCGGCCCGCGGCGCAAGGCGGCGGAGGCCACACCGAATCCGCTGCGCAGCCGCGCCAGCCAGACCTGGGCCATGCTGATCCAGCGATCACGACCGCCGATTCGAAGCCAAAAGGTACGACGGACTTCCAGTCCGTCGCGCCGATCGACGGACTGGAAGTCCGTCGCACCAAAACGAAAACCGTGACACACGCTTGCGAAGGAACATCTCGAAGACCCCAGCCGTGACTGAATAGCTGTGGCCGAATGCGATTGGATCGTGATAGACTGATCCGCCGGCAGAGAGTCCGGTTAGGCCTCCGGCCAAGGCGCGTTTTGGTCTGGGGGATTGCCCGTGATTCCAGGAGTCCCGACACAATCATCCATGACCACCTGAACCGGCGGCACAAGATCGCCCAGGGAGGCGAACCGATCCGGCAGATTCTGATTTAGTTACTGAAAGAGGCGATCATGCTGTCACTGCAGGATCTCGATCGATTCGGCGGTTCATTCCATCGCCGCGAGTGGTTGCGAGTGGGGGGATTGAGCGCGCTGGGGCTTGCTTTGCCAACCGTGCTGGGGGCGAGCCGGGCTTCCGCCGCGCCGGTGGGTCCTCCCAACAGCCTCTCTGGAGATCTCGGGGGGACGTTCGGCAAGGCGAAAAACGTCATTTTCCTGTGGCTGCAAGGGGGACCCCCGCAGCACGAGACGTTCGATCCCAAGCCCGATGCGCCGCTGGAAATTCGCGGTCCGTTCAAGCCAATCAGCACGAACGTGCCCGGGATCCAGTTCTGTGAATTGTTGCCGCGAACCGCGCGCTACGCCGACAAGCTGGCTGTCGTCCGATCGCTGTCAACGCGCGACGACAACCACGATGTCAGCGGCTACTGGCTTTTGACCGGGTATCCGTACCTCACCGGCAGCGCGCGGCAGATCAAGCCGACCGATTGGCCCTACTTCGGTTCGATCGTCAAGATGCTCAAGCCGAGTGAATCGCTTCCCGCGCTGACTTCGGTCTGGATTCCCGATGCAATGCGGCTCAATGACAACGTCACACCGGCCGGGCAGACTGCGGGGTTCCTCGGCAAGCTGTGGGAACCCGAACGATTTGTGGGTGACCCGGCGCTGCCGGAATATCAGATTGAGGGGTTGTCGCTGCTCGAAGGGGTGACTCGCGTCCGTATGGACCGCCGCCTTGACCTGTTGCGGCAATTCGAGTCTCACGTGGCGGACGCATCGCAATCCGGCGCGATGGGCGCGTGGAATCGCCTCCGCCAGCAGGCGTTCGATCTGGTCACATCCGCCGAAGCCCGTGCTGCCTTTGATCTCAGCCGCGAACCGGACAACGTCCGCGACCGGTACGGGCGCTACACCTGGGGCCAGTCGGTCCTACTGGCCCGCCGGCTGATCGAGGCGGGGGTACGGCTGGTCCATGTCAATTGGGCGCGTGACCCCGGCGACAATGCCGTCGACAATCCGCTCTGGGACACGCACTCGCTCAATGCCGATCGCCTGCAGGATAACCTCTGTCCGCAATTCGACCCGACCTTCGCCGCACTGATGGACGATCTCTCGGAACGCGGTCTGCTTGACGAAACGCTGGTGGTCGTAATCGGCGAATTCGGACGGACGCCAAAGATCAACGTCAACGGCGGCCGGGACCATTGGGGGCATGTCTTCAGTTTCGCAATGGCCGGCGCGGGGATTCGCGGCGGTCAGGTGATCGGCGCGAGTGACAAGGACGGAGCGTACCCGGCGACGACGCCGATTACCGGCGGCGACCTCACGGCCACGATTTTTCACCTGCTCGGAATCGACCCGGCTGGAATGTTCTACGACAGGGAGAACCGGCCCCATCCGCTGACGAAAGGGGAACCGATCGCCGCCATGCTGGGGCAACGATCGGCATTACCACTGCAAGTCTCGGAAGGAGATCCGGCTTTCGTTCCGCCGTTTGACACCCGCTTGCTGTTTGATACCGAATTTCGTGACGCTCAGCCCCTGGTTTCGGTTGAGCCACCGAGCCGGACCAAGGGGTGGCGCGGGTGGGCTCTGCCCGGTCTGACGGTCGTCAAGTCGACGGGCCACGCGGACTTGAAGTTTGATGCCAAAGCCGAATCCGAGCCAGTGGTCGTCCCGGCAGGCGCGCGGGCTCTGCTGGCCCAGGAGATTCGCAATGCACGCGGCGGGCAATACACGTTCAAGGTGCGGGCGACCGCCTTGGCCGCATCCGCGGACGAATTCGAGCGGACGGTTCTCGCGCATGCTCGCCTCCGACTCGTGCTGTTTCGATTCCTTAACATGCAGAAGGATCCCCGCGCCGTTGCGGAACTGGGGGCCGTCGAATTCCGCCCCGTGGTCGGCGAGTCGCGCGAGTTCGTTCTGGATCGGTTTCTCGGCTCGACGACTCCGGGCGCCAACTTCTCGATCGGCTCTGGTCTCGGTGTGCTCATCACACTGGAACTCTCCCAGCCACTGACAATTCCAGCAGAGCAAGCGCGTCGAGTCGCGATCCGCGTGGAGTCGGTGGAATTGAAATTCCAACCGCGGAAGCGCGATGACTCGGTGACCGTATGACTCAAGCAATTGAACCAATTTCCCTCAAGGCGAGCGACAGATCGCTTCTTACCGTACGACGGACTTCTAGTCCGTCGAGACAGGAGCGACGGACAAGAGGTCCGTCGTACAGTCGGTAAATTCCTATCTGCCGATCGCCCAATCAGTCGAGAACAAGCCCCAAGGAAGATTCAAGGAGTTCGATTGTTGAATCACCAGCCACTCTCCCGCCGTCGGTTCCTGCACACCGGGTCGATGCTCAGCCTCGGGCTGGGACTATCGCAGGTGCTGCGAGGGCGCGCTGCGTCGGCTGCCGAGACTGCGGTGGGGCGCGACGACACGGCGGTGATTCTCGTCTGGCTCAGTGGCGGGTTGTCGCACATGGACACCTACGACCTGAAGCCCGACGCACCGCGGGAGTATCGCGGCGAATTCGCGCCGATTCACACGAACGTCCCCGGCATCGATGTCGGTGAGTTGCTTCCCGGGCACGCAAAAATCGCCGACAAGTTCTCGCTGATCCGCTCCGTGTCGCACGGGTACGGCGATCACGACGGTGCTCATAAGCGCGTGCTCACCGGCCGCATTCCGAAGTCGGCGGTCGGATTCGTCAACGATGCG
>Ga0233425_10008629_pt1 | contig 13398 bp, 12 predicted proteins | sample Watercolumn_Towu_2_FD_181712 | JGI IMG/M metagenome (GOLD analysis project Ga0233425, IMG submission 181712) | Freshwater microbial communities from Lake Towuti, South Sulawesi, Indonesia - Watercolumn_Towuti2014_140_MG | ecosystem: Environmental > Aquatic > Freshwater > Lake | place...
CACGCAGAATCGCGCGTCGCCCGTCGGGCGCCCGCACGAAGCCGCTCTTCACGCGCCAGCGTGGCGATTCGTCATCCGGAGCCGGATCGCCTCCGCAAGCCGGGAGCCATGCCAGGAGCACGAGCGCGAAGGGGTGAAGCGGTGTCCACTTCCGCATCCTCGGTCCGAGTGCACGCCTCGTGCCCAGCCCACGTTGAGCTGCTGGCGAAGCTGGCGCGCTCGGAGCGGTGAGAGCGAGGCTCTGGATTCCTCGCTAGCTCATATCTTGATGCCGCTGCACGCGACGAGGGGACCGTCGCAGTGCTTCTGCTGGCACAGGATGCAGTCGGAGGCCTTCGGGTCGAGCAGGCAGTCGAGCCAGCAGTTCGCTGCACCGCACTGCACGGCGGCGTCGTAGCAGGTGGCGCACGCCTCCGAGATCCCGATCTGCTTGATGCAGTTCTTGGTGGCCGGCTCCCCGGCGCTGTTGTCCGTCGCGCACTTCTCGACCGCCGCCGGAACGTCCTTGGCGCTGAAAACGGCTTGATCCGACGGGTTCGTGCACGCACCCGCGGGGCCGCCACCGCTGCCTCCGCCACCCGACGAAGACCCGCCCGCGCCGCCGGAGCCGGTGCCTCCCGCGCCGCTCGCTCCACCCGTTCCGCCCGAAGCGCCTCCTCCAGCTCCGCTTCCGCTCGCGCCACCGGCCCCACCCGTGAGCCCACCCGAGCCGCCCTGAGTGGCGCCCGCGGCGCCGCCTGAGCCGCTGCCTGCCGCTCCGCCCGAGCCCTTCAGGTCCTTGGAGTCCTCGGACCCGCAGCCCTGGGCGACCGCCAAGGCGCTGAAGATGGTGGCGATTGAGCCACACCGCGCGAAGTGCTGGAACATGGAAGCGCTGCGCTCTGCAAGGTTGGCGCCACTCTCCCGCTGGCGCTGCCGCCCGAGGGAGCCCGCATCGGGGTGCCTACCGCGGAGCGATCGCGCGGGCGTCCGGACCGCCGGAGCGCGGGCGTCCGGACGCGAGCGCGACCGCGAGCTCGGGCGAGCCTGGGTCGCCCTCCGCTCCGCCAGGTCGCGGACCTTCGGCCGGCACGGTCGTTGCTGACTGCCGGCTCCGATGACGAAGGCTCGACTGTGGTTGCTCGGGGTAATGGGAGCGGTGGCGGCGTTAGCGTGCGCGGCCTCCGACGGCGGGAAGGCCGGCGGCTCGGGCGCGGCTGGGTCGACCTCCGGCGGTGCGTCCGGCGCTGGCGGCGCAGCTGGCACCGGCGGTGCAGCCGGCGCCGGCGGTGGCGGTGAGGCTGGCAGCGGCCGTGCCGGCGGCTCGAGCGGCTCGAGCGGCGCTGGTGCGGGCCAGGGCGACGCGTCCAGCGACGCGAACGATGGCGGCGCCCTGGATGCACCCGCAGGGGATTCGGGCGACGCAGCCGACGGAGGCAACCCGGAGCCGACGCTGGGGTGCCCGGCGGGCAGCGGAGCTGGTCCGCTCGGCGGCTCCCGCCCCGCTCCGCTGAAGGTCCCCGCCGGCTATACGCCCACGAAGAAGTACCCCTTGGTCCTCGAGCTCGCCGGTCGCGGCGGTACCGGGACGGATGCAGAGAACGCCTTCAAGATGGCCGCGATGGCTGACGCGAATCAGCTCTTCGTCATCGCGCCGACGGGGACCTACGACTCACCCCCGCCTCCGACCGCCCCGGCGACGTTCTGGAACGCGACCGACGCCTGCTGCAACATGTACGGCTCCAAGGTAGACGACGTGGTCTACCTGCGCTCGCTGATCTGCCACACGAAGTCCAACTACTCGATCGACCCGAACAAAGTCTTCATCATCGGCGGCTCGAACGGAGCGTTCATGGCGCATCGGATGGCCTGTGACGCCGCCGATCTGGTGACGGCGATCATCGCCATCTCCGGCCTGACCTGGAACGACCCGTCGAAGTGCAAGCCGACCCACCCGGTCTCGGTGCTCCAGATCCACGGCACTCTGGACGACATCGTTCCTTTCGGCGGAACGCCCAAGCTCTTCTGGGGCCCTGCCCCGTCCGCCACGCAGACCTACCAGACATGGGCATCGCTCAACGGCTGCACCGGGCCGGACGTGGCTGGGCCAACCGTCGACTTCGACAAGAACATCGCGGGCGCCGAGACCACGACCCAGTTCAAGGCCATCGATGGCACTTGCAAGGTCGCGACGCAGCTGTTCGTCGTCAACAAGGGGACGCACGTGTTCAACATCTCGTCGAGCACGAAGCAGTTCTTCATCGACTGGTTCAAGGCGACGCCGCCGAATCATCCCTGAGCGCGACGGCGGCGCCGAACTGCGCCAACCTCGATCATGACCCGCGTCCAGACGAGCGTGGCCATGGAGTCCGGATCCCCCACGCGCGCCGCGAGTGGTTGCGCGCCGCCGTGCGCAACCTGCGGTCAGGGACGGGCCAGCTCGTGGCGCGAGAGTTGCGGGACCAATCCCGAAGGGCGTCCGGACGCGATGATGCCGCTGGTCCGGACGTGTCGCGCGAACGCTGCAAACCGGCGGAGAAGCTCATCGGCGTGGACCTTGCAGGACGTGGACCTCGAAGCAGAGGAGGACGGAATGAACCGGCACGTGAGTCTGCCTTCAAGAGCTGCCCTGCTCGCTGTCCTCGTGCTCGTCGCCTGCGGTTCCGGGTCGGATGACAAGGGGAGCTCTGGCGGTGGCGGGAACGCCTCCGGCGCGAGCGGCGGGCTCGGAGCGACGGGCGGCGCCGGCGCAACCGGCGGCGCTGGCGGGAGCTCGAGCTCCTGCCTCGCGCCGTCAGTGGCCTGCGGTGCCAGCTGCGTGAACACGAACACCGACGCGGCCAACTGCGGTCTGTGCGGTTACGCCTGCGCGGCCGGGGAGAGTTGCTGCACCGGCTCGTGCAGCACGGGCTGCGCGCTTTCGATCACCTCCTTGTCCACGACTCAAGGCCCGCTCGCGGGGGGCACCTGGGTCGAGATCCAAGGGACGGGGTTCGCGGACGGCGCGAAGGTGTTCTTCGGCAGCTCCCGCGCGCCGGCCATCACGGTCGACGCACAGAACCTCCGCGCGCAGACCTCGCCGCACCTGGCGGGGAATGTGGATGTTCGCGTGGAACAAGGTGCCGAGAAGTCGGTGCGCGGCGCTGCCTTCCGCTACGCCTCCTACGGATTCGAGGGGCCTTGGGAGAAGGTCGGCATGCCGGCACCGCGCGCCGCCGGCGGGATCTCGCGCTTGCAGGACGGGCGCGTGCTCGTCACCGGGGGTCGGCAGGCCTCGCTGGTAGGGTCGCAAGACAACTCGGCGGATCTCTATGACCCGAGCACGCACAAGACGACCGCCGTCCCAGGGAAGATGGGGTCCGCTCGCATCGCCCACGGCCAAGTGACGCTTCTGAGTGGGAAGGTCCTGGTCGTCGGCGGCTTCTACGGCGCGACGCCGAATGCCGAGCTCTTCGACCCCTCGAGCTCGTCGTTCAAGGCGACAGCAGGACAGCCCTCGGTCCCCCAGTCCACCGCGTTCCCGACCCTGCTCGCCGACGGCCGGGTGCTCGTGACTTCCCTCGGCTCGATGGGCGCGCTCACCTACGATCCCGGCGCCGACGCGTTCAGCGCCGTTCCGGGCGCTCCGCTCATGAATCAATACACGCCGGTGCGATTGCTCGACGGCAAGGTGCTGCTCGCCGGCCGGAGCGCGTCATCTCCCGTGTACCTCTACGATCCGGAGACCGGTGGATTCACTCCAGGTGGGCCGAGCCCCAGCGCGGGCACCGGGTTTCCCAGCTTCGTGAACGGCGCATTTGTACTGCCTGACGGGCGGGTTGCGGCCGTCGACGGATCCGGCTCAGCCGTGGTCTCGCTCTTCGACCCGAAGGCTCTTGCCGACGGTTTCAAGCCGGCGCCGTACGAGCTCCAGGAATCCACCCACTCGTCGGGAGTGACCCTGATGGGCGATGGGTCGCTGTTCAGAATCGCAGGAGCGACGGTCATCACGTCGCAGTGCGCGGCCTTCGGCTGGGTGTTCTCCAAAAGAGTGGAGCGGATCGACCCGGTTGGCCAGAAGGTGGAGTGGTTCGAAGATCTGCCGGCGGCCGTCTGGAACCTCAGCGCTTTCATGCTCGGCGACGGGTCGATCATCGCCACCGGCGGCGAGGTGTGCGGTGGCGCAGAAGCACACTCGTACCTGTACTTCCTGAAAGGACGGCCGCCTCCGGCATGAGGCGAGCTCGAACCGGCGGACATGGGTCGCGCATTTGTGGAGAGAGAGAGTCCGCCGTCACGTCCTCGATGTCGCCGCCCGGCCCAAAGCTTGCGCGACGAGCCGAAGATGCCGTCAGGCGCCTGCTCGGCGATTGGCTTCGGACCTCTGATTGCAGACTGCTACCTGGAGGATGATGACGATGAAGACTACCTGTGCGCTCGTTCTGTCAACTTGCTCGTTGGTCGCAGCCTGCGACAAGGGCGCCGGTGCATCGGGGGCCGGCGGCGCTGGCGCCGCAAGCTCGCCGGCCACCGCTGCGGAACCGGACTGCGAAGGAGTCGTCGATAAAATGGCGTCTTTGAACCCTCCGGACATGCGGGGCGAGGCAGAGAAAAAGTTGTGGAAGAAGATGTGCGCGCAAATGAAGGCAACGGAGAAGGCATGTGTGGTGGCGTCCAAGACAATGGACGAAATGGAGAAGTGCCTTCCAGCAGACAGAAAGTGACGGTGCTGGACTTCACGGGCACGCGCGAGAACCCTCACGCTCGAGCGCATGTGCTCGGGCGCGGCCGGCTCCTCAGTCCGGACGACTTCACGCCGGGCACGTCATTCGGCGTGTTCCCCGTCGTCTCGCCGCACCAGCGTCGTCGCTGCGTCGAGCAGGTAGCCGTCCGTCTGGGTGTGAAGCACGCCCGCGAGCCCCAGACGACGCAGCGTCGCGATCGCCACGTACAGCCGGTTGTGCGCCGACTCGATGCCGATCTTCTCGCCCGGCCAGGCCGCCGCGAAGAGCGCCTCACGGGACAGCACTCGCCCCGGCGCGCTCACCCGCTGCTCGACCAACGCCGCGAGCAGCCGCCGCAGCCGCTGCTTGCGCCGCAGGCTGACCACGGCGGAGCCCGGCGCCTGGAACCAGCGCGCCTGGGGGCCGATCTGTAGCAGCGACTGCGGAGCCTCGACGGTTCGCGGGAGGAGCTGCCCGCGAGCGTAGCGCAGCATCAGTCGGACGTCGGCGGAGTCGCCCGCGCGCTGCTCGATGTCTTCGAGCATGCGCGGGGCGTCCGGTGTCGGGACGATCAGGGACAACGAGATGGCGTGGCAGGCGAGCAGGTCGAGCTGCCCCGCCTGCTCGAGCAGACGGCGCGCCTCCGCGGACGCCTGGAGCGCGGCGTCGCCGCGCTCGCGCCGAGCCGAGAGCAGCGCCCGCAGCATCGCCGACTGGCCGCGCTGCGCCGGGTAGTCCCCCGTCGGATCCAGATCCAGCGCCCGAGCGAGACTCGTTGCTGCTGCCTCCAGACCCCCGCGCTCCAACGCGAGGAGCGCCAGCGAGTTCTCCGCGAGCAGCGTCTGGATTCGGTTCCCGGACTGCAGCAGGAGGGCGCGCCCTTCTTCGACGAGCCCCTGGGCTTCTGCCAACCTGCCTTGCTCGTGCGCAATTCCGCCGAGCTCGCGCAGCACCGCGCCGGCCAGGTAGCGCTCTCCGAGCTCGTGGGCGACCGCCAGCGCGTCCCGGTAGCAGGTCTCGGACTCTTCGAGCTGCCCGAGCTGACGCAGCACGCCGCCCAGGTTTCCGAGCGCGATGCCCTCGTAGCGGCGATCGGCCACGGCCTGATGCAGCTCGAGGGCCTGCTCGTAGCGCGCTCGCGCGCGCGGAAGATCCGCCTGAGCGAAGGACACGCTGGCGAGGTTGTTCAGAGCCCGAGCCTCGAGCCGGCGATCGCCCCGCGCGCGCGCCACGCCGAGGGCGCGGCCGAGCTCGAGCCCAGCTTCCTCGAGCCCGCTCTGATCCAGCGCACAGCGGCCGAGGATGCGGTGAGCCTCGGCCCGGACGACCGCGCCATCGGGGAGCGAGCTCAGCGCTGCGAGCGCATCCTCTCTCGCGGTGCCGATCGCCCCTCGAGTGAGTCGAGCCTCGGCGCGGATCACCAGCGCCCGCCCTCGGGCCTCCGCTCGAAGCTCGTCGACCGCGCGGTCTAGGAGCCCCAACAGGACGGCGCTCGGCACGCGGCCCGACGCCGCCGCCCAGAGCGCCTCGATCACCGCGGACGCCAGGCTGGGCTCGCTCGCGACTCGGCGCTCGAACAGCGCGGCGAGACGGTCCGACTCCTGGTCGAGCCACGCCAAGCACGCCGCCCGCTCAGGGCCGTCCACGCCCCGAGCGCGCCTTAGCGCTCGCTCCACGAGCTGCCGGTCGAGGCGCTCGCGCGATGCGCTCTGCGCATCCTCCGAAGTAGAGGCGGGTCCCGTCTGAACGGCGTCGGGCGGTGTCGAGGCGCGCGCGCGAGGCAGCTCCGGGGAAAGGGTCTCCGCCGCTAGATCCCAGACGAGAACCGGGCGTGCGATGCCAGCGAGCTCGAGCGTGTCAGCCGCCGGTCCCTCGTCGACGTCGCTGACGACCACCTGTCCCCCCAACGCGGCGTCCGCGAGCAGTCGCACCTGCTCGATCGCATCACCCGAGACGCGGTGGACCGCGCCGTCGCGCCTCGAGATCGAGAACGACCCGCCGTGGACGGCAGCAGCCAACCGCAACGGGCCCAGCTCGGGGCTCTCCAGGGACTCGACGGCGGGGGCCAGAGCTCGGAGGAACGCCAGCGCTCCCGCCAGCGAGGGGAACGCGAACAGCGTCCGCGCTCCCAGCGCCGACAGGACCTCGCCGCCGAAACAGTCGAGGTAGCCCCGCGCGGCTCGGTCGAACCCGTCGAGGACACGTGCGCCGAGTGGTTCATCGACGACGGTCCCTAGCCCGTCGAGTCGCGTCTCGGCCAGCACCCCGTGCGTCGCCGACATGCGGGCGAGTGTACCCGGTCAACTGCACTCGGTCATGCAGCTCTGTGCGATGCAGCCTTGCACCGAGAACCACTTGGGGTAGGCGCTGGCCTCGGTCGGGCATGCCTGCTTCACGCACTGCTCGAGCTCTTGCGCGGTCTTCGACTGCGAGCACGCTTGGCCCTTCTGGGAGACACAAGTGTTGAGAGCGGTGCACGTCGAGTCGTTCGCGCAGCCTTCCAGCTCGGTGCAGCACGATGCGCCCGCGCAGGCGGAGCAAGCGGGCTTCGGATGCTGGACCTGCACGCTGCACGACGTGCCGGTCCCGCCCCCCGAGCCAGGTCCGCCGCCCGTCGCCGTCCCGCCGCCGGCGCCCGGGCTCGCGCCGCCAGAGGCCGTGCCGCCCGCCGCGCTGGGGCCGCCGCCGAACCCGGGGGTCGCGCCTCCGCTGGACGAGCCGCCAGTTGCGGCGCCGCCTCCGCCCGTGCTGGCGCCGCCAGCGGCCGCGCCCCCGGAGCCGTCTCCGTCACCGCCCGAGCTCGCCGAGCAAGCAGCGAGCGAGGCACCAAAACACATCATCAACGGGAGTCTCGCGAGCGAATTCATTGGGTCTCCATCCTGCGCTCTGTGCGCGTCAAGTCGAACTGGGCACCGTCGATTTCGAAGCGCACGCGAGCGAGCTCGGGCGCGGGAACGAACAACCAACCGCCGTCGAGGTGGTCGAACGCGAAGTAGCGCCCCTCGACGGCACTCTCGTCGGCGTTCACCGGGACGGCGCGACCGCCCAACAGCGGAGCGCGGCGTCGCACCTTGCGGATGCTGCTTCCGTCGGAGCTCGGCCCGACCGGAACGAGCCAGTACTCGAAGCTCGCCCCATCCGTGACCGTGATGTTCGGCAGGTTCACGTTCTGCGAGCGCTGGAACAGCGCGCTGTAGTTGTAGCCGGAGATCCAGCGCTGGTCGCAGTAGCCCATGAAGTCGCTGAACACCGCCGGGTCGCGCAGCTCGCCCGCAGCCAGGTCGTAACCCCAGTCGCCGATGCTGTTCCCCGCGTGGGGGTAGAGCGGATCGATCGACTTCGGATCGAGGCTCGGACCGCAGCTCACGTGCTTGCGTCCATGCGCGTGCCCGAGCTCGTGTGCCGCCGTGTCGGGCCCACGCTCGGGGTAGCCGACGCCCAAGGCGAGCCGCAGCCCGACGCTCCCGACGTCGGGTGGGCTGTCGTTGAGCAACGTCACGCCCAGCATGCAGCCGCCCGCGCAGAACTCGAACAGCGTGCTGGTGGGCTGGAACAGTCCGTACAGGTACACGTCGTCGGGGACATTCTCCGCTTGGCGAAGCTGGAAGACGCGCATCCCGACCTCTTGCCAGCCGTTGCCGTTGGGGCTGATCGCGCCTTGCCAGTCGATGGGCGCGTGCACGCTGAGCTCGACCTTCGACACCGGGTAGAGCGAGTGGAGCCGCCGGCGATAGCGCTCCACTTCGGCTTCGGAGGTGTCCGGCAGCCGCCCCGAGCCATCCGCCCCGTAGGCGAACGGCACGAGCATCACGCGCATCGTGCTCGGATGTCCCTCCACCTGCACGCTGCCGGCGACGCGCGCGCGCGGGTTCTCGGCGCGGCCGGAAGCCGGCTGGCCCAGAGTCAGCGCATACGCGAGCTCGGGGCCCATGCGGTCGCCGGGGATCGAGAAGTTGATGCTGGTCTCGAGCTTCCCTTGCTCCGTGGCCGGGAACGGCGTCCCCTGAAGCTCGAGCGGAGGCTTGCCGTCGTTCAGCGCCAGCCGGGCGGTGACGGGTGTCCCGTCGTAGCCGGCCGACGTGCGGTAGAAGACCCGCACCAGCGAGTCGCGCCCCTCGACCAGGGGGACACCCGCCGGGGGCATGCCGGACTCCGTCCAGAGCACCCGCTCCACGGCCTGGTAGATCGCGACCTGGGTCACGTCCACGCCCGGGGCGCCGACGAGCTCGACGGGTGCGCTCCCCGTTCCTCCGGCGCTGGGGGTCGGAGGCTCGCTCTCGGAGCCGCAAGCAAGGGCCAAGATCCCGAGTCCCAGGCGGAGCGTGGCGTTGGCGCGCATTCGGATCGCCTTCCACGAGCCCGGGCGAGGCTCCAGCTAAGAATTCTTAATTCTGCGCTGGGCGGGGCGTGACATGGTTCTCCCGCCATGCACGAGGTCGCGCTCGCGCGAGAGCTCCTGTCGCTGATCCGCGAGGCTGGCCGCGCGCACGCGGCGGCCCGAGTCACGCGCGCTCGCGTGGAAATCGGCCAGCTCTCTTGCGCCTCCCCGGATGCGTTGCGCTTCGCGTTCGAGGCCCTGCGCGTTGGCACCCTGGCCGACGGCTGCGAGCTCGTCGTCGAGCGCACGCCGCTCCGCGCCTCGTGCACGAGCTGCGGCGAGGCGCTCGTGGCTGACGCCAAGGACCCCGCCTGCCCGCGCTGTGGGCGGGCGCCCCTCGAGGTGCTCGCCGGTCGCGAGCTCCGCTTGGTATCCATCGAAGTGGAGGACGGCTGAGCCGATGCACGAGATCGCCGTGAACGAGGACATACTGGCCGGTAACGACGCCGCGGCGCGACACAACCGCGAGCACTTCATCGAGCACGGCGTGTACGTCGTGAACCTGATGAGCGCGCCGGGAGCGGGCAAGACTACGCTGCTCGAGCGCACGCTCGAGCGCATGGCCGGCAAGCACCGCGTCGGCGTCATCGAGGGCGACGTCGCGACCAGCGCCGACGCCGAGCGCATCCGGCGCCTTGGGGTGCCCGCGATCCAGATCAACACCGGGGGCGAGTGCCACCTGGACGCGCGGCAGATCCACCGCGAGCTCGCGGCCATCCAGCTCGAAGAGCTGGACCTGCTCGTGATCGAGAATGTCGGCAACCTGGTCTGCCCTGCGGAGTTCGACCTGGGAGAGCACGACAAGGTGATGGTGCTCTCGACCACCGAGGGCGACGACAAGCCCCGGAAGTACCCGGTCATGTTTCACGTCGCGCGGGCGCTGCTCTTGAACAAGATGGACCTCTTGCCCCACGTCGACTTCGACGTGGCGAAGGCCGAGCGAGAGGCGCGGGCGCTGAACCTCGACCTCGAGATCTTCCGCGTCTCCGGCCGCACCGGCGCGGGGATGGACGCCTGGGTGACGTGGCTCGAGGAGCGCATGCGGCGCGTGAAGGCCGCTGCGACCTGAGCTAACAGATCCGCGGCAGGAGCTCGCCGCTCGCCATGCGCAGGACGCGCGTCGCGCCGAGGGGCGTCTTCAGCACGCAGCCGGGCTTGCCGGAGACGACTCGTCCAATGAGCGTCGCGCCAGCGCCGAGCGGGTGGGCGCGCAGGGCAGCGAGCGCTCGCTCCGCTTGCACCTCGGGAACGAAGGCCAGGAGCTTGCCTTCGTTCGCCACCTCCAGGGGGTCGAGCCCGAGCAGCTCGCAGGCAGAGCGCACCGCGGGGCGGACCGGCAGCGCGCGCTCCTCCAGCTCGACGCGGACGCCCGCGGCATCTGCGATCTCGAGCAGGCTCTGCGCCGCGCCGCCGCGGGTGGGGTCGCGGAGCGCATGGACCGCGACGCCCGCCGTGCGCAGCGCGCCGACCAGCTCGCCGAGCGGTGCCACGTCGCTCGTCAAGTCTCCGCCCAAGCGCAGGCCCTCGCGGCAGGCCAGGACGGCGATGCCGTGATCGGCCAGCGTGCCGCTCGAGAGCACGGCGTCGCCGGGACGCACCAGCTTGGGCCCGGGGCGGAAGCCCGGCGACATGCGGCCGAGCCCCGCCGTGGTCACGAACACGCCGTCGCAGGCACCGCGCGGTACGACCTTGGTGTCGCCGGCCACGATGGGCACGCCTGCCTCGCGCGCGGCCGTCGCCATCGAGTCGGTCAGGCGATCGAGCTCGGCGAGTGGCAGCCCTTCCTCCAGGATGAACGCCGCGCTCAGTGCGACGGGCTCGGCGCCGACCATGCACAGGTCGTTGACCGTACCGCACACCGCGAGCCGGCCCAGATCTCCGCCCGGAAAGAAGCGCGGGCTGACCACGAAGGCGTCGGTGGTGAACGCGAGGTCCTCGAGCACAGCGCTGTCCAGCATCTCGTCGAGCGCGGGGTTCGACAGGCGCGGCTGGAAGTGTCTCGCGATCAGCTCGTGGGTGAGCTTCCCGCCCGAGCCATGCCCCAGCACGATCATGCGAGGTCCTCGCTGGCGTGGGCGAACGCCGCCGCGCAGCTGCCCTCGGAGCTGACCATGCACGCGCCGATGGGCTGCTCCGGCGTGCACGCGCCCGCGAAGAGCGGGCACTCGTCGGGCGCGACGGCGCCGCGCAGCACTTCACCGCATCGGCAGCCGCGGGGCTCGACGGGCTCCGGGAGCTCCACCTCGAAGCGGCGCGCGGCGTCGAGGTGCGCGAACGCTTCGCGCAGGCGGAGCCCGCTCCTCGGGATCACGCCGAGCCCGCGCCAGTCCGCGTCGCAGGGCTCGAACACCTCGTCGAGCAGCTGTCGCGCCTTCGGGTTGCCCCCGGGGCGGACCGCGGCTGGGTAGCAGTTGTCGACGCGCGCCACGCCCCCAGCGACCTGGTCGACCAGCGCAGCGAGCCCGCGCAGGATCTCGACGGCCTCGAAACCGGCGATGGCGCAGGGGATGCCAAAGCGCGCGGCGATGGGCTGATAGACCTCCGGCCCGAGCACGACGCTCACGTGGCCCGGGCACAGGAGGCCGTCGAGGCGCAGCTCCGCCGACGCCGCGAGGGTCGAAAGCGCCTCCGGGATGGTCTTGTTGGCGGTGAGCGCCGAGAGGTTCCCGACGCCCTCGCGCCGAGCCTCGAGCAGCGTCGCTGCGACGCCGGGCGTCGTGGTCTCGAAGCCGACGCTCAGGAACACGATCTGCTTCTGCTTCTGGGCGTGCGCGAGGGTGAGGGCTTCGCGCGGGGAGTAGACGACGCGCACGTCCGCGCCGGCCGCGCGCGCACGGAGCAAGCTCGAGCCCGCGGAGCCCGGCACGCGCATCATGTCGCCGAAGGTCACGACGACGACGTCGGACAGCGCCGCGAGGGCCAGAGCGTGGTCCACGTAGCCGACGGGCGTCACGCACACCGGGCACCCGGGGCCGGAGACCAGGCGAAGGGTCTCGGGCAGGAGCGTGCGAAGGCCGCTCTTGGCGACAGCCATGGTGTGGGTGCCGCAGACCTCCATGAAGGTGAGCGGCCGGTCGCGCCACGCGCCCAGGCGGCTGCAAAGCGCGCGAGCCTCCGCGAGAAGCGCGCTGCTCATCGGCCCGCCAAGCGTTCTAGGACAGCCAGCGTCTCTCGTGCTTCCGCCGCCGGGAGCGCCTGGATGGCGTACCCGGCATGGACGATGACGTAGTCGCCGACTCGCACGTCCTCCAGGAGATCCAGCCTCACCTCGAGCTCGACGTTGGAGGCGTGCACCAGGTTGCCGTCCGAGCCCAGCTCCACACCCGCGGAGCGCACGACGCCGCGGCTCGCGTCGACCCGTACGACTTCCATCGGAATGGCGACGCACATGGCGCAAGGAAACATGCCCGGTCGGCCGACGAGCGTCCACTCCCGCCCCAACGAAGTGAATTCGTTGGGGCCCCACCCCACGCGGGCCGGTTTCGCCGGCTTCAGCCGACGAGCGCGCTCGCGACCAACGCCTGTCCAAGCGCCAGCCCGCCGTCGCCGGGCGGCACTTCGCGGTGCGACAGCACGAGGAGCTCGGGCTCCAGACACTCCGCGAGGCCCTCGTTCAGCCGGGCGTTCTGGAAGCAACCGCCGGTCAGGACCACCGGGTGCGGGCCGTGGCGCGCTGCGACCGCGCGCACCAACTCCGCTGTGCCCTCCACCAGCGCGTTCTGGAAACGCGCCGCGATTCTCGCTGGGGATTCGCCACCGAGCAGCGCCTCCACGACCGCGCGCAGCGTCGGACGCAGATCCAGCCGGAGCAACTCGGGGTTGGGCTCGATGGAGAAGGGGAACGCCTCGCGCTCGCCGGCGTCGGCGATGGCCGAGAGCCCCATTGCGACCTGGCCCTCGAAGCGCGACTCCGCGCGCGCGAGCACGAGCGCGCCGACCGCGTCGAACCAGCGCCCGCAGCCGTGCGCGGACGGTGCTCGCAGCCCCTGGCGGATCATCTGGCGGACGACGTCGAGGTGCTCCGGCGCGATGGCGTCGAACAGCGCGAGCCGCGCGAGGTCCAGGTCCGAGTCGAAGGCGTCGTCGAGCGCCGCGAGCGCCACCCGCCAGGGTTGCCGGATGGCCTGGTCGCCGCCCGCGAGCCGGAGCGGACGCAGCGTCGCCACGCGTCGGAAAGAGCGCGCGTTGCCCACCAGGATCTCGCCGCCCCACGAGCTGCCGTCGGGGCCGAGGCCGGTGCCGTCGTAGGCCACGCCGATGACGGGTCCGGTCAGCCCGTGCTCAGCCAGAGCGCTCGCGACGTGGGCGTGATGGTGCTGTACCGCGACGTGCTCGACG
>Ga0233425_10008630_pt1 | contig 13394 bp, 12 predicted proteins | sample Watercolumn_Towu_2_FD_181712 | JGI IMG/M metagenome (GOLD analysis project Ga0233425, IMG submission 181712) | Freshwater microbial communities from Lake Towuti, South Sulawesi, Indonesia - Watercolumn_Towuti2014_140_MG | ecosystem: Environmental > Aquatic > Freshwater > Lake | place...
CCAGCCCTGGATGATGCGACCAGGCACGGCGTCCTGCTTCAGGCGGAACACCGGCACGCTGAAGCTGTGCAGCACGTCCCGCGAGACCAGGTTGTAGTGGTAGGTCTTGCCGACCTCGACGTGGAGCTCGTCCGCGGTGCGGATGTCGTCCTCGGTGCCGAGCTTCCCGTCGGGGCCGGGGTGCTCGAAGCTCCACGCCCACTGCTGCGAGATGACGTTCACCTTGGCGTCGGGCGCGGGCATGGTCTGCTTGACCTCCACCCAGACCTTGATGGCCATCGCGATGATCACGATGTCGCAGACCAGCACTGCGTTGTGCGGCCGCGTGATCCACTTCTTCTCTTCCTTCTTCTCGCCGCTGATGTACTGGGCCTTCTGGCCTTCCTTCGCCTTGAACTTGAAGATGAAGTAGAAGAACACGCCCTCGGCGATCAGGAACCAGAACCCGACCAGCACGGTGATCAGGGTGATCAGCCCGTCGATGCTGGCGGCGTAGGAAGAGGCTTGCGGTACGAGGAGCTCGATCATTGGTGTGCGCTCTCCGCGGGCGGCTGGGGCGTGGAGCTGGGCTCACCGCTCAGCACGAACAGGGCCACGGCCGCCACGTAGGCGATGCAGCCGGCAAACGTGATGTAGAAAGTCCACTTGGCGAGGTCGTCGACGCTGATGTCCTTGGCCATGACGGTGTCCTCACTTCGACTGCGCGATGAACGCGGCGATGTCGCGGGCGGCCTCGTCGTCCGGGAGCATCGTCGCCTGCGGGCGCATCATCCCGCCCGTGGCGTCCTCCGGGTGCGTGCCGCGAGCGCCCTTGCGGAAGTGCATGAGCTGCGTCGCGATGTAGAAGTCGCTCTGAGCCTGGAGCGGCGGCGCCTTCGTGCCCTCGTTGCCCTCGCCGTTCGCGCCGTGGCAGGCGGCGCAGGGCTTGTAGAGCGCCGAGCCGCGTGCCGGGTTCGCGTCCAAGATGCGCGGCTCCGGCCGGAAGCGTGGCATCTTCGAGACGAAGCCCGCGATGGTCTTCACGTCGACGTCGCTCGTCAGCGTGCGCGCGATGGGGCGCATCTGCATGCCGGTGATGTCGTCCGGGTGGGCGCCGCGTTGCCCGCTCCGGAACTTGATCAGCTGCGCCTCGACGTACCAGGCGGGGAGACCCGCGATGGCCGGCGTGTTCGCGTGGTGGTTTCCGAGGCCGTTCGGTCCATGGCATTGCGTGCACAGCTCGTAGAGCTCGGGGCCCGAAGCCGTGCCACCCGCGGGGGCCTGGTCACACCCGGACAGCGACAGAGTCGCGACCGCGCTGACGGCGAAGATGGCCCAGGCGCGCAATGTCTGCGCAGACCGGCGACGGAGAGTCGTCATCTGTCCAATCCGCATCTTGCTCGGCCCGAAAGCTACAGGAAGCAGCCGGGTCTTCAACAGTTTTCCGCCCCAACGGGGACACATCGGTGGGTGTAAGGGCGCGGCACAGTAACGATCCCTGTGCCCGATAGGCACGGATGCACTTCCCCTTCGACACGACTGCGCTCACCCACGCGTCCGCGCTGCGGACAACCCGGAGGCGAAAGTCGGGACGGCTCAGGGCGTCGAAGAGGGCGCCGGGGCGGCCGTGGGCGCCTTCGGCGCGGGCGCCGGCTCGGGAGCAGCGCCGTCCGTGGCGGCCGCGGCCGCGTCACCCTCTGCCGCGGCCTCCGCGCCGCCGTCCGCGTCCTGCGCGGGCTCCGGCGGTGGCGGCGGCGCCGGCGTGGCGGCCGCGGGGTTGTCCTGCAGCTGCTTGACCACGAGCGCCATCGCACGGTCGACCGGCACCGTGGCGATGCCCTTCTTCTTGTCTGCCCAGGCCGCGGGCGCGACGAGCTCGCCCTGCTGCTGCAGCCGGAGGTCCTTCGCCGGGCGCTCGACGTCGATGGCCTGGTTCGCGGACTTCGACTCCTCGGCGCCCGCGGTCATGTTCGTGAAGGCGATGAAGCCTGCAACGCCCACGACGCCGAGGGCCACCAGGATGGCGGGGACCGGGCTGCTCTTCTCTTCGTGTTTCGCGCTTGCCATGTGTGTCTCGCTCCAGAGCAGCCGATCAGAAGTTCTCGAACGCCAGTGACTTGTCGAGCCGAGGGTCCTTGACCGGAACCAGGTTCACCTTCTGCGAGTTGAACGCCGCCGCCGCGATGAACAGGCCAAGCATCGCGACCGTGCAGGTCACGTCCAGGATGCTGAAGGGCAAGCTCTCGGTGTGCATGTGGGGCTTCACGAGCCAGAACATGTCGAGCCAGTGCACGACCAGGATCCAGATGGCCCAGAAGGCGAGCGCCTTCTTGTTGCGCTTCACCTGGCGCGACATCAGCCCGAAGAACGGGATCACGAAGTTCACGGCGACCATCACGAAGGACACGGTGCCCCAGGGTCCGTGGGCCCGGATGTGGTACCACTCGGTCTCTTCCGGGATGTTCGCGTACCAGATCAGCATGAACTGGCTGAAGGCGATGTAGGCCCAGAAGGCCGTGAACGCGAACATCATCTTGCCGATGTCGTGGAAGTGCTCGGCGGTCACGGACCTCGCGAGGCGGCCGTTCTTCTGCAGCCACATCAGGGTGAGCGCCAAGAAGGAGTTGAAGCTGACCACCGCTCCGGCGAAGTAGTAGACGCCGAAGATGGTGGAGTACCACTTGGGCTCGAGCGTCATCACGAAGTCGATGGCCGCGAAGGTCAGGGTCAAGGCCAAGAGCAGCATGCTGGGCGCCGACACCGCCTGGAGCTTCGAGCGGATCTCCGGGGCGCCCGTCTTGTCCTGCTCGACGCTCTTCTTGAACATGAACAGCGAGAGCGCGCTCCAGAAGCCGAAGTAGATCACCAATCGCACCACGAAGAAGCCGGTGTTCAGGTAGGCCGCCTTCTTGTGGAGCAAGTGGTCGCCGTGCATCTTGTGCGAGTCCGCCCACAGGTAGAGCGTGGTGTCCCCCATCAGCGTCGGGATCACGATGGGCAGCGACAAGAGGCCGAGCAGCGGCATCGTCGAGGCGAGCAGCTCGCCGACACGACGGATGACCGTGCTCCACTTGGCGTTCACCAGGTGCTGCAGCGTGACCCACCACAGCGCGCCCAGGCCGATGCTCAGCACCCAGGCATAGGCGGTGAGGTAGGAGTGCATGAACTGGCTCTTGTTCCCGCCGGTGAAGCCCACCGCCAGGCTCGCGACCAACGCCAGGGCGCCCACGATGCCGCCCAGCTGCGTGAGCTTCGGCGCGAGGGCGTCCATCTTGATGTTGTCGCCGAAGCCGTCGTCTTTCGCGTGCTCTTTTGCTTTGGCCATCTTCCGGCTCTCCACTCACTTCAGGGCGGCGCGCTCGGCGTCCGTGAGCTCACTGGCGGGGGCGGCCTTGCTCTTTTGCAAGGCGCGCAGGTAAAGGACCACGGCCCAGCGGTCCTCGACGGACATCTGCGAGGCATAGGGCGGCATGTTGCGGACGCCGTTGGCGATGGCGTCGTAGAGCTGGCCGACGGGCATCTTCCCGAGGTACTCGAGGCCCAGGTTGGTCGGCGGCACCCAGGTGCCCTCCGCCAGCGCCGAGGCGCGCTGCGCGACCATGCCGTCGCCGTTGCCGCTCATGCCGTGGCAGGGCGCGCAGAAGACCTCGAAGCGCTGCTTGCCACGGGCCATGGCGGCCTCGTCGATCTTGAAGCTCGAGGGGAAGGTGCGGACGAACTGGCCGTCGACCTTGCCGGTCGTCAGGTGGTCGTCGTCGACGTGCTCGTCGGCGGCCACGGTGCCCGGCTCCGGCGCGCGCATCGCCATGTTGTCGGGGAACAGCTTGTTGGGCTGCTGGGCCTGGAACTTGTTCTGCCAGTCCATGTCGCCCATGGCGTGGATGCGCGGCTCGGTGTTGCGCGAGGTCCGCATCTTGGCGAACACACCGAAGGGCACCAGCGCGACGACCGCGACCACGGCCAGGGTGAGCACGATCTTCCCCGGCACTTGCGCCGGTGTGGACTCGTCCTCGTAGACGTCCTCGAGCGTCACGGGGTGGGTCGCCGCGAGCATCTCGTGGGTCTCGGCGGCGTCCCAGCGCTCGTCCGCCCGCTCGATGTAGAGGAAGAAGCGATCGTCGGTGACCTTGGCGAATTGCTGCTTGTGATCGAGGGGGTGCGAGGGGTGGGGCAGGTTGTTGAGGAGCAGCATGCCGCCCAGGGCCGCGAAGGCGCTGAACAGCACGGTCAGCTCGAAGTACACCGGCACGTTGGCCGGGATGCTCCACATCGGCTTGCCGCTGGAGATGAACTTGTAGTCGAGGGCGTTCGTCCACCACTGGAGCGCGATGGCCGTGGCGAGGCCGGTGAGGGCCGCGACCAGCACGATCCAGGGCAAGCTGGTCATGCGGATGCCCATGGCGCGCTCGATGCCGTGGATGGGGAAGGGCGTGTAGGTGTCCCACTTCTGGTAGCCCGCGTCGCGCACCTTCTTGCAGGCCGCGACCAACGCACTCGGCGTCTCGTACTCGGCCAGGATGCCGTGGAGGCCGCCCGCGCTCACCGGCGCGTCGGAGCGCCTCTCTTCCTTGTGTTCGTCGCTCATGGCCGCTCCGTCAGTGATCGTCCCCGTGCGCGTGCGCGGAAGGGTGGAACGCCTTCACCTCGGCCATGGCGACCATGGGCAGGTAACGGCAGAACAGGAGGAACAGGGTGAAGAAGAGGCCGAAGCTGCCGGCCAAGAGGGAGAAGTCCCAGAAGGTCGGGGTGTAGTAGCCCCAGCTCGAGGGCAGGAAGTCGCGGGAAAGGCTGGTGATCACGATCACGAAGCGCTCGAACCACATGCCGATGTTCACGACCACGCCCACCACCAGGATGACCCAGGGGTTGGTGCGCATCTTCTTCCACCAGAAGACCTGGGGGCTGACGACGTTGCAGAAGATCATGCACCAGTAGGACCAAGCGAAGGGCCCCATGGCGCGGTTCACGAAGGTGAACATCTCGTAGTCGCTGCCGCTGTACCAGGCGACGAAGAACTCCATCGAGTAGGCGTAGCCAACCATCATGCCCGTCGCGAGGATGATCTTGGCCATCAGCTCGAGGTGCCCGACGCTGATGATGCGCTTCAGCCCGAAGAACTGCCGAGCCGGCACCGCCAGCGTCACCACCATGGCGAAGCCGCCGAAGATGGCGCCGGCCACGAAGTAGGGCGGGAAGATGGTGGCGTGCCAACCGGGCAGCTGCGCCGTCGCGAAGTCGAAGGACACGACCGAGTGCACGCTGAGCACGAGGGGCGTGGCCAGCGCCGCGAGGATCAGGTACGCGCGCTCGTAGCGGTGCCACTGCCGGCTCGAGCCGCGCCAGCCCATGGCGGCGATGCCGTAGGCGAGGCGGCGGACCTTGGTGGTGGAGCGATCGCGGAAGGTCGCGAAGTCCGGGATCATGCCCATGTACCAGAACAGCGTGGACACCGTGAAATAGGTGCCGACGGCGAACACGTCCCACTCGAGCGGGCTCCGGAACTGGGGCCACATGCTCATCTGGTTCGGCAGCGGGAACATCCAGTACGGCAGCCAGGGGCGGCCGACGTGCAGGCCCGGGAAGACGCCGGCGCAGATGACCGCGAAGATGGTCATCGCCTCGGCGAAGCGGTTGATGGCCGTGCGCCAGTTCTGCCGGAGCAAGTAGAGGATGGCGCTGATCAGCGTGCCGGCGTGGCCGATGCCGACCCAGAACACGAAGTTCACGATCGGCATCGCCCAGAAGACCGGGTTCATGTTCCCGAAGATGCCGATGCCGGTCCAGAACAGCCAGCCGATGCTGACGCCGAAGACGCTGAGCAGCGTCAGCGCGATGCCGAAGGCGATGTACCAGCCACGCGGCGGCTTCGGGAGCTCGGCCACGCGGGCGACGTTGTCGGTGATCTGCGCGAAGGCGTTCGGGCCCTTGGGGGCCGCGTCGAACGGGTTCACGTCGGTCGCTTGCGCCATGGCTCAGCCGAGCTCCGGGTTGGGGTTCTTGACGCGCGCCAGGTAGGACACGCGCGGGCGGTTGTTCAGCTCCGCGAGCAGGTGGTACGCGCGGTCGAGGGCCGTGAGCTTCGCGACGGCGCTCTGCTTGTCGTTCAGGTTGCCGAAGGCGATGGCGCCGGTCGGGCAGGTCTGCTGGCAAGCCGTCTGGATCTCGCTGTCGCGGATCGCGCGCTTGGCGTTCTTGGCCTTGATCTTGGTGTTCTGGATGCGCTGCACGCAGAACGTGCACTTCTCCATCACACCGCGGGCGCGAACGGTGACCTCCGGGTTGAAGACCATGGCCTTGACCCGGTGCCGGTCGTTCTCCATCCCGTGCCAGGGCGTCTGCCCGACCTTGTCCAGGTGGTAGTTGAAGTAGTTGAAGCGCCGCACCTTGTAGGGGCAGTTGTTCGCGCAGTAGCGCGTGCCGATGCAGCGGTTGTAGACCATGTCGTTCAGGCCTTCGTGCGTGTGCATGGTGGCGCCGACGGGGCACACCTGCTCACACGGGGCGTTGTCGCACTGCTGGCAGGGCAGCGGCTGCCAGACCACCCCGGCCTCCTCGGCCTTGCCGCTGTAGTAGCGGTCGACGCGCAGCCAGAGCAGCTCGCGGCCACGCTTCACGTTCTCCTCACCCACCACGGCGATGTTGTTCTCGGCCTGGCAGGCGGTGATGCAAGCGCTGCAGCCGATGCACTTGCCGAGGTCGATGGTCATGCCCCACTTGTTGCCGTCGTACTTGACGGGCTCCTCCCAGAGCTGGAGCAGTGGCGGGTGGTGCACGACGTGCTTGGCGAAGTCGGGCTGCTTCTTGTAGGCGGCGAGGCTCGCCTCGCGCACCAGCATCGGGACGCGCTCGTCCGTCCCCTTGCGACCGACCGCGTCGATGGCGTGGACGTCCTGCGTCGTCGCGAGGTGCACCCGCGAGCCGCCGCCCTGGACCGACAGCCCCGAGCCGAAGCGGTGGAGCTTCGCGCTGCGGAGCTTGTAGGCGTTGGCGCCGACCGGCGTGGTCGGGGTGACGTCGCCGTTGTGCCCGCCGACGATGCCCGCGGAGGTCCGGCCGTAGCCGAGGGCGACCTTCACGGTACCGGTGGCCTGCCCCGGCGCGATCATCACCGGCAGCTCGATGCTCTGCCCGCCGACCGAGAGCTTGGCCATCGTGCCGTCGGTCACGCCGAGCGCGGCCGCCGTGGTCGGCGCGATGAGCGCTGCGTTGCCCCAGGTCAGCTTGGTGAACGACTCGGGCAGCTCCTGCAGCCAGGAGTTGTTGGCCCAGCGACCGTCGTAGACCTTGGGGCAGTGGCCGAGCAGGAGCTCGAGCTGGCCGTTCTGCGCGTCGAGACCGCCGGCCTCGCCTCCCTCGAGCTTCACCGGCGCGATGGCCTGGAGCTTCGGCGTCACCTTCTCGAGCTGGCCGGCAGCGGCGACGCCGGCTTGCACCAGGCGGTTCCACTTGCGGTCGTCGGCGTAGGCGTTCTTGTGCGTGCGGCGCACCAGGTCCTTGGCATTCCAGGCCACGTCCTCGGTGAGCAGCGCGACGACCTCGATGGCCGCCTTGCCGCCGAAGAGCGGCGCGATGAGCGGCTGGCCGATGCCGAGCGTGCCGTCCCACGCGGCCGTGTCGCTCCAGGTCTCCAGGAAGTGGGCGAGGGGCACGTGCCAGGTCGAGACCTTGGCGGTCTCGTCGACGTAGCTGGTGACCGCGATGCTGGTCTTGGCCTTGGCGTAGGCGCCCGCGAAGTCGAGATCCGCCGGGGCGCTGTAGACCGGGTTTTCGCCCAGCACGAGCAGCGTGTCGACCTGCCCGCTGGCGAGGTCGGCGACCAGCGACTCGAGCTGCTTCGCGCGGCTCGGGACGTCGGCCTCCTCGGAGTAGCTGACGGTGTTGCCCACGTTGCCCAGCACCACATTGAGGCGCGCAGCGATGGCGTGGACCTCCGGCGGCTGGTGAGGACCGGCGATCACCAGCGAGCTGCCCTTGTTCGCGGCCAGGTCCTTGGCCAGCGCGTCGAGGAGCTTGCTCACCTTGGCGTCGCTCAGGAACGCGGCGCCGGGCTTCGGCTGGGCCGCGCCGAGATCCGCGCCTGCACCGGCAAGCGCGCTCACCGCGGCGTCGAGCGCGGCGGCGAAGGCCTTCACCAGCTCCGCGCGGATCGCGAGGCGGTGGTCGGCGATGCTGCCGGCATGGGAGTAAGCCGGCTCGATCACGTAGAGCCGGTTCATGCGCGGTGCGTCCGGGTCGCGGCCCGCGGCGACGGCGCGCGCGTTGCGCAGGCCCATCGGGAACGCCGGGCCGACGAAGTCGGCGTCGAGGCTGACGATGACGGCCGCCTTGGCGCAGTCGAGGTGCACGCGGTGCGGCTTGCCGAAGGCGAGCTTGGTGCCCGCGCGCTCCTCGTCGCCCGGCGCGACGGCGTCGTGCTCGAGCCACTTCGCCTGGGGGTACTTGGTGAGCGTTTCCTTCTTCAGCGCGGCGAGCGTCGGCGAGCTGGACGCGCCCGTGAGCACGTACAGGCCCTTGCCGCCCGCGGACTTCAGCTTGCCGAACTGCTCCTTGGCCGCGGCCGAGAAGTCCTTCCACTCCGCCTTCTGGCCACCCTTCAGCACGCCCTGGCTGCGGTCCGGATCGTAGAGCTCGAGCACGCTCGCCTGGTGCCAGGCGTTCGCAGCACCCAGGTTCGCCGGGTGCGCGGTGTTGCCCTCGACCTTGACCGGGCGCCCGTCGTAGCTCGTCGCCATCAGGCCGACGGCGAGGCCGCCGATCTCCATCGTGGTCGCGTAGTGGCGCGCCTCGCCCGGGACCATCCCCTGCGGGCGCTTCGCGAAGTCGATCATCTTGTCTTCCTTCCAGCGGCAGCCGGAGAGGCCGGCCAGCGCGAAGGAAGCCCCCATCACCTGCATGAAGCGGCGGCGGGCCGGGGAGCCGGGCTCCTCATCGAGGGGCACGCGGAACTCGCGCTCGACGGTCTCGAGGAACTCGGGGTCCTGCTCGAGCTCGGCCAGGCTGCGCCAGTACGAGGGCTTGTCGTTCACCGGTGACATGTGGAGCAGTCCTCGGGGGGGTTGATGTTGTTGGCCTTGCGGAACTCGGCGCCGAAGCTGGGGGACGGCTGCTGCCAGGTCATGTTCGTGGCTTCGGACGGCGGGCGCAGGTGCTGCTCCGGCGCGCGGTGGCACTCGAGACACCAGCCCATGCTGAGCGACTCCTTCTGGTAGACCTCGACCATCTGGTCGACGCGCCCGTGACAGCTCACGCAGCCGATGCCGCGGGTCACGTGGGCGCTGTGGTTGAAGTAGACGTAGTCCGGCATGTCGTGGACCTTCACCCACTCCACCGGCTTGCCACTCTTCATGCTCTCGCGGATGGGCTCGAGCGCGGGGCTCGCCGCCTTGATGCGCGCGTGGCAGTTCATGCACGTCTCCGTGGGAGGCGTGGCCGCGTGCGCCGCCCGGTCCACGGTGTTGTGGCAGTAGCGGCAGTCGATGCCGAGCGCGCCGGCGTGCAGCGCGTGGCTGTACGGGACCGGCTGCTTCGGCTGGTAGCCGACGTCGGTGGTCTTCGGGGAGAACCCGTACCAGACCAGCGCGGTCAGGTAGACCGGGGCGACGCCGAGCACGACGCCGGCGAGTTGCCGGGTCTTATTGGCCCATCGCGGGAACGTGAATGGCTTCATCGTTTCGACCCTGAGCTGGGTCGCCCGGTGTGCGACCTGCACGGGACCGGACGAGGAGGTGTTCGGGGCGCCCCCCGGTACCACGAGGCGGGGATGGAATGCGACAGAAGAGACTCACGAAGCCTCGTGAAATGACGGGCGTCTTTCGGTGCTGAAACACGACCCCCTTCACGCCGGGGTCCGGCGCTCCGCCGCGCGGCGGGGTTATGCTGCAAAGCCTCGGGTCTTGTAAAGCCCCAACTCGAGACCCGGTAGTCGGCCCGGGGCTTCTACTCGGCCAGCTCGCGGAGCCGCTCGACGCTGGCGACGCGCACGACCCTTCCGCGCGCCAGGGCTCCGGCGGCGCGCAGATCGGCCAGCGTCCTCGACAGCGTCTCCGGGCGCATGCCCAGCATCCCCGCCAGCACGCGGTGCGGCGTCTTCAGCGCTTCGTCGCTACCGTCCGCTTCGCTGTGCTGCAGGAGAAAGCGCGCGACTCGACGCAGCGCCGGGCCCTGCAACGCTTGACGCTCGCCGACCCGCCGCGCGGACTCCTCGAGAGCGTAGGTGAGCGCGGCGCCGGCGGGTGTCCCGCGATCACCCAGCCACGCTTCGGCGGCGGCGTGATCGAGCGTGCAGTAGGCGACGTCGGTGAGCGCCCAGACCTGATACGGCATCGGTTGGTCGAGCAGGAGCTCGAGGCCGAGCAGAGTGTCGGGCCCGCGCACCGCGCACGACACCTCCGCACCCGAGGCCGCGTTCGAGCTCAGCACCACCTGCCCCCGCCGCAGGTAGACGACCGCCTCGGGCTTCACCCCTTGCTGCAAGAGCACGCTCCCTGCGGCCCGGCGGGTGTCCCGGAATGGACACTCGGCGACCCCGGAGCGCGTCACCAACCCGCAGGTCTGACAGCGAAGTGGCATCGGTGCCGTCATCGGCGCTGTACGGATTATGGCACGATTGACGGAGATCAATGCGACTGCCTTCGACATCGGCCATGGGGGCGCATGCGCTGGTTTTGCGTGCTCCTTTTTCTCCTGGCGACCGCCTGCGACAAGCAGGGCGCCGCGCCCGCCACGCCGAAGAGCGGGGGACCTTCGGCGGCGCCGAAGGCCCAGCCTTCGGCCGATCCCGCCAAGAAAGACGGCGAGGAAGGCATCGTCCCGCCGCCGGACAAGCCGGGGTACGCAAAGCCCGAGTGAAACCGTGCTAGCCGTGCGGCGGTGCGGGTCCTACTGCTCCGCCCGGCCGCGCGTGAGCGCTTCGGTCTAGGTCCTTTTTTCCGGGTCGAGCCCCTGGGGCTCGAGTACCTGGGCGCGGCCCTCCAGCGCGAAGCCCACGAGGTGGAGATCCGCGACCTGCGACTCGGCTCGGCGCTCGGCCGGCGAACGCCCGATCTCGTCGGCCTCTCGTGCATCCACACCCTCGACGTGCCCGAGACCCTCGCGCTGGCGCGTCGGGTGAAGCAGCGCTGGCCCGCCGCCTTCGTCGTGGTGGGCGGACCCGCCGCCGCGGCCGACCCCGCTCAGTTCGAGAGCCGCGACGTCGACGCGGTCGGTCTCGGTGCCGGCGAGCGCACCCTGCCGCGGCTTGCCTCGGCGCTCGCTCGCGGTGAGCTCTCGGGCAGCATCACGGGCTTCCGCCTCAGGGGCCGCGACTTGGTCCGCGCGGTGAGCGACGAGGACGACGGCATCGACCCGGCGCTCCTGCCCGCCCGCGAGCTCGTGGCCGGCCATCGCAAGCACTATCGCTGCGTGCACCGCGCGCCCATCTGGGCCGTCGAGACGGGCCGCGGTTGCCCGTTCCGCTGCGCCTTCTGCGCCGTCGGCCGTGCCGACAGCTACCGCGCTCGCGACGTCGACGCGGTGTGCCGCGACCTCGCCGAGGTCGGCGGCGACGTGTTCGTGGTCGACGATCTCTTCTTCTACCCGCGCGAGCGCAGCCGCGAGCTCGCCCGCGCCCTCGCCGCCCGCGGCGTGAAGAAGCGCTGGCTGCTGGTGCAAACGCGCGCCGACACCGTCGCGCGGAGCCCGGAGCTGCTCCAGGCCTGGCGCCCCCTGGCAGAGCGCTTCGATCTGTTCTTCGGCTTCGAGGCCGCCACCGACCGCGCGCTCTCCGCGCTGCAGAAGGACGCCACCGTCGCCGACTCCGAGGCCGCGGTGCTCCTCGGCCGCGAGCTCGGCTTTGGCGTGACCGGCAACTTCGTGGTCGATCCGGACTGGGGCGAGCGCGACTTCGAGGACCTCTGGGCACTGCTCGAGCGGCTGCGCCTCGACCGCGTGGGCTTCACCGTGCTCACGCCGCTGCCCGGCACGGACTACTACGAGCAGGCACGCGCGCGCCTCGCCGAGCAGGATCTCGCGCGCTTCGACATGCACCACGTGCTCTGGGAGCCGCGCCTCGGCCGCCGCCGCTTCTACGAGCTGATGGTCGAGAGCTGGAAGAAGAACGTGCTCTCGTCCGGCTTCGCCTCGCGGCGCTGGCTCAGCTGGTTCCGCGGCATCGGCCTCAGCGAGGCCCTCGCGCTAGCCGGCGTGCTCTACCGCACGCAGCGCCTGATGAACGTGGACGCCTACCTCGACGACACCTTCCCACCGGAGCTGCCGGCGCTGCTGACGGAGTAGCGCCCGTCAACCCGGCTCGAAGGGAAACGGCTGGCTCACGCTGACCGGAGCGCGTGCGGGCTCCCGGAAGCGCAAGAGCGTGACCGCTCGCAGGCTGCAGGCAACGACCTCCGCGTCGGGGAGGTCCGAGCCCGCGCTTGGAGGGTCACCGGCTCGGCCGGCTTCGCAAAAATGGGTTACGCTCCGAACGTGACGACCGCGCGCCAGCTTCACTACGACTACGCGGAGTACCTCGCTTCGCTCGAAGCGAGCACGCTGAAGCTCGAATACTGCCGGGGGGTCATCTACGCGATGGCCGGCGGCACCCGGGCGCACGCGCAGCTTTCCGCGGCGACTATCGTCGCGCTCGCAGGCGCATTGCCGAAGACCTGCCGCGTGGCCACCTCGGATCTCAAAGTCCGCGTCGAGGCGCTGGAGCTCTCGACCTTCCCCGACGCCTCGGTGACGTGCGGCGAGGCCCAGTCCTCGACCCTCGACGCAAACGCCGTCGTGAATCCCAGCTTGCTGGTCGAGGTGACGAGCAAGTCCACCGAGGACTACGACCGCGGCGAGAAGCTCGAGAGCTACAAGCGGCTCGAGTCGCTGCGCGCCGTGCTCATCGTTTCCCATCGCGAACGACGCGTGACGGTCATCGAGCGCGGCGAACGGGCGGACTGGACCGAGTGCGAGCTCCACGCCGGCGAGCGGGTCACCTTGTCCCTGCACGGCGTCTCATTCCCCGTGGACGCCATCTACGACGGGATCGAGCTCGATCCGGTCTGAGGCCCCCCGCTCCCCGCACCCCCTTCGCGCTCCTCCCACCCTGCGCTGCCACTGCCCTCTGCCCTTTGCACCCGCGCTCTGCGCGCACGCGGGTCACCAGGGCGCGTGCAGCTCATCCCGCGCTCCGATAGGGTGCCTGGCTGGCTGATCAGGATGAGGCTCGAACCGTCGGTTGACCGTCGCGCTGAGCCGCCTCACCCCTCCGCCCTCTCCGCGCTGCCTCTGCCCTCTGCCCGCTGCACCCGCGCTCCGCTCGCGTTCGGGTCAGAAGCGCGCGTGCAGCGGGCAGTGGGCAAAGCGAGTGGGAAGAGGGTGGAAGAGCGGGAGGACGGAGCGCGGATGGTGGAGCGGGCGCGTACACGCGCACCCATTCCCCCCCCGCG
>Ga0233425_10008631_pt1 | contig 13393 bp, 8 predicted proteins | sample Watercolumn_Towu_2_FD_181712 | JGI IMG/M metagenome (GOLD analysis project Ga0233425, IMG submission 181712) | Freshwater microbial communities from Lake Towuti, South Sulawesi, Indonesia - Watercolumn_Towuti2014_140_MG | ecosystem: Environmental > Aquatic > Freshwater > Lake | place: Indonesia...
GGACGGTCGACGATGCCACCACCGCTGTGGCCTTTCAGCAACTCGGTGTGCTGCTCCTGCTGCGGGACGCGCCCAATGAGGCCATTGCCGCCCTCCGCCAGGCGATTACCCTGTGGCCGGCGCTCGCGTCGGCCTACCTCTACCTTGGGCAGGCCTACGATCAGAAGCAGGAACCGGAGACCGCGCTCGACCAGTTCCGCAAGGCGGCCGAATTCGCGCGTCGCCCCGAGCAGCCCGGGCACCCCGTCCGACTTGTGCCGTGGGCGCCTTGGGTGCTGATGGGAACCGTCCAATACAAGCTCCAGCAGTATGAGGCCGCGCGAAACTCCCTGTGCGAGGCAATTCGTTTGAATGCGGATTTTCCGGGTACTCATACGCTCTTGGGTGTGATTCACCTTACTATGGGCCGGCCGGATGCCGCCGTTGATGCGTTCGAGACCGCCCGCCGCTTGGGGGATAGCACCTCGTCGCTTTTCGTCAACATCGGGGCCGCGCACAACCGGCTTGGCAATTCCGAAAAGGCCGTACTGGCATTTCAAGAGGCCCTGGCCAGGGAGCCGGAGTCGCAGAACGCCCGCCTTGGTCTCTGTCAGACATATGCGCAACTGGGGCGATGGTCGGAACTGGTGGAAGAGGGTCATGCGCTTCTCCAACAAGGGGTCGTCGAACCTGCGCTCTATCGCCTCATCGGCAAGGCGTTGTGGAACCTGGAGGCATGGACAGCGGCGGTTCCGATGTACGAGGCGCTGTGCGCGCTTGGAAATCCGACGCCCTCCGACTGGAGCGGCCTGGCGATCGCCGAGCTCGGCGCCGGACAACCGCTCAAGGCGCTGCAGATCGCCGAATACACGCTCGGACTTAACCCTCCACAAGAACTCCGACTGCTCCTTCAGTCCGTTGTCGTGGAGGCCCGAGAGGCTCTCCGCCCGGATCCCGTTCTTTCGTAACGCGCGTCTTCATTTTATGCCTTTCGATACGATGATTGTGATCGACGCCGACAACCGGCTCCCTACGGAATTCGATAAAGAGATCGACCTGCCGATCCGATTACGTATGTGTCCGGATGCTCCGTACTCGCCACCCACACAATGAAAGGAGATGCAATGCACTGTGCGCAACCACGACAGAAGCATGCTGAGTGGTGCGTGAAGCTCCGCGGTGCGATCACTGCAGGCAACCGGTGCGATCCTGGAAAGTGGCTGTACGGCGAAGCAACGCAGCAATTCGGCTGTTCGCCGGTGTACAACAAGGTGTCGCCAGGCACGCTCACTTTCACCTGAAAGAGAGGCGTTGAAGAGTCATGCGTAGCGGAGAAGCGACGTGAAAATTCTCATTGCAGAAGACAGCGCGGTCGCGCGGCGGCTCCTGGAGGCCACCATTCGCCGGTGGGGGCATGAGGTGATCGCGGTCGCGGACGGGGCGCTGGCGTGGCAGGCCATGGAGCGACCCGATGCGCCGACCCTGGTAATCCTCGACTGGATGATGCCTGAGATAGACGGTGTGGAGGTATGCCGGAGGATCAGGCAACGTGATGATGGTCGGTATACCTATGTGATCCTCCTGACGGCGAAGAATCAGAAGGAGGACATTGTCTACGCGATGGACGCCGGCGCCGACGATATGATCGGCAAGCCGTTCGACTCAGAAGAACTGAGAGTCCGGGTTCGCGCCGGCGAGCGGATGTTGGATCTGCAAGCCCGCCTGTTGGCGGCCCAGGAATCGCTCCGGCGTCAAGCGACGCACGATTCCCTGACCGGACTGTGGAACCATGGAGTGATTATGGAGCTGCTCGAGCGAGAGTTCGTAAGATCCTGCCGTGAAGGACGCTCGATGGGCGTGATCATGGCGGATCTGGATCATTTCAAGCGGATCAACGACGCCTATGGGCACCAGGTTGGGGACAGGGTGCTTCAGGAGGTTGCCGGGCGACTCCGCGAATCTCTTCGTGAATACGATGGAGCAGGCCGTTATGGGGGAGAGGAGTTTGTGATTGTTGCTCCCAACTGTGATCGGCGGCAGGCGGCAGGGCTGGCAGAGCGGATCAGAACGGCGATCGCCGACCGTCCTTTCCCAACCCATGATGGGACCCTCGCCGTGACGATGAGCTTCGGTGTGACCGCCGGCGAGCCTGGGAGCGATGAGGAAGCGGCCCATCTCATCCGTGCCGCCGATGAGGCGCTCTATCAGGCCAAAGAGCAGGGGCGAAATAAGGTTGTCGTGTTTGGGGCCGAGTATACGGCAGGACCGGAGGAAACGGCACTCAAGCATCCCGCGACAGGCTGGGGGGATGCGTCGGTTGCCCCGACGGCGGACGTGTCAAGCGATAGCGCTTATGGGAAAGACGGACATAACCGATAGATAAGGATGTGTGGGAGATGCAATAAAGAGAATGTGAGGGGGGATGGTGAGCCGCTCAATTACTCCATTCGATACGGCTGAAGGCGAGTTGGAGGGGATCGTCTGGCGCATTCGGGAAGTGTCCGCGATCATGCCTCAGCTCGTGATGGAGATCATCCGGATTACCAACGATCCGCAATCCTCCGCGGCCCAACTGCAGGGCGCCGTCGAACGCGACCCCTCGCTGGCCGCGCGCCTGATGCGGACGGCGAACTCACCCGCCTATGGATTGCGACGGCATCTGAATACCGTGCGTGAGGCCATCTGCTACCTGGGTTTCAATGAGGTGAAGAATCTCGTGGTCACGACGTCTCTCGCCGGCGTCTTCAAGGCGGACGCGGTGGTCGGCTGTTACAGTCGGCGCGGCTTGTGGCGACATCTGGTCTCGGTGGCGGCCGCCTCCCGTTTTGTGGCGTCGCGCTGCGGCATACGGCGATTCGAAGAGGCCTACATTGCCGGATTGCTGCACGATTTCGGCCTCATCCTGATGGATCAGTTCCTGCACCAGGCGTTCAACGACATCGTAAGAGTTGTTGCAAGCGGCAAGCCGCTCTGTGAATCCGAACGGAAGCGACTTGGATTCGACCACACCCAGCTCGGCGAGCGAGTGGCCGGCCAATGGAACCTTCCCGCCCCGACAACGGCGGCCCTCCGATACCATCACCGTTCTGATGCGTGCCAAAGCGATCACCGGTGGATAGCCCACACCGTCGAAGTGGCGGATTTCCTGTGCTCTGCAAAGCGGAGGAGCGCCGTCGGCATCCAGAGGGTCGATCCCCCGAGCGGCTCCGCCTTTGCGGCCCTGTCGATCAACCGCCAAGGATACGCGGTGCTCTGGAACGATCTCGACGGGGAGCTCGCAAAGGCCGACGCGCTGATGGCGATTGAATAGGCGGAGCGACAACCCATGACACATCGATGCGGTTTTCCGGAAGACCTGGATAGACTCTTCGGTCCGCAGGAGCAGCAGCCAGAGGCTCGACCGGAACAGGACTCGGTGGGCCTCTTGGGAGCGAGGATTGCGCAACTGGGGCGACAACAACGGGTCTTCGAGGAGGCGCATCAGGAAATCGTGGCCCAGATTCTGGAGACCTCTGATGCGCTCCTCACGGAACAGCGCAGCGCTCTCGCGCGCCGGGAGCAGGAGGTGGCGGCAAGGACGAAAGGATGGCAGGAGCGTGTTGCTGTCCTGGAGCAGGCAAAGGCGGTGTCGGAGCGCGAGGGTCTGGCGGCGCAACAACGTCTTCTGACCCTCGTCTATGCGATCGATGCGCAGATGAAGGCGATTCTCGATGCGACAGCCATACTGGGCAGGGATATTCACACCGTCGAGGCCCATGAGGCGCTGGAATCGATCCGATCCGGGGCGGCCGCTCTATTGGACATCAGCGACACTTGCTGTCATCGAGATGTTCGTGGGGCGGTCGGCGAGGGTGTGCATGGGAACAGAGAGGACGGCGATGATCTGAACGCCACAGGCGAGGCTGATGGGTGTCCGGCGGATTCCGGCCGGCCCTTCGATCGTGACGTGGCTTTGGCTCGGGCAGGCGGCGACAACGACCTTCTCAAGGAACTCGCGACATTGTTCTTGACCGATGGTCCGAAGCACCTGTTGGAGGCGAAGGCCGCCCTCGACAGGGGGGATGGACCGGCTCTCAGCCGTGCGGCCCACACGCTGAAGGGCGCGGCCGGGCTGTTCGGCGCAGGGGAGGTCATGCGGATTACCTCCCAATTGGAACAGCTTCGACGGGTTGATGATCTCGGACATGCGGAGCGGGCCTGCGGTGATCTGGAGGCGGCCATGACCCGCCTGCTTCATGCCCTGAGAGAGTATCTGGAAGGGTGTGGCGACGATAAGCGCGCCTGACGATCCGGCACAGGGAGGTGCAGGAGAATGCGCTCTCAATGTCCGACGGCTCTCATTGTCAATGACGATCCCGCGCAATTGCGGCTGCTCGCCGCTCTCCTCGAGCAGGAAAGGATGGGGGTCCGTTCCTTTACCGGCGCCGAGGAGGCGCTCACATTTCTCATCGAACACGGCCCGGTCGATCTGATTGTCACCGATCTGTACATGCCCGGCATCGATGGGTGGCGATTTTGCCGGTTGCTTCGTTCCCCCGAATACGCGACCCTCAACGCAATTCCTATCCTGGTGATCTCCTGGACCTACGCCGGGGTCGATGCGCGACTCATCAGCGTCGATCTGGGCGCGAACGCATTTCTCCCCGCCCCCTTCGATCCGTCGAGCTTCCGGTCCGCCGTGCGGGACCTGTTGAACGGTCACACGCCGGTTATCCCCTTGACGGTTCTGATCGTCGAAGACAATCCGCTCCAGTCCGACGTCCTGAAGCAGGCGTTTGAAGCCAGGCGGTACACCGTCCACGTCGCAACGACCGGGGAGCAGGGACGCGCCATTTTCCGCGCATCGGCGCCACAGGCGGTCATTCTCAGCGATCATCTGTCCGACATGGCGGGCAGCGATCTGCTGCGCGAGTTCAAGACGCAGGAGATGCCGAGCGTCATCATCATGATGACCAGGAATCCGACGCCGGCCCTGGCCCTTGAATTCATCCAGAAAGGCGCCGACGCCTATGTGCACAAGCCGTTCGAGCCGGACTACCTGCTCGAACTCTGTGAAAAGGCGCGGCGAGAGCGATCGCTGCTGTGGGTCAGAGACCTGCTGGAGATTCGCACCAAGGCGCTGCGCGAATCCGAGGCCCGATACGCGCTTGCCGTCGAGGGCGCCAGCGACGGGCTCTGGGACTGGAGGCTGGAGACCGACGAGATGTACTGCTCCGCCCGCACCATGGGGATGGTCGGGCTCCCCGCACGTGAGGCCCATTTCCACAGGTCGGCCTGGCTGGACAGGGTGCATCCGGAGGATCGTAACCAGGCCATGGCCGAGCTCCAGGCGCATCTGGACGGGTTTACCGCCTACTATCAGGCCGAATATCGGGTGCGTCATGAGGACGGCTCGTATATCTGGGTGCTCGATCGGGGCATGGCGCCGCGCGATGAGATGCGGCAGCCCAGGCGGATGGCCGGTTCCCATACCGACATTACGAAGCGAAAGCTGGCGGAGGTCGCTCAGCGGATGCTGACGACGGCGATCGAGCAGTCTGCCGAGGCGATCATGGTCACCAATGCGGCGGGGGTGATCGAATACGTCAATCCGGCCTTCGAACGGATTACCGGATATTCGAGGTCGGAGGCGCTGGGACGGCATCCGAAGCTGGTCAAAAGCGGTCGGCAGGACCGGGCGTTCTACCGCGAGATGTGGGACATGTGTGCGCGCGGCGAGATCTGGAGCGGCCGTCTGACGGACCGGCGCAAGGACGGAACGCTGATCGAGGTGGAGGAGACAATCTCGCCGGTCCGGGACGCCGCCGGCCACATTATCAATTATGTCGCCGTCTTTCGGGACGTCACGCAAGCAATGAAACTGGAGATCCAACTGCGTCAAGCTGAGAAGATGAAGGCGATCGGCGAGCTGGCGGGCGGGGTGGCTCATGACTTTAACAACCTGTTGGCCGCTATTTTGGGTTCTACGACGCTCCTCAAACTCGGGACACACCCGGAGGATAGGGTGTTTCAGGCGGCCGACCTGATTCAACGGGCCGCCGAGCGGGCTGCGCGGCTGACCAGCCAGCTCCTGGGCTTCGCAAAGCTGGGGAAGCACCAGAACGTTCCGGTTGACCTCCATGACGCCATTCATGAGATCATCGCCTTTCTGAGCCGGACGCTCGACAAGCGGATCGCCATTCGGCAGCAGCTCCGCGCCGAGCAGGCGACGGCGATGGGCGATCCGGATCAGATCCAGCAGCTCCTGCTGAATCTGACCATCAATGCCCGCGATGCCATGCCGGACGGCGGCGAACTCCGCTTCGAAACGGCTGTCGTCGAGTTTGACGCCGAATATTGCCGGTGGCACATGGGCGCGACGCCCGGGACCTATGTGATGCTTGCCGTTTCCGATACCGGTCACGGGATTCCCCGAGAGTTCCAGGACCGGGTCTTCGAACCGTTCTTCACCACGAAGGAACAGGGGAAAGGAACCGGGATGGGGTTGGCGATGGTCTACGGGATCGTGAAGAATCACGGCGGCACGATCCGCCTGTACAGCGAGGTCGGACATGGGACCACCTTTAAGGCGTACCTTCCGCTGATCGCCGCCGATGTCCCGCGCGCCATCGGCACAGGACCGGTGGCATCGCTTATGGGCCGGGGCCGCATTCTGCTGGTTGATGACGAGCCGCTCGTACGGGAGTCCTCGACTGCCTTGTTACAGCAGCTCGGCTATGAGGTTGTCGTTGCCGAGGACGGCCGGCAGGCTGCCGCCTACTACCGTGATCACAGTCGAGAGATCGATCTTGTCATTCTTGACCTCGTGATGCCGAGGTGGGGAGGGCGAGAGACCTTTCACGCCCTGAAAGCGATCGATCCGTCGGCAAGGGTCGTCATCTCGACCGGCTATGGACACAATGAGGTCGTACAGACACTGCTCGATGAGGGGATGGCGGGTTTTGTGCCGAAGCCGTATCACCTCCGGACTCTCACGGAGGTGCTGGCCAGGGTATTGGGACGGAAGGGGTGACAGGCGCGGGGCGTATGGACGCAATACACGTGGACGTAACGGACGCTGCATCGAACCGGTCCGATCGTCGTCGATGGAGCTCGATAGGGCTGATCATCTGTGTCGGGTGTATCGTTTCGCTGGCCCTGTCGCTCATGGTCCGCGAATGGGAGGCGGGACGCCTTGGCGTCGATCTGGAGCGCAAGGCAGACGCCATGACGCGCGACATGACGCGTGATGCGAAAAGCGGTATGCGCACCCTGCGCGCGATCGGCAGCCTCTACGCCGTATCCGAGCATGTGGATGGAAAGTGGCTGCGCGCGGAAGCCGAAAGGATGCTATTGGGTCAAGATGTCGTTCGGGCCGTTGCCTGGGCGCCGAAGGTCTTCGACGGTGGACGAGGGGATCACGAGGCGGCGATGCGAGGGCGTTTGGGGTATCGGGATTTCGCGATCAGGGAACGTGATCTTCAGGGACGACTCGTGAGGGCCGGCCGGAGGGCGATCTATTTTCCGGTATCGGAAGTTGTCCCGGTCGGAGGGGCCTTCAGCGAGGTTCCGGCCGGTCTCGATCTGATCTCCGACAAAGCGCTCAACGACGCGCTCCAGACCGCGTGGACGACCGGCGCGTTGACGGCCACGCCTCCGGTGAGGATCGCCCAGGACACGCGCGAGGTACGGGTCGCGGTGTTCGCTCCCGTGTACCGGTCCGGAACCCAGGACGAGGCGCATCCGCCGTCTTCTCAGCACGCGATGGGGATGTTGATAGGCACTATCAAGGTCCAGGATCTCGTAGAGGAGGTTGCTGAAAAATGGGATGGGCGGGGGATCCGGATTGCGGTGTATGACCAAACAGACGGGGATCAGCGTCTGCTGACGGCGCCGGATGATCGAGAGCGGCTTACCCGTGGGCGGGATGAACTGCGATCAATAACGACCATAGACGTCGCGGGCCGTCGCTGGAAGTTGGAGTTTGTCGGCACGGACGCGCACCCGGCCTTGGGACTAGCGTGGGCCGGTTGGGACGTCCTCGTGTTTGGCCTTGTCTTCACGGGAGTCGTGGCGAGCGTCACGTCGATGAAGATGCGGCAACGCACGGCAGTCGAGCGGCTCGTGTCGATCCGGACGGCCGAACTCAACCGGGCCAACCGGCAGTTGACGGACGAAATCCGGGACCGTGCGCTGGCGGAGGAGGCGCTCCGGGAGAGCGAAACACGGTTTCGGGACATGGCCGATACGGCGCCGGTCATGATGTGGCTGACCGGACCGGATGGACACAACACCTTCTACAACAAGACGCTGCTGGAGTTTACCGGGTGCTCGCAGGAAGAGGAGCTGACGGACTGGATCGCCGGGGTGCATCCCGACGATCGGCCGCTTGTCGAGCGCTACCGGAAGGCATTCGCGCGGCGCGAGCCGTTTGAGATCGAGTATCGCCAGCGACGCGCCGATGGCGTCTATCGCTGGACTCTGAATCGGGGGACGCCCCACTTCCTGGCTAACGGCGACTTTGCGGGATATATCGGTTGCGGGATCGATGTCACTGACCTGAAGGAGGCGCAGCAAGTGCTGCAACGGGCCCATCAGGCCGCGATCGAGGCCTCGCGCCTGAAATCCGAGTTCCTGGCCAATATGTCGCACGAGATTCGGACGCCGATGAACGGGATTCTTGGGATGACGGATCTTGCGCTTCGGACGCCGTTGAGCGCCGAGCAACGCGAGTACCTCACACTGGTGAAGAGTTCCGGCGAGTCCCTGCTCGAGCTCATTAACGACATCCTCGATTTCTCAAAGATTGAGGCCGGCCACCTCCAGCTGGATCAGATCCCGTTTCCGCTTCGCGAGTCGATCGGTGCAGCGATGAAGCCTCTGGCGCTTCGAGCCCACGCGAAAGGGATCGAGCTCAGTTGTCACATTGCGTCGGATGTTCCTGACGCCTTGATCGGCGATCCCAACCGATTGCGACAGATCGTGATCAATCTGATCGGCAACGCCGTTAAATTTACCGAACAGGGTGAGATCGTCTTGCGCATCCAGCCGGAGCGCGAAGAGTCAGTGCGCGTGCCGAGTGGGAGCGATGGCGTTCCGATCTGCCGCCTCCACGTCGTCGTGATAGATACCGGGATCGGGATCCCGGTGGAGAGGCAGCAGCGAATCTTTGAAGCGTTTACGCAGGCTGACGGGTCGACGACGCGGCAGTATGGCGGGACCGGCTTGGGGCTGACAATCTGCTCGCGTTTGGTCGAGCTGATGGGTGGGCGGATCTGGGTCGAGAGCGAACCGGGTCGAGGGAGCGCATTCCATTGTACGATGCAGTTCGGGACGCAGGAGCAGAATAGGGGGTATTGTGAGACGTGCGACGTCCCAGCAACGGAGGGGGTAGCCGGGCTCTCGGTCCTGGTCGTCGATGACAATGCCACGAGTCGCATGATCCTGGAGGAATGGCTCACGGCCTGGCGGATGCGTCCCACGATGGCGAGTCATGGTCGCGAGGCAATGGACATCCTGACACGGGCCGGAGAGACCGGTTGCCCCATCGATCTGTGCATTGTGGATGCCGAGATGCCGGAGGTCGATGGTTTCTCTCTCGCCGCCGAGATCACGGAGCAAACCAAGGGGAAGGTACCCACGATCCTCATGTTGACCTCAATCGATCAGCCGAGAGATATCGCGCGGTGCCGGGATCTCGGGGTAGCCGTCTACGTGGTGAAACCGGTCACCCCTTCGGAGCTGTGGAATGCCATGATGACGGCGTCATGCAAAGGCGTGGCGTCAGAGAAGGCGGTGAAGCCGCTACCGGGTACGAACGGAGATGGCTCTTCGATCTATGCGGCCGATGGTCGGCGGTATCGGATCCTGCTGGCCGAGGATAATGCGGTCAACCAGATGTTGGCGATCCGCCTCCTGGAGAAGGGGGGGCATTCGGTCACGGTGGCCGGTAATGGACTCCAGGCGCTTGCCGCGCTGGAGCAAGGGCCGTTCGATCTGATCCTGATGGATGTGCAGATGCCGGAGATGGACGGCTTGGAGGCGACCGCCGCCATCCGGGGGCAGGAACGGGCGGCGGGCCGGCACATCCCGATCATTGCCCTGACGGCCCATGCCATGAAGGGCGATCGCGAGCGCTGTCTGGCGGCCGGGATGGACGAATATCTGGCCAAACCGCTTCAGGTCGCGGCATTATTCGGTGCGATCACGCGTCTGTTGGCCGAGCCGGCAGACGCGACGCCGGCATCCGTTTCGGATCCTCCAGCCTCCAGCCTCCAGCCTCCAGCCTCCAGCCCCGAGGCCCCCTTCAACAAAGCGGAGCTGCTTGAAAGGGTCGGAGGGGATGTCGGTCTTATGCGAGAGATCGTGGGGCTGTTCCTTGAAGAAGGCCCGATGCACATGACCGAGATCCGCGAGGCGATCGATCGAGGCGATACCCCGGCCTTGACGAAGGCGGCTCATACCCTGAAAGGGGCGGTCGGCGTATTTGGGGCGAGGAAGAGCGCCGAGGCGGCCTTGAGACTCGAGCAACGTGGGCGCGCGGGCGATCTGGTCCAGACGGGAGAAGGCTTCAGGCACCTTGAAGAGGCCATGACCATCCTGATGCCTGCCCTGGAGGCCCTGATGCAGGAGGAAGGAGAGTCACCATGCGGATTCTGATCGCGGAAGATAGTTTCGTATCTCGCCGTCTGCTTGAATCCGCCCTCAGGCGATGGGGGCACGAGGTGATCGCGACCTCGGACGGCGTCGAGGCGTGGCAGGCGCTGCAAGGGGACCAGCCGCCCCCGCTCGCGATCCTCGATTGGATGATGCCGGGTCTGGATGGCCTCGAACTCTGCCGGCGGATCCGCTGCGCGAAGGATCGGCCCTCGGTCTATATCATTCTGTTAACTGCCAAGGGGACGCGAGAGAACGTCATGGCGGCTCTGGAGGCAGGGGCCGATGACTATCTGGTCAAACCCTTCGATCTTATGGCGCTTCAGGCCAGCGTCGAATCGGCGTGTCGTAGAGTAGAGTTACAGCAAAGCCCGGCGCATCGCGTCTGACCTCCGCCTCTCACCTCCCATCCCCGTTACTCTCTGCCTTACCCCCTCTGATCGGTGATCTCCCGCATGAAGCAGAAAGGGCTCATGTGACCGCTGTGTGATGCCGATACTACTCATAGCAGTCATAGGTGTTCGTTTGATCAATAGGTGTGGGTGGAGCATCCGATGAAAAAGCGGCAACGGCAATCCCAGTTCCTACCGAATGTGCAGCCAACCCTGGCCCTCTGCATGATCGCCCGGAACGAGGAGGCGAACCTGAGCCGCTGTCTGGAGAGCGTCAAGGGGGTCGTCGACGAAATCGTTATCGTCGATACCGGCTCCACCGATCGGACGGTCGAGATCGCGCGGCAGTACGAGGCGAAGATCGTTTCGCACCGGTGGAACGACGATTTCGCAGTTGCTCGCAACGTCTCACTGTCGCATGCCACCTCCGACTGGATCCTGGTGCTGGATGCGGATGAAGCCTTGGCTGAGGAGGATCGTGGCCGCCTGCGCGCTCTCTTGCGCCCCGATGGCCCGACCGCCTATCTGCTGAACATCGTCAGCCCGGTGGACGACCGGCGCAACAGCCACGCCGTGATCAATGCCTTCCCGCGACTGTTCAGGAATCGGTCCGAGATCCGGTTTGAGGGACGAGTCCACGAACAGGTCTCGCCGTCCATCGCGCGGGTCGGTGGGCGTATCGCTCCATCGGAGATCCGGGTCCACCATACAGGCTACCATGGCGCCTGCGTCGATCTTGCGGCGAAGCGACAGCGCAACATCCATTTGTTGAGCCGACAACTTGTCGACCATCCCGACGATCCCTCTGCACACTTTCATCTGGGCGAGGCCTATGCGTTAGAGGGAAGGGTGGACGACGCGATTGCCAGCTACCGGACCGCCCTGTTGCTCTCGGGCCTGCCGCCTTCCAACAGATCGGTCGCTCGGCGCAGTTTGGCGGCCTGTCTACTGAACAGACGGCAGTTTGAAGAGGCGTGGCGGGAGTGTGTGGCCGCGCTGGAGGAGGACCGGGGCTATGCGATGCCGCATCTGACCGGGGCGATCGCCTTGGGGCATCTGGGTCGATATGAGGCCTCGATTCGTGAGATCGACCTGTACCTGGCAAAGGTGAAGCGTCAGGGGCGGGGTATCCACGGTGTCGTGGGTCATGAACCGAACCTGGCCTATGCCTGGTCGTTCAAGGGTAACTGCCTCTTCGCGCTGGGGCGGGTCGATCGGGCGGCCGACTGCTACCGGGTTGCCCTGACCGACGATCCGGAATCGCCGGACGCGCACCTCGGCATGGGCAAGGTTCACAAACTCCATGGACACGCGAGGGAAGCGGCGGAGGCGCTGGAGAAGGCGGTTGTCCTGTTTGAACAGATGCCGCACGGGCGCCTCACATTGGCTGAGACGTATGCCGAACTGGGGAGGTGGGAAGAGGCGCTGACAACCTGCGAGGTGTTTCTGCGGGCCTGTCCGGACGATACCGGTGGACTCACGCTCCAGGCCCAGGCCCTACTCAAACTCAATCGCCTGGCGGAGGCCGAGGCGATCTACCGCCGCCTGGCGGTCCGTACACCATCCGGTATGGCCTATTTCGCCATCGCATGCTTGGCCGATACCCGTGGCGACTTCCGGGAGGCGACCGTCCTCTGTCGCCGGGCATGGGAGCTGGATCGGACCGATGCCCGCATCCCGTTTCTGTTGGGTTGCTGCCTGATTGAGGCCGGCGAGTATCGCGAGGCTGTGGCCGTCCTCCTCGAGGCCGAACGCCTGGCCCCAGGGACGCCGGAGATCGAGCAGCGGTTGCAACTCCTCGCCCGCCTCGTACAACGGGAGCGGGACGAGGTACGCCCCCCCGCCCAGCCTTTACAAAAGGGTGGCACGGGGGAAGTGACGGTACGGGGTCGGGAGTACAACGTCCGCCACCCCTTACCGTGTGCTACCCACCGCCCTGCGGCCGAGGACGGTCGTGGCCCGCCTCTCACAAAAAACTAAAAACGAGAAACTCAACACTGTTTTTCATAAACCGTATCTCAAGCCGGGCAAGGACGTCCGGCCCACACACCAGGCAACGGACAGTCGCGTTGCCGCTACACGGAGGTAGTGAAAATGGCCATCGGTGATCTGACTCGCATCAATACCAACATCGCAGCGTTTAATGCACTGAACAGCTTAAGGACCATCGGCAATCAACTGAGTACCGCCCAACTTCGACTCCAGACCGGCAAACGGATCAATGAGGCGGCCGACGATCCGGCCGGCTTTTCGATCGGCAGCAAACTGACCTCGCGGGCCAGGGGCTTGGCCACCGCCCTCGATTCGGTCGGCACAACGATGAACCTTCTGTCCATCGCTGAAGGAGCGGCGCAGTCGATCCATGACAACCTCTTGAGCATTCAGGA
>Ga0233425_10008632_pt1 | contig 13391 bp, 14 predicted proteins | sample Watercolumn_Towu_2_FD_181712 | JGI IMG/M metagenome (GOLD analysis project Ga0233425, IMG submission 181712) | Freshwater microbial communities from Lake Towuti, South Sulawesi, Indonesia - Watercolumn_Towuti2014_140_MG | ecosystem: Environmental > Aquatic > Freshwater > Lake | place...
CGAAAATTCTCGTCGCTTTTATCCAGGTCTTTCTCGAGCAAAACTATCACTTCCTCCGTGAAGTCGAAGAAACTCTTTGCAGAGACATCATCTTCGGAAGTTAATATCTCAATCCCATTAAAAATCACTTTCTTGTCCATAAACATAAGCCCTGTCTCAACATTCTGCGCGGCTCGACAATAACATACCTAGGTTATCCCATTAACGGTTAAAAGGGATTAATACTTTATGTCAATAACGTTACAAAACCATTACAGGATCGCCGGCAGGGGCAGGGTAATCTTTGCCTTTGCAAACATCCATCCCCCATTTGGCACATTTTTGGCTCAATGGCCATTGAAATTGGCGGGGCAATGTACGCATTCCCCGGCGGCTGGTAAAATCGCGCTCATGTATTTACGAAATGAGCGGTCATACTTTTTCCATTCACGGAAGTTTTTTTCTTTTTTACTTTTCGCCCTGCTCATCACCGCATGTTCAACTCCGGCGGCAGAGCAGGTTTACCTCCCGACCTATGATCCCTTCCTGCCAATGGAAGTAACACCGGCGGAAAATTCTCCCGCACAGAATCCAAATGCGCCGCGACCGCCGACCCCGACCCGCGCTCCGTTGACCATTCCACTGCCCGGTGAATTTTCCGCCGGCACGCCCACGCCGGACGCAAGACATGCGCTGCCAACCCTGCGCCCGGCTGCGGAGCAGTACGTCGTCCAGCCCGGCGATACGCTCGGCCTCATTGCACAGGGCTATGGGATCAGCGTGGCGGCGTTGATGGAGGCGAACAATATCAGCGACCCGAACCTGCTGGAAGTGGGCGCGGCTTTAACCATCCCTGCGCCAAATCCGGCAGACGCAGGAACAGCTTACAAGGTCATCCCTGATTCGGAATTGGTATACGGTCCAGCCAGCGTCTATTTCAACGTCAAAGATTTCATTCAAAGTCAAAACGGATACCTTGCCAGTTACACCCAGGATGTAAACGGCGCGGTCATGTCTGGCGACGAGATCGTCGCTTTCGTGTCGGCCAATTATTCGGTCAACCCGCGCCTGTTGCTGGCAATGCTGGAATATCAAAGTGGCTGGGTCACCAATCCCCTGCCGGAAGAAGCATCCTATCCGATGGGACTGCAGGATGAATATCATTTCGGCTTGTATCGCCAGTTGACATGGGCGGCAGACACTTTGAACCGCGGCTACTACCTTTGGAAAGCAAATGCAATTTCGGCATGGATCTTGAATGACGGCGCGGTCGTGCCCGCCAACCCGACCATCAACGCCGGAACCGCCGCTGTGCAATATTTCTTCGCGCAGCTGAATGGCCGCGCCGCTTGGGAAAAAGATGTGGACGGCACAGGCATGTTATTGACCTACGTTGTTTTTTTTGGCAACCCGTTCAAATATGCAATCGAGCCGCTCGTCCCGCAATCCATCACCCAACCGGCATTGACCCTGCCTTTTGGCAGCGGCGAAACCTGGTACTTCACCGGCGGTCCGCACGGCGGCTGGGACTCAGGCTCGGCTTGGGCAGCCCTCGACTTCGCCCCGCCCGGCGACCTCGGCTGCGCTGCATCTCCACTGTGGGTCCTTGCATCTGCCAGCGGGTTGATCGTGCGCGCTTCCGACGGCGCTGTGATGCTCGACCTCGACAACGACGGCTATGAACAAACCGGCTGGAATATTTTATTCATGCACATCGCTACAGAAGGAAGAGTCCAGCCCGGCGAATATTTATTCACCGGCGAACGCATCGGTCACGCCTCCTGCGAAGGTGGGTTTTCAAACGCCACACATGTGCATATCGCCCGCAAATACAATGGCGAATGGATTCCCGCGGACGGCGCCCTGCCGTTTAACCTCGAAGGCTGGGTCTCCAGCGGCACAGGCCGCGAGTATGACGGCTTTATCACCAAAGGCTCGCGCTCCATCGAAGCGCTCGACAGCGCAGACGAACTGAACCAGGTCACGCGCTAATTCATCCAAAATTAATCCAGGCAGATATAATTCCATCATGCGCCGCGCCGTTGTAATCATCTTTATTTTTTCATTGATATTATCCGCCTGCGGATCAGCGCCGGATATTTGGGGAGTAATGCCGACCCCGACAACGGTTAATCTGACTCAAGACCCGCTTCCTGCCGACCCGCCAACTGGCGCGGCAGACCCGGTCATTTCCCCCGCTTCGACAGTTCTCCCACCCACGGCAACAAATCACCTCTCGGTGTTCACACCTCCTCCAGCCGCAGCAGACGTCACTGCAACTGTCATATCATCAACCAATACGCCTGCGCCGGACGCCGCGCCCTTTTTGTACTATGCCCAAAGCGGCGACATGCTGTCCGCAGTGGCAAGCCGCTTCGGGGTCGAAGAGACCGCGATCACATCCGATGCAGACCTGACGAAAACCACTTTGATCGATCCCGGCACCCTGCTCGTGATCCCAAATCAAATCAACGAATCGACCACGCCAAATATTCAGATCATGCCGGATGCCGAGATCATTTTCTCGATGACCTCCGCAGATTTTGACGTGAAGGATTTTGTTCAAAAGGCAAACGGGCATCTCAGCACTTTCAAAGATTACCTCGGCTCAACCGGCGCGATAGATGGCGACAAGGCCATTGAACGGCTCGCAATTGAGAATTCCATCAACCCGCGCCTGCTGCTTGGCCTGCTGGAATATGAAAGCCGCTGGGTGCGCGGCCAGCCTGTGGACGTGCTGCATACAGATTACCCGATGGGTTTCAACGACTATCACTTCAAAGGCATGACGGTGCAAATGGTGTGGGCAATCAATAACATGTCCATCGCCTATTACGGCTGGCGCGCCGGCACACTCACCCACCTTCAATTTTCAGACGGAACCACGCTGCGCATTGACCCGCGTTTGAACGCCGGCACAGTTGCCATTCAATATTTATTTTCACTCACGCACAGCCAGTCACAATGGGCGCAGATCATCAACCTTAATTCGGGTTTCCCGGCCATGTACGAAGAAATGTTCGACGACCCGTGGGCGCGCGCAGAAAAGGTCAATCCAATTTTTCCATCGGCGCTTAATCAGCCTGCGTTGGTACTGCCTTTCATGCCCAATACAAAATGGAGTCTGACGGGCGGACCGCACAACGGCTGGGGACAACTCAACCCAGATATCTACGGTGACTTCCGCAGCGTTTATGCCGCGATAGATTTTGCTCCGGCCGCCGCCCGCAGCGGATGCGATGTCTCTCCGGCCTGGGTGACGGCATCTGCGCCCGGGCTTGTCGTCCGCTCTGAAAATGGCGCGGTCATGGTTGACCTTGACGGCGATGGCTATGAACAAACAGGCTGGAACCTGCTTTATATGCACATGAGTTTGCAGGATCGTGTAAAGGTCGGCACGTGGCTGGAGACAAACGATCGCATAGGCCATCCCTCCTGCGAAGGCGGTGTATCGACCGGAACCCATCTGCACTTTGCCAGAAAATACAACGGGGAATGGGTCACAGCCGATGGGCCGATTCCGTTCATCCTGAGCGGCTGGCGTGTTGTGGCCGGCGACAAAGCCTACGAAGGCAAACTTGTCCGCGGGGACGAAGTGGTCATCGCCGACCCGAACGGACAAAAGAAGTCAAACATTATCCGCCAAAAAGATGAGTAAAGTCAACAGAGCCTTTTTAATCGCCGCGCTTTTCATCACCGCCTGTAATCAGCAAACATCATTTCAAGACCTTTCAGTTGTGCCCGCAGAGGGACAGCCGGGGAGTTCGACCAGCCTGGATTCGGCACAAACTCCGCTGCCCACCCGCACAACCTACACGCCCGGCGAACTGGTGGATTACACCGCCCAAACCGGCGATACACTCCCCGCGCTTGCAAAACGCTTCAACACATCGGTGGACGAGATCCTGCAAGCCAACACGCAGATTCCGCGTGACGCCAGCACCATGCCGCCCGGAATGCCGATGAAAATCCCAATCTATTATCGAGCCTTGTGGAGCAGCCCGTTTCAGATCATTCCAGACCACGCCTTCATCAACAGCCCGTCGGCAATCGGGTTTAATACAGCCGCATTTGTCGCATCGCAGCCCGGCTGGCTGAAAGATTACCGTGTATACGTCAGCGGCGAGTGGCGCTCCGGCGCAGAAATGGTGGACTATATCGCCGGCAACTACAGCATCAGTCCGCGCCTGCTTCTGGCGATTCTCGAATATCAAGGCGGCGCACTTACCCAGCCTGATATCCCTGAAAAGAAAAATCTGCTCGGCCTCAAGCGCCAATTCTGGACCTCGCATTACCTTCAACTTGTGCTGGCCGCCAACGAACTCAACAACGGATATTACGGCTGGCGCGCAGGCAGCCTGTTGGAATTTAAAGATACAGATGGATTTCTGATCCGCCCTGATCCGTGGCAGAATGCGGCGTCTGCGGCGCTTCAATATTATTACTCGCGGATGTTTGCCGGTGACGATTACGCGCTCGCCATCGGACCTGAGGGTTTTGCCCTGGCCTACAAGCATTTATTTGGCGACGCATGGAGCGACCCCACGATACTCATCCCCGGCAGTTTACAACAGCCCGCGCTGCGCTTCCCTTTCCCGGATAACCAAACCTGGACCTACACCGGCGGTCCGCATACAGGCTGGGGCACAGGCGAACCTTTCGCAGCCATTGACTTTGCTCCGCCGGCCGAAAAGTCTGGCTGCGTTGCCGCCACCAGGGATAACTTTTCCACGGCCATGGCAAATGGGCTGGTCGTCCGCTCGAGCGCTGACGGCATTGTCCTCGACCTTGACAAGGATGGGGATGAACGCACGGGATGGGTACTCTTCTATTTGCATCTTGCCGCTGAAAAGCGCGCGCTGCTCGGCGCAGAACTGCAAGCCGGTGATTTAATCGGCTACCCCTCCTGCGAAGGCGGTCATTCGACGGGTACACACGTACACATTGCGCGCAAATATAACGGGGAATGGATCATCGCCGACAGCGCGATTCCATTCAACGTAAACGGCTGGATCACTCACAACGGCAACCGCGATTACCTCGGGACACTTACCAAAGGCAGTTCAGTCGTAACCGCCTGTGATTGCTCGGACGCCGGCAGTTCCATCAATTCCAATTTTCCTTAACAAAAAACGCCGCCTGAATCGGCGGCGTTTGCATTGCCTGTCGTCCTTATGGTTTTTGAACGTACTCGCCTTCCTTCAACAAGGCTTTTCCGTCATCGTCAAATATCTTGTACACCAGCCGCATTGGAAAAGCCTTGCCCAACATGGCCTGGGCCGGGCAGTATTTCTCGGTTGAGAGTTCGATGGCGCGCAGCACAGCCGCTTCGTCAACGCCGCTGCCACTGATGAGATATTCGATCACAGCGCTGGTAAACACCTTCGGATGTTCCTGCGCGCGCCCGGCATGGACTTTCACCTGGAAATCCGAAACGGGTTGCTTCTTCTTTTGCAGAATGGAGATGACATCCATGCCGGTACAGCCAGCCAGCCCGAGCGCAATAAATTCCATCGGGCGCGCGGCGCTGTTCTCCCCACCGACAGATTCATCCGAGTCCATTTTTTGAGGAAAGGCGGAATCGCCGGCGCCCTCAAAGGCCATTTTGCCTTTCCAATTCAAGGTCACTTCCATGTTTACTCCGTGATGATATCCGGTACAAATTTTTCCAGATTCTTTTTGGAGATGCCGCCAATCCACATCAGGCGGACTTGTCCCTTGCGATCAATCACATAGGAACTTGGCAGGTTGGATGTATTAAATTCCTTTTGGGCCAGCCAGTCTATATCCAGCCAGACCGGGAACGTCAACCCATACTCATCAACGAATGGCTGGACCACATCGCGTGTTTCCTCCTGGTCTATGGCAATCAGAACAAAGCCGTCGTCTTTATATTTTTCATAAAAGGCCTGGAGGGTTGGCATTTCCTCCTTGCAGGGCGGGCACCATGTAGCCCAAAGGTTAACGAGCACAACACTGCCAAGGTGGTCTGTCAAAGAGACCGGGTTGCCGGCCAGGTCTTCAAGATTCAGTTCCGGGGCGGCGAAATCCACTTCCGCTGGAACAGCCGAAAAGTCCTGAACCGATGCGGAGGCGGTATTTCCATTCTGTAAAATGAAGAAAAGCGCCACTCCTAAAGAGATGAAGCCTGCGCCGGTCAATAACAAGGCCAGGAAACGTGTCTGGGTGGATTGGGAAGATGTGTTCATAAAATATACCTGTGCGGCAAAGTATAACCGAGAAAATTTTGTATGCTTAAGGTAGGGAAAAATGTCACTGACTTTAGGATGTTTGGTACTAGGAAGTTGTCCAGACGTTGATTAACATACGGTTGTATGTTGGAATCAATCAGCCGCATCCCTTTATTTCAAAATCTCGAGCCTGCTCAAACAGCCCTGTTGCGGACTCTCTTCGAGAATTATTCATGCCCGCCGGAGACTGTCATCTTTAAACAAGGTTCGCCTGCGGTTCATTTATACCTGTTATTAAAGGGGACTGTCCAAATCCAGTACAAGCCATATGACGGGCCGCCGATTACGATTACCCACCTTTCGGCCGGCGATGTGTTCGGCTGGTCGGCTTTAATCGGAAGCCCGCACTATACTTCGAGCATAGTGAGTACATCGGAAGTAAAGGCTGTGCGCATTCGCGGCACGGATCTGCGTAACCTTGTAAATGAACATCCCACCAGCGGGCAGATTATTTTGGAACAACTCGCGCGGGTTGTCTCAGCGCGCTGGAAGAACTCCCACGCCCAGGCGCAGGCAATTCTCAAAAGCGGGCTGGCTAAAAACAAGGATCATGCCGATAATGGAAAGGAAGCCGATATGGATGCCTCAGTTTTGCAAGCCCAGGAAACACAATTGCGCGCGCTGCTTGAGCGTTTGAGCGCGTATGTCGAGCAGTTCCACGGCGGTACAGTAGAGTTTGTTTCGTTCGATGGGAATACCCTTAAAGTACGGCTGGGCGGTGCCTGTTTGAACTGTCCGCTTTTGCCTTCCACCCTGCATGGCTGGGTGGCGGGGACTGTTCACCAATTTTTTCCGCAGGTGACCGTGGTTGAAGAAAAGTAAAACTTGCTGAGGGCAGGTTGTAAGCAGAAACATCCCCGCGTACGCGGGGATGTTTCTGCTTTAGCAAGGGCTTTTTCAACGTTTTGTAAAGTAGCGGTAGAGTAAAAAGCCGCCGGCAGCGATCAGGGCGGCCGCCCAAAAGTAATTGGCATATTCCAGCAAGGATGCAATACCAAGCAAACCCATCACACCCAAAACCCCGGCCGGCCAGTATGCCCAGGGCATCTTCGCCAGCAACGCCACAAACAAAAAGGTGATGGCAAGTCCGGAGAAGAACAGGCCGGCCGTTTGAAACTCGCCGATCTGCTCAGCGGCGATCGTCACCGCAGCAAGCGTGGTCAATACCCCGGCCGGGATAAGCGCCCACCAGCGCTCGGCGCGGCCCGTGAGGTAGACGAATAAAAATGAAAGCCCAATACCGCCGAGAAAAATTGCCCCGACAAAATTTTCAAAGCGCTGGGCGACCACGATCATCACCGCCAGCGCAGACAACACCCCGGCTGGAATCAACGCCCACCAGCGTTCAGCGCGGTCAGTCAAGTAGATATACCAGAACGAAATTCCTATTCCGCCTAGGAAAATCGCGCCGCCGAACTCATCCAGCGGGTCAGGGAGCAGAATCAGCACGCCAAGCGCGGCCAATGTGAAACCGGGAATAGCGCTCCACCAATGCCCACCGAACAGCAGTGTCAGAAAGATCAACCCGGCTGTCAGAAACAGCCCGCCCCAAAACAAGCCGCCCGCATTTTCAAGAATCCCCAAGGCTTGCGCTAGGGCAAGCCCTCCGCCGACAATCAGCATAAAGCCAAGCACTATTCGCGGATCAAATCTTTTCATTACAATTCCTTTCTATACCGCACTCGGTCAAAAATTGCGCCTTTTTAGAAGGCCGGGAACGCAATTTTTGACCGTGGGTATTCTATCGAACGCGGATGGACGCCGCGCCTGCGTCAATGGTCATGTCTGCAAAATCTGCGGCGGAGTCAAAGTTGGGCGACTGATAATACCCGCCGCTGCGCGGGAAACGCGACTCATCTATCATTAAATTTGCCACGCCAAGCGAGGTGCGGATTCGCGCGGAGAGTCCATCGGGAATGACCACTTCCAGAGAAGCCGCGCCAAGATCGAGGTCGGCATTGAAGCGGCCTTTTTCCGGTAAAAGCAATTTCGTCTCGCTCGCGCCGGTATCCAAATCGAGGCTGGAAATGTTCAAGCCGCGCAAGTCAATTTCAGATTTATTCGCGCCAAGATTTAAACTCAATCCAAGCGGGATTTCTGCATTGAGGGCGATATCCCAATCGAGGCGGGACTGTGGGCCAAAGAACGGGAAATCCATGACATCTTTGGCGGGTCTCATACGGACCTGGAGCTGGTCGCCGTTTCGAGTGGCATTGTACTCCAGCCCGCCCATGAAAGAGCCGTGCGCGATTTCATGGGCATTTGCGCCGCTATGAATTTTCAACTCGCCTGCGCCGTGGCTGATTTTCACCTCAGCTGAGGCTGCTCCTTGCAGGTCAATGGAGGCGTCCTGTGTTTCAATATCGCCGCGCAAAAACTCCAGCCAGCACCCATGCGCCGGCGCCAAGCAGGGCGATTGGCCAAAACAGTTCCATTGGGGATGTACCATTTGGCAGCCTTATACCCATCTCGTTAGCCAGCATGAGGCCGCCGACGAGCAAGAGGATAAAGCCCCAAATTAACTGGCCGCGTTTCATTACGGTTGTCCTTTGTTGCGGAACGTGCGGTACAGTCCGCTGCCGAGCACCCACATGCCAAGCAGGATTAGAAGGATGGCCGGGGTGAAATTGCCAAGCAAAGTCCACCCGCCGAAGAACGAGGCAGAGACAAGGAACAATACTGCGCTGATGACCATCAGGTTAAAGCCATGTTTAAGGTTGCTTGCGGTATTCTCACCGAGGATGCCGGCCAGCACAGTCCCAACACCCACGAAGCCTGGAATGAGCGCCCACATGTATGACCATGACTGGTAGTTTTCTGTCATCCTCTGGTAATAGAAAATTCCACCAAGGCCGGCCACGATCGCCGCCGGCACAGACATGCCGGGCTGACCAAGCACAAGGCCAAAGATGAAGATTCCGCCGCCGATCAACAGCATGTTGACCGGCCATTCGGTGTACTGGTCAAAAATTTTGTGAAAAGCCGGCACGCTTTTATCCAGAAGGAACCACGCGCCAAGCAGGATGAGGATAACGCCGAGAGCCAGTTGGGAACGACCTTGTTTATTCATATTGCATTCTCCTTGAATAAGAATTCTTTTTCAGTTTATTACTTTCCGGGCAAAAAGCAAAGTCCGTGGAGATATACGGGAGAAATTGCGGAAGGTTGTGGCAGGCCGGCTCCGGGCGCTTATTTAACTTTCTTCTTTAATCCAATCAACAGTAGCGCGCATGGCATCTTTCAATGCTGTGCCTTTCCAGCCGAAAGCCTTTTCAGCCTTGCTGGAATTCATGATGAAGGGCTTGTTCCATTCGTAAAGCATCTCCACTGATTCGCGCAGGTCCGGAATAAACAGGCCAAGCAGGCTCAGCATCATTTTCCCGGCGGCTATAAACTTAACTTTGCGGCCAAGTTCATCCTCAAGTAATTTTACCAACCCCAATTGAGTTACCGGCGCCGGCGAAGGGGTAAACCAAATCTGCCCGAGCGCTTCTTCACGCGTGCCAAGCGTCGCCAGTAATTTTCCAAAATCTGCGGTATAGGAAAAGGTATGCAGCTGATCGATTCGCCCCAGCAGGTTGATTGATTTCCCAGCCAAAGCCGGGCGGATGGCATAGGAAGTGACAGCCTTGTCGTCAGGGCCAAAAAAGTTGGAAGCGCGCCCAATTGCCGCGCGGACCCTGCCTGCGCGGTGGGCTTCCATCACAGCCGATGACATCTCGCTTCTGACCTTCCCCTTTTTTGTGTGCGCCAAATAAGGCATGTCCTCGCTGACAGGCTGGCCGTTCGTGTCGCCGTACATGTAGAGGTTATCAGCAACAATGAATTTCGCGCCATTGACCGCAGCTGCATCAAGGATCGCTTTTTGCATGGGCGGGAATTTTTCTACCCACTCATGATAAAGAGGCTGGGCGCATTGATATATTGCAGCCGCACTTTTGGTGATTTCAATATTATGCTGCATGTCATAGGCGTCGCCTTGAATGACTTCAACGCCGGTTGGGATGCGCGAATCAGCCTTTCCTGAATGGCTAATCATGCGGACTTGTCTGCCAAGTTTGATTAATTCGCGCGCCGTCCATTTGCCGAGCGCGCCTGTACCGAAAATTACGTGTAGTTCATTTTGTGACATGATTGATTTTCCTTTTTGATCTATATATTTTGAACAGCATTTAAGCACCAGATGTGATGCGTCACATCATCTGGGTTGGACACCTTGGATTTGGATTTTAGGGATTACAGATATTGATTCAGAATATTTTTGATCTCGCGGCGGAAGATCTCGCCAAAATCGGTAATGACCGGAGGGAGGTGATGTCCAATTTCGAGCATGACCAATCCATGCACGCGGGTCCAGACAACCGCTGTCAGATACAAAACTTCCGGGTCGGCCTTGCCTCTGTAATTTTTCCACGCTTCAAGCATGGACTGCAACTCAAGCGTGAGCGGTGACAGGCGCTCCAATTTCAATTTTCCATCTGAATGCAAAGCCTGCAAGGTATTGGTCAATGGGACGATGGCGCAGGCTGCGGCAGGCGTGGTAATGTTTTCAGGAGCAGCATAGTTTGGGATGGGCGTTCCGAAAATGAGCAGGTAACGCTGGGGGTAGGTAATCGCCCACTCGCGGTAAGCCAGCCCGAGCGCAGACAGACGCGCTTTGTTATCGCCGGCAGGCAGGGCATCTATCGCCGCCTGTTGGGAGTCGCCTAATGAAGTGTACGCATCCACGATCAGGGCTGTGACGAGCGCGTCGCGGTCAGAATAGTAATTGTAGATGGCGGGGGCGGTAATGCCCAATTCACGGGCAATTGAACGCAGGGACAGGGTCGCCGCGCCTGTTTCGGCGATCTGCTTCCAGGCAGTTTCCTTGATGACTTCCTGTAAATCGGGTATCTGTTTTTTTAGCGTCGGTCTAACCATGTCAGCTCCTAATATAATTTACAGTGTAAATATACAGTGTTTATTTATATATGTCAAGGGATCTCAAAAATGGAGATTCTCTTATGCTACGCGCTTCCCCGCCAAACAATTCTGCCGCATCCCCTGTTCTTATGTGGTTTCTCTCAAAGCACTAACTTAAAAAACAACTGTCTTCACTGCCACCCACCGCGACAAGCGTGCCGTAAATTTGGGATGCTCTGCCTCGACCAGTCTTCCGCTTTCCACCAGCCGGCCAACCGCCTTCTTCACGACCTCGCTTCCCCAGCCAAACAATTTATTCACAGCGTGTATTTCCGCTGCGCCAAGCATGTCGAAATACAACTCGAGCAGTTTTGCGCGCGCCTGCGATTCTGAAATAATCCGCGCCTGTTCGGAGAGGAAGGGATAATGGCGGGTGACAATTTCGTAGATGTGCGCATACTTCCATGCGCCGGCCTGCGCCACACCGACAGGCAGAATCTTGAAATCGCGCTGTAACTGTTCCAGAGCCTTGTTGAATTCAGAATCTTTGGCATTGGCAAGTTTTGCCTGCTTGCGCAAGTCAAGGGTGTTCAACGCACCGTGATCGAGCAATGCTTCATAGACTTGTTTCGAGGCTTGCGTTAATCGCCCCTCGCGGTAGGCAATGAGATAGTCTTCTTCGGGGGAACCGTAATTTTCGGAGAGGGCGTAAAAATACGGAACAGCCTCCAGCGAGATCATGGTCGCTTTGCCGCGCAATACTTTTGCGTAAAACCAGATTTTTTTATCGAGTGCGCCGTCCTTCCAGCCCCAAGTGATGTGACCGGGATCATCGTGCCTGTCGGCTACGGGTCTGTCGCCGGCGACGGCTGTCCACAGCGAGGGCAGGTCAATGCCTTTGATGGGCCAAAAGTAAACGAAGCCGCGTTCGTTGACGAAGGTCAATGCCTGAGTCGGGGAAGAAAGCCTTTTAGCGGGAGGCAGGCCAAAGGTCCGTTTACGATGCGCCTGTAGTTTCTTCAAATCAATAACCGGCATGAGTCGAATCCTATTTCCACGGTGCGGCAATTAGAGATGTTTCCGCATCTGCGGCGTGACCGAGGTAGGGCAGCCCCCACGCCTCGGAGATGGTCTTCAGGACGGAGTAGTGCGAGTATGGCGTGGCATCTTGAAAGTTTTCGCGCACCTGGGGAGAAATCAAAACCGTGGCGATTCGCCCGCCGGCTTTTTCGGGCAGGCCGCAGCATGAGTGTTCCCCCTGTCCTTCGTCCCAGGTGAGGATGATGAGGTACGGCTCACCGCTGGATTCCAATGCGGGATAGAGTTTATCCATTTGCTCCTTCAGCCAGCCATCGGCGAGGTCCAGCGTACAATCGTGGGAGGAGTAGCAAATATCCGGCGTGATGAAAATAAAGTTGGGCAGGTTGTTCAGCGCAATATCCACATCCATTTGAGGCAAAGGGACAATACTGCCCTGGCATCGGTCGCGGTTTTTGCGGATCGGGTCGAAGAAAATGAACGGGTTATGCTTTCGCACATAACGCAGGGTTTCGCCTGTAAAACATGGTTCGGGCATGTCATCCTGATAGGTCTTCCAGGTGCGCCCGCTGGCTTCGATCAAGTCGGGCAGGCTGGGAGAGTCGATGTAGCAGTCATCGAAGTCGGTGCAGTTATCGGTGATGTCGAAGGTGTCGCCGCCGATCAGGGAGATGTAGTTCGGCAGGCTGGGATGCGTGGTCGCATAATGCTGGGTCAGCAGGGTGTATGAGTTGGCAAGCAGATTAAAGTACGCCATGTCTGAATTGCCAATCACTGCGCCGAACTCCTTGTTCTCAAAGATGATAATGACAATGTGTGAAAAGTCCGGGACGAGCGGGCGTGGCGTGATTGTCGGGTCAAGTGAGGGGGATGGCGCGCTTGTCGCCGCAGGCGGCGGCATGGGCGGCAGGGTGGGCGGAAAAGGCGCCGGCGCTGATTCAGTCAAAGCGGGCTGGCAGGCCAAAAGGAGAAAAGAAGCGATGATCGTCATCCACAATATTTTTTTCATGACCGTATTATATGATACCCACAGTCACAATTTGCGTTTTCCGCTTCTAAAAAAGCGCAAATTGTGACCGAGTGCGGTATAAAATGTTGGCTCATGTGTAGACTCTGTGCAATAAGTCAAACCCTTTAACGCGAATTACGCAAATTGGGCGAATGGCGCGAATTTTTTCGCATATTCGCGTAATTCGCTTCATTCGGGAAATTCGCGTTAAG
>Ga0233425_10008633_pt1 | contig 13391 bp, 9 predicted proteins | sample Watercolumn_Towu_2_FD_181712 | JGI IMG/M metagenome (GOLD analysis project Ga0233425, IMG submission 181712) | Freshwater microbial communities from Lake Towuti, South Sulawesi, Indonesia - Watercolumn_Towuti2014_140_MG | ecosystem: Environmental > Aquatic > Freshwater > Lake | place: Indonesia...
AACACAAGTGACTCCAGTCCTCCAATCCTGGCTCACAAAATACCCTGAGCGAAAAGAGGGTATAACAAAAGCTCTCACTCAAATCGAAGCCTTAGTCAAAAAGTACGAAAAGAAATCGGAGGAGCTTAAAGAAGCAGCAGAACAGAGAAAAAAAGAACAAGAAGAGTCGGCGAAATCTTTGCGGCCCCCTCAGATCCCGGACGAACTAAAAGACAAAAGTTTTTCAATAGACGAAAAAGGAAATCTAAAAAGAAAAGGGAAAGAAGGAGTATACGAATACTACAAAGAAAAAAATAGAATGACATACAGAGACAAAACAGGTTTTTACTTGATTGCAGACGCCAAAAATCCCGATAGTATGGAACGAGCCACGGACATGGGATTTGAAAAGACTCTCCCGCAAAACTTAAAAGGATATAAATTTTTCTTGGACCACGAAGGAAAAATGCGAAGAAAAGAATTCGAGGGGGTCTACGAATTGCAATCAGACAAATCGCTCGTCTTCCGCGGCAAAAAAGGTTTGCAAAAACTTCCTCCAAACGGAAACCCTGGAGACAAAACAGGAAGATATTATACGAACATAAACGGAATGGTAAATTTCCCGGCGACGGATTGGCGATCGATCGGGGACGAAGCACTTCAGTCCACTTTGCCAAAAAATTTACAAAACAAAAAATTCTATAGAGACGACAAAGGCAACCTAAGACGACAAGGTGAAGACGGAATTTTCTACATTCAAGAAGACGGCTCTATTATTTATAGAGACAAAAAAGGAATCCAAAAACTGAAAGCAGGAGGGAGGGCTCTAACAAACGCGGACGGGACAGAGTCACACGAATGGGAACAAGTGAACGACGAAGAATTAGAGGAGGTACTCCCAAACAATTTAAAAGGAAAAGGATTTTTCTGGGATGATGAAAAAGAAATAAGAAGAAAAGGATATGATGGAGTGTACACGTTAGTAAACGATGAATTACACTATAAAAGTAAAGAAACAACACAAGTTTTACCGGTCGGAGCGGACATAAATGATCCAACAAAATGGCAGGTGCTATCGTCACCAAAAGAAGAACCAACTGACGTACAAGGAAATACGCAAAATCCCGCCGACATAGACTTACCAAAAGAGAGAGAACAAGGCTTTGCTCAGCTATACGAAGCAAGTGAAACACAAGCATTACTGGATCAATACAGCAACGAACAAAAGTTAGAAATGCTTGAGGAAGTAAGTAAAAGTGTAGAAATTTCCGAAGAGCAAAAAAGGAGAATCTTGCAGGTCGGCATAATAAAAACGGCACTAGAAACAATAAGAACCGAAATACGGGACTCTAGAACTCTGCCGGAAACAATCAGCCAATATCTAGAAACACAAAGTACAACCGAAGCCAGACTGGCATACGTAGAATCCTTAATAGGATCGGTCGACGGACTTGTAGAAAAAATAAGACAAAATCCAGATATGACAGTGGATCAACTGCTAGATGAAAGAGTTAAAGGATTGCTCAAAGCATGGGGCGCAGGTCAAATAAGAGAAGTTCAAACCGACGACGAATTAAAAAGACAATATTTAGCATTATTTGAATTTTTAAGACTCCGACAGGACTACGCGACAGCTCAAACATTGGTAGAAGAGACACTGCTAGCTCCATATTTTGAGCAAAAAAGAGCGGAGTTCGATGCGGAAATAAAAGCAACAATCCACAAAAGAATAGATAAAAAAGTTAGAGGAATGATAACCGAAGAAGTGAGGGCGGAATGGACAAAAAATGGAATGACTAAAAAACAACAGGAAGAATATATAGAAGAATTAATAGCTCAGGACGAAAAAAGGGAATTGAATCAAAGAATAATTGAAATGAGAAGAGAGAAGCCATTTGATGTCGGAGGGACAGACAGGCTGATTATGGAATCATACGTTGATATGATGGGTGCTGGAGAATGGTACGATTTGGCGGACAGTACATGGGACACTATACAAAAAGAATTAATAATAAATGCTCCGTTGATTATTGTATCGGGAGGTGTAGCGAGTCTTGCGAGAGCGGGGTTAAGCGCGGCGGCAAGAGCCGTAATCGCCACAGGCCGATTCGCAAAAATTGGATTGACAGTAGGAGAAACAGCGGAAGGAGTTGAAGCGGTGATGGCGACAGGAAGAGCAGCAAAAGCATTGTTATGGGGAGGCAGAGCGATCGGCTTACTTGCCGAGGGTACAGTCTTCGAAATGGCTAATTCGGATCTGCAAGGAGAAAATCTTTTTGCCAGCGGATTCCCGGAATGGGGAAGCAGAATCCTATGGTCGACTCTCACGCTTGGAACATTCCATCTCTCCGGAGAAGGAGCAAAACAAGTTAAAGAAATTATCACGAGAAATCTTCCAAAAATTACAAATGAAGCGATTAGTGCAGTTACTGCAAAATTACTCGCTGCAGGAACAGGCAAGTCAATCGAAGCTGCGACAATGCTTATGATCGGAGCGGTACAGCATGGAGTAATGGAAGGCAATTTTGAAGACTGGGATTTATTGGATCAAATTCTACACTCATGTGTAACAGTCGGCGCATTAACAGTTGCCGGTACCGGCTCAAAATACATTATTGCCGGAGCAAAGAAATTCATTCCAAGAGGATCAAAAGAACCAAAAGGTACACCGGAAACAGCGAAACAAGCCGCAAAACTCGCCAAAAAAGCAAATAAGTTATTAGTGGAAGGTGAATACGCTGAAGCGGAAGAGCCAGCAAGAAAAGCGGTGGAACTGGATCCAACGAACGCAACGTGTCAAAGCGTTTTGGGAGCAGTCCTCTACCAACAGGGCAAATACGCTGAAGCGGAAGAGCCAGCAAGAAAAGCGGTGGAACTGGATCCAACGGACGCAGTGATCCAAAATAATTTGGGAACAGTCCTCTACCAACAGGGCAAATACGCTGAAGCGGAAGAGCCATTGAGAAAAGCAGTAGAATTAAATCCTGAAAATGGAAATTACACTAGAAAGCTAGTTGAAGTAAGAGAGATATTGACGGCCTCATTCCGATCCAAATCAACAGCGGAAATAGTCGGAATCCTGAAAGAAATATCTATAAGTGAAAAAGATAGAGAGATAGCTACATTATACCTAGAAGTATTAGCAGAAAGATTGGGAGACCCAGCTCAAAGAGACGAAACAATGGATGCTTTAGAAGACATTATGGACACAAGGTCTCCACAAAGTGATGTAGACCCGGTCATCTGGGTGGCCACAAATCTGATGAAGGACGCTCTTGAAAACAAGTCAGGGCGCAGAACTCCCGAGCAAAAAATGGAAGCAGAAAGAAGAAAAAAAGCGCTTACAGAAAAAATTACGGCTGGGAAAACACAAGAAATAGAATCACTTACAGAGGCCGCAGCGGTGGAAGTGATAGAAAAATTCAAAGGAGACCATCTCGTTCTTGGCCTAACAAGTATCAATGAAGGCGTAGCCAGAGAGCTGGCAAAGTTCAAAGGTAGCAAAATTTCTCTCAAGTCCATAGAAACTTTAGACGAAGCGTCGGCCAGAGAACTCGCGGAATTCAAAGGGGAGATAGAATTTGGAGACGTAGTCTTAACGCACGAAAGCAAAGAAATTTGGGAAAGAGTTCGCCCAAAATCTCGCAAAGAAATTTTCAGAAAAGCTTTAGAAACTGGAAACCTATGGCAAATAGAGGAGCTAAATCCACAAGAAGCAAGAGAACTTGCAGCCGCCCACAATGGAGGCTTCTTATCTCTCGACGGCCTCAAAACCCTGGACGCAGCGACAGCCAAAGAATTTGCCGCCCACAAAGGGTTCTTATCTCTCAGCGGCCTCGAAACCCTGGACGCAGCGACAGCCAAAGAGCTAGCCGCCCACAATGGAGGCTTCTTATCTCTCGACGGCCTCAAAACCCTGGATGTTGCCGTAGCCAAAGAGCTAGCCGCCCACGAAGGAACCCTATATCTCGGCGGCCTCAAAACCCTGGATGTGGCCGTAGCCAAAGTGCTAGCCGCCCACAAAGGGGGCTTGTCTCTCGGCGGCCTCAAAACCCTGGATGTTGCCGTAGCCAAAGAGCTAGCCGCCCCCAAGGGAAGCTTATCTCTCGACGGCCTCAAAACCCTGGATGTTGCCGTAGCCAAAGAGCTAGCCGCCCACAATGGAGGCTTATTATTTCTTGCCGGCCTCGAAACCCTGAATGCAGAAACAGCCAAAGAGCTAGCCGCCCACAAAGGGGGCTTGTCTCTCGGCGGCCTCAAAACCATGGATGTTGCCGTAGCCAAAGAGCTAGCCGCCCACAAGGGAAGCTTATCTCTCGACGGCCTCGAAACCCTGAATGCAGAAACAGCCAAAGAACTTGCCGCCCACAAGGGAAGCTTATCTCTCGACGGCCTCGAAACCCTGAATGCAGAAACAGCCAAAGAACTTGCCGCCAACCAAGGAACATTATTTCTCAACGGCCTCAAAACCCTGGACACAGCGACAGCCAAAGAGCTTGCCGCCCACAAAGGGAACTTATCTCTCGACGGCCTCAAAACCCTGGACGCAGCGACAGCCAAAGAGCTTGCCGCCCACAAAGGGGACTTATTTCTCAGCGGCCTCAAAACCCTGGACATCGATACAGCAGAAGCACTAGCTCAACATCCAGGAGCAAGAAATGATGATTTTCTGGACAACGTCAATTTGAGGAACCTTGATGAATCAAGTGCCAAAATTTGGAGAGAGGCACGTATAAAAGCATTCCGTACGCAAGTACTGCAAGCAGCAACAGAAACAGGCAACCTACACGACATTGGAACTATAACAGCAGCCGAGGCAGCAGAAATAATAAAGGGATTCAAAGGAGACAGTATCAACATCGACTTAAAATCATTAGATCCTGGAGTTGCCAGAGAGCTTGCAAAATTTCAGGGGAGAAACATACAAATTAGTGGATGCAAGACGATCGATTCAGCAACAGCAAAGGAGCTTGTAGAATTCAAGGGGAGGACTTCATCTGATTTTGGACGCAGAAGTATAAAAATCTTTGTTGAAACGATAGATCAGCCAACAGCCGAAATATTCGCAAAATACGAGGGCGATTTAAGCCTACGTAATCTTGACGCAGAATCAGGAACAAGATTTGAAGAGGCCAAAAAAGCATATAAAGCCGAAAAAGCTAAAATATAAAAAAGGGCTCCTAGGCAATATCTTTTCCAAATAATCCAACGAAACTAAATTCCCATGCCCCCATTCGACTCCATAAAATCAGCTGCAAGACCCATCGAATCCCAGAAAGGTCCCGAGCCTGAAGAATTAAAAAAAGGGAAAGAAGATCTCAAAAAAATTCTCGCAAAGCTCATAGAAAAAGAAAAAGAGATAGAGTTGAGCAATGACACTGCAGAGAGAAAATCCGAACGCTACGCAAAAATCGCGGAAGTTCTAAAAACACAAGTGACTCCAGTTCTCCAATCCTGGCTCACAAAATACCCTGAGCGAAAAGAGGGTATAACAAAAGCTCTCACTCAAATCGAAGCCTTAGTCAAAAAGTACGAAAAGAAATCGGAGGAGCTTGCAAAAAGCAAAGAAAAAAGAGAAGAAGTTAAAAAAACAATAGAACCTGCAGTTGCGCCAATCAAGGCAGAATTGCCAAAGAACCCTCAGCCTACCAAATCACCAGTATCAATAGCCGCTCCGGAAACTTTAGGAATTCTCGGATCCCCAAAACTCAATTTCACCCCAGACGAAGAACGTCGCCTAAAATCTTATTACGAATACAACGCGGCTCACTTCAGCGATAACAATTTAAACCGCACCTATCCAAACCGTCTCCAAGACCACGAATTCTTCATACAGGCAGTAATGCATCCAGAATATCCGGGCGATGAAGTTAAAAAAGTTTACAAAAATTACAATGAAGCTATGCCGGGAATACAATCTCTCCACGACGAATTATTCCCAACAGCAGAATATAAGCCGTTTTTCATAGATATTGGTCCAGGCATTGCGAACAAAGATATGATGGTTATGGGAGGCAAGGGCAAGCCAGCAATCACATCTCAAGAAATGGCTGACAGATTCCCAAGCATGCCGGTTGTCGCGCTCGATCTCCCCGATCAAGTCGAAATTTTTATGGGCAGAGCCCAAGGCGTGGATAATAAAAAAAGAAAATACACAATTGATAAAAAAGACCGCGAAGAAATGTTAAGCAGAGAAAATATCCACGTACTTTCGGGCGACGGTTTGAAGTCTTTAAAAGATCAATGGGCAGACTCTTCCACGAATCCAATCCCGGAACGTCCGCATCCACAGATTTCAAGCAACCACGTTTTGTTTATCCGCGCCGCAAATTCAACAGATATTTACTGCTCATGGGAAGATAACAAGAAAGCGATCGAGCAGATGAGCAAAGATTTTCCAGGCAATGCGATTGTCTTCTTTTTTAACAAAGAAATTCTTTATAAAAAACGTAATTCTTCGGAATGGTCAATAATCGGCCAAGTTTCCGATTGGGGTTTTAACCACAAGGGCAGAACGCTTTCACGCAGAGGCAAACCGCCATTTGAACTAAAAGCCAATAGTAAGCAAGTGGAAAAATCAAAAATTCCAGGTAAAACAGAGAAATATTTAACAGAGCAAGAAAGCGCCGAGGTAACATATAGATTTAGAAGCGAATTGAATAAACTTTCCGAAAAAATGCAAAACGGCGACACTGCAATATTAGTAGACGGCAGCGGTCAAAACTTATTTGTAGTTAAAAAAGAAAATGGCAGGCTTAGTGTCGCAACAAGCTACAAAGTTTCAACTGGGAAGAGAGGATTTAGCCCTTCGGGCGGGAACGGGGTGACTCCATTGGGGTTATTCAGAATAGACGCAATGCCGAAAGGATCAAAAGGACAAGTAATAGCTACGGGATCAACAAAGAATAAGTATTTTAAAGACCTTCAAGACGCAAGTGATAACCATGGGAAAGCAGTCATGACAACAGCAGCTTTGCATTTGGAGGGAGAAGAAAGAAAAAACAGAGTTTATTTCGACTTCAGAATACATGGCACTAATTATGAAAGCAGACTTGGACGGCAAGCCTCCGGAGGTTGCGTTAGGACAGGGAACGAAGATATTTTAAAAATCTACGAATTCGCCCAAGCCCAAAAAGAAACTGGAAGAGAATTATACGTGTACATCACAAACAGAAATCCGTACGAAGAAAAGCGCCATCAATACGCTCAAAACTAGAACAAATATGTCTCTACCCGACTAAGCTTTCGTCTACTGCTTAGGTTCCTTCTCTATTTTAACATTCGCATTTTTCAATGACTCTTTTTCTTCGAGATATTTGTCATAAACCGTCACCAATTCGTAAAACAAGTCATCTGTTTTTTGGTAGCCGTCAAAAACCATTTCGAAACCAGACATGGCTCTGTATCTAGCTTCATATTCACCGAGAATGCCCAAATACTTTTCTTTCAATACATCCTTTTTGTATTGTTTGTCGAGCGAACCGTCGCTAGGTCGGTTGTCCTCAAATTCCAATAATTGTCTTTGAGTTGAGATCTCATTCTCAAAATTTTCTCTCACCTCGTCTACCTGATTTTGGTCAAAAGGGTCGAGTTCCAGTTCCAGAGTAGGCATTACCTCTCCACGTTCCTGTTTGTAAGTTTTAAGGTCAGAAAGAGCTTGATATACGATCTCGTTTGCGCTCGGATTGCCTTCCACCATAAATTCTTCATCCCGTCCCGCGAGTACCTCTTCTTGCCCAAGAATATTTTTATAGTGCACATTGTCCTGTTCTTCACCGAATTGTGCCTTAATTTTCGCTAATGATTTGGTGGCTCGATCAAAAATATTGAGAGCTGCTTCGGCTTTTCTTTGCATACCAAAAGCAGTATAAATAGAATCATCGTCATGGGGATTCCTAATCATGTCTATAAGATCAATTTTTTCAAACTCTGTTTTTAGCTCTTGGACCTTTTTCTTTGATTTCTCCAAAGAGTCAATCATGGCGTGAGGAACAGGGCTCATCGCCCTTAGTCTCTTCTCTTCGGCCGAGAACCAATCTTCTGTTTCTTTAAAATCTACAAGAATGTTATCTCGGATTCTGTATTGTTCATCAACGGTTTTATGCCCATGATCAAGCAAAGTATCTTTTTTATTTGGCTTCTTTTCAGGACCTTGTTGGTTTTCTGGAGGCATATTTTTTGTTTTTATTATTTATTAAAAACACAATGCTATTATACCACTATTTTAACAAATACGCAAACATTTAACCTGTACAGTAAACAATCGTCCCATCACTAACCAGCCGTGGTGCACGTCGACTCACTCCATCGACTTACCACGAGCCAACTCACAGTCTAAACATTCCGCTACGGCACGAACCAACTTATGCCACCGTCTTATCACAAATCAAAATCCCATTCAAATGATCCACTTCGTGCTGAACAACCCTCGCGTTTAATCCGCTCAATTCAAGAATCATTGGAGCCAATTTGCCGCTGCCAGCGTCCAAAAATCTCACAGTAATCTCCGAAGCTCTGATAACATTTACATAATATTCAGGCAGGCTCAAGCACCCTTCCTCCGCAACGTCAGCGTCAGCTGACGCTAGAGCCTCCCTCGCCCCTTCCGGCACAACAATCCCCTCAATAGTTTTTCCAATATTCTCAATCTCCGAACTGCCAACCCTCATCTCCGCGCTCTTTTTCACTTTTCCCACGGCGACACCAGTCGCCAAAGAGCCTGCAGCCCCCGAGCCGCTTCCACTCCACGAACTCTCCACGATCTCCGGATTCACCATCACGAAAATCATTTCATGATCGCTCCCGCTGTTCATCCTCACCAAAATCATCCGCACATTTTCTCCGACCTGCGGAGCGGCCAGCCCAAGCCCTTTTTGCTCATTCAAAATCTTCTTCATCCCCCTCGCGAGTTCATTCAAACTCAATCCAAGCCGAGGCGTTTTCGCCTTCGCATTTTTAATCTCGGACGATTTCGTCCTCAAAATTTCATTATCAGCGCCGGTTTGTATTTTTAATTTTGGCATGGCCGAATTCTACAATAAACAGATCAAAATACCAGTTAATTATAAATACCATGTCCACCAACAGCCAACAATTTTACCTCATCCTTGGATAGGTATTCAAAAATAATCCTATATTTATAATTTACCGAAAAGCTCCATTTGCCGCTCAGTACCCCATGAAGTTTATGCGTTTTTAAAAACGGATGATGAGGACTCTCCTTAAAAAGCGAAATTTTCTCGTCAATTTCATCTTGCAAAGAAAAAGGCAGTCTACTCGCGTTTTTCAAAAATGAAGGAGCGAAAGAAACAATCATATTATTTGAATTTTTTAATCAATTCTTTAAAATCACCTCTCAATGTGGGCTCTCTCTCCGCTCTCAAAACATCCTCAATCGCCTGCTGTTCGGCAAAATACTCAATTGCTTTTCTCGCCAGTTCGGCCTTATTCGCCGCAACCCCATCACTGACAAGTTTATCAATCATTTCTTCAAGTCTTGGTGTTAAAGGCACAGATAGCATACTCATAGTTTATGTGATAATATAATATGATAATTTAATATTATCATATCCCCCAGAAAAAAGCCAGCTTTTCAAAACAAGTCACTATGACTCCCGACCCTGATCAAGTACAAAACCAAAATATCTTCAAGCTTTTTGTAGACTAAAACCAAATCGGGCTCGATGTGACATCCAAAAGCTCCGGCAAACCGCCCATGGAGGGGATGGTTCCTATACGAAGGAGGTAAATCAAACCCCCCAGCTAATGTGTCGATAACATTATCCAATTTTTTCTGGTTAAACCTGCCGGACATCTCAAGTCTTCGAAAATCTTTCCCGTATTTTTTGGAGCGTGCAATTTTATACATACTACAAGCCTCTCAATATATCATCATGTAATTCCTTAGCGGAATCGTACAATTTAACCTTTCCTTCTTTTATCAGCTTTTCCGTCTCTTTCATCTCTTTAATCATCTCCTCCTCTTCTTCAATCGTAAATCCATTCACCGTTCTTATTTGAAACGGAATTTTTTTTGTAATAACAACCTGGCTCAAAAAAAGTTTCACGGCGCTGCTCATGTCTAGTCCCATCCCCTCGAGAATTTTGGTAGCGGCTTTTTTTAATTTTGCGTCAGTACGAATGTTAATAGTAGGCATAATTTTTTGGATTAATGATAATTGGCCTACTTTTATTGTATTACTTTGTGCGCACATTGTAAAGACGATTAAGAAATGATGAAAAACATTCAACTGCCCTGTCTGTGCCCACAAAGCTTACCACCCGATTCTAAATTTTTTCTAAAATCCTTCTAAAAAATTTCTAAACTTTTTCTAAAATCTCATTTCCCCTTTTTTAATTCCGCCTCCACAAACCCACGGAGTTCCCCATCCAAAACCTTCTCCGGATTTTTCTCCTCATAGTCCGTCCTATGATCTTTCACCATTTTATATGGATGCAAAACATAAGATCGAATTTGATGACCCCAACTCATTTCAGTCTTCGCCCCTTTCAAAGCAGAAAGTTCGCTCGCTTTTTCTTTCTCCATTAAATCAATCAACTTCGCGTGCAAAATTTTCATCGCATGCTCCTTGTTTTGAAGTTGGCTTCGTTCGTTTTGACACGTAACAACAATTCCAGTCGGGATATGGGTAATCCTCACAGCCGAATCGGTTTTATTCACGCTTTGTCCGCCCGGCCCGCTGGATCTATAAACATCAATCCTCAAATCCGAAGCCTCAATTTTCATTTTCTCGACCGCTTCAATATCCGCGGAAATATCCGGCAAAACTTCCACCAAAACAAACGAAGTTTCCCTCGTATTCCCCGCATTAAACGGCGACAAACGAACCAACCGATGAACACCATTTTCGCCCTTTAGATAGCCATAAGCGAACTCTCCCTCGACCAAAATTGTAACGCCTTTTATCCCCGCTTCATCCCCACGCGATTCATCCAAAATCCGCGCAGTCCACTCAATCTCCCCATGCTGCTCCGCGTTCTCAATATATCTCAAATACATCCTCATCAACATTTCTCCAAAATCCTGCGCGTCCGTCCCCCCAGTCCCCGCATGAATCGACAAAATCGCATGCGCTTTGTCATACTTCCCGCTAAAAAAAGTCTCAATTTCAAGCTTGTCCCAATCGAGCTCAAGTTCATCAACCATTTTTTTGAAATCCTCAGCAGCCGGCAAGTCCTTCTCCGGTGAAATCGATGGAAACAAGCCAACCAACTCCTCCGCGTCACTTAAAATTTTCTCCCATTTTTCAATTTTTTTCTGCAAATTCCCGGCGGTTTTGCTTAAGCGTGAAGCCCTGTCTTTATCGTTCCAAAAATCCGGCGCCGACATCATGCCTGTCAATTCAGCAAGCTCTTTTTTTAAACCATCAATATTCTGGCTTTCATAGCCTTTTTTTATAAAACTTTCTAGCTCCTGTAGTTTTGCTTTGTATTCGTGCATATTAACAATTTATATCACGTATGTTGCCATACGACACTGTGGCGACCACACCATGCATAGTGCTACCAATCTACCAAATTTCTGGTATAGTTGGAAGGCAAACTCCAGCTCTTCTAGAACGTTCTCAGAACGTTCTTCATTACCCCCCTAACTAAAGAACGTTCTCAGAACGTTCTCGCCAACTCCACCATGTCCACCGCACGCAAAGTTCTCTCAAACACACTCTGGCAGACATTCGGCCGCCTCGTAATGGCGGTACTCGCTGTTGCGAGCGTAAAAATCGCGACAAATTATCTCTCGCTCGAAGGCTACGGCGAGTACGCAGTCGTATACGAGTTCCTGGCTTTCTTCAGCATCGCAGCAGACATGGGCCTGTTTACAATCGCGGTCAAAGAAATGTCGGAAGATGAATCAAAAGTAGAAAAAATAATAGGAAACATCCTCTCGCTCCGCACAATTCTCGTCGTGACAATGATGGCGGCGGCCTCAATCGCGGTTTTTCTCATCCCAAAATACGAAGGCACCCGCATCCCACTCGGCGTAACAATAGCGTCTTTCTCAGTTTTATTTACTCTCCTCAACGGCACGATTTCCTCTGTCCTCCAAGCAAAACTCAAGATGCATATTTCTTCGATGTCACAAATCATCGGCAAGGTTGTGATGATTTTGTACATGCTTTACGTGGTCTTCATAGCATTCCCACAAGCTTCTGATATTGGTTTCTACCACCTCATCATCGCCGGTGTTGTCGGCAATCTCGTGATGGTTTTGATCACCGATCGCGCAGTCCGCAAGATCACGCCTCTCAATTACAAATTTGACTGGGATCTTTGGAAAAAAGTGCTTATAAAAGCCATTCCATACGGCACAGCCCTAATCCTTTCAACAATTTATTTTCGCATCGATTCAATTTTAATTTCATTAATAAAAGACCAAAGTGAAGTAGGAATTTATGCGGTCGCGTTGCGCGTGCTTGAAGCGTTCCAAATCATCCCGCTTTATTTTATGAATTCCGTTTTGCCAGTTCTCACGAAAGCGATGAAAGAATCTTTGGAAAAGGCAAAACTCATCGTCCGCTACAGTTTTGATTTTCTCACAGCGCTCAGTATTCCTCTTCTTGTAGGCGCATACGTTCTCGCCTATCCGATTATTTTTATAGTCTCAAGTCCCGAATTTCTTTCGCGTATTAACGAAGGTTTCTACGGCTCCGACGTAGCGTTAAAATATTTAATGTTCGCGATGGTTTTCCAATTTCTCGGCACGCTTTTTGCTTTCATTCTTCTTTCGGTCGACAAGCAGTCAAAAATTCTCTACATCAATCTCGGGTGCGTTATTTTTAAAATCGCAGCAAATATCCTCGCGATCCCAGTGTTCGGTTTTCGCGGCGCAGCAGTCACGTCAATCGCCGCGGAATTTTTGGTCATGGCGGTCGGCGCATTCACAGCGTATAAATATTTCAAATTCAAATTTAATTTTGTGACAACTTTTAAAATAATTATATCCGCCCTTCTCATGGGCGCCGCGGTGAAATTCCTCTGGCCGATCACCTACGATATCTTCCAAAACGCCGGCATCTTTATCCTCGCCGCCATCGGCGCCATAATCTACGGAGCCCTTCTCCTAGCCACAAAAGCCGTCAGCAAAGATATGTTGAGAATGCTCAAAAAAGCAGATTCAAGTTCCGGACTTAACTAAAAGGGGTAGTTAAGTTCCGGACTTAACAGTAAAAAATCATAAACACAACCAAAAAAATGACCCCAAATTTCCTCTGGAAAATCATATACAAAGTCTACCCCCCCCTCCTCAGATTCCTCGAAAAAACAAAATTTCATAAAGGTAGACAGCCTTATCGTCTCGGTACTTTAAACAAAAAATACATCAAAAAAGATTTAGAAAAATTTCTCATTTCAAAAGGATTCGAAGATGTGGTTCTTACATGGAAAGATACCGG
>Ga0233425_10008634_pt1 | contig 13390 bp, 10 predicted proteins | sample Watercolumn_Towu_2_FD_181712 | JGI IMG/M metagenome (GOLD analysis project Ga0233425, IMG submission 181712) | Freshwater microbial communities from Lake Towuti, South Sulawesi, Indonesia - Watercolumn_Towuti2014_140_MG | ecosystem: Environmental > Aquatic > Freshwater > Lake | place...
ACTATATCTCGCCTCTGTTTCTGTGTGCTATCATATGATTCCATACTCGTAATATTCAATAACTCTACTATTACTGATTTTGGCACTGTTGTAAATGTATATGGATTGCTGCTATTTACTACTGCCTGTTGGCCTACTAAATTAACTATTGGTAATTGTGTAAATCCTAAATTATTTGCTATACTGCCTAAATTGATTTGTAATGCTGATTGCGGTGTTGGTGTTGGTATTGGTTGTGTAAGATTATCACTATTGTCATATTCTAATGGTATAGTATTTCCATCATCATCAATTAATTCAGTTGGTAAAGTATCAAATGTTATTGGTTCTAATATATTTTCATCTAATCTACTTAAAATATGTGTAGAGTCATTTTTATTTACAATTACATTATTACTAACTGTTTGGACAATTGGAAGCATAATAACTTGAGGGACTGACACTGTGAATGTTTTTTCTGGTGGTTGTTGGAAATTTACGTACAAAGATACTGCTAGATAAAAAAAGCTTAATACATTTGGTGCCCATGGTTCATTCTTAATTACATATCTAACATATTGTCCCGCTTGTACCGCACTCGGTCTATAAATTACGTAATACATGTAATTATTAGTAAATTCAATAGAAAGTATATCTAATGGAAGAACCGCATTATCAATTATACCAGGTATATTTTCCTCAACACCATTTATAGCAAGTTTGAATGTTGTATTAACTTGTATAGTACCCATGTATTTAACATAATTTACTTCTTTAGCGTTGAGTAAATTTGGTATGTTCGAACAAATTCCTAACTTTAAACCTCCCATTTTTTTGGTTGCATCATCATCTGGTAATATAACACATTGTATGGCTGATGATGTAATTTGAATTGGTTGCCTACAAACGGCATAATTATAAGAAAACTTTTCATTTGGCGCGATGCCTGTAGGATTCTGAACACATGTTATAATATTGTTAGCTACTGATAATTTACTTGGATGTCCTGTTACATTGCTTATACTTAAATTCGGTTGAATAAAATTATTTTTGTATAATTTAAATGTTGTTATTCCACTAACGTTACTTGTAATAAATACAAACATACCCATACAATCAGTCTCAAAGGCTGTAATCGCCCCTGTTGCTGTTTGATTATTTAGTTGTTTATATTCTTCAAAAATAATTAAATTTGAATTTATTGCATTTGTAATCATGTTTAAAAGCACTGCTATGTCAGTATATGAATTATTCTCGAGCGGTACATTATAAACATCTTGTCCGTTATTGGTAGACCATGTAATAGTATTATTAAAATTGTCTATAACAATGCTATTTGATAATGGTATTTGAGCACTGATTAAACCTATTTTACTATTTGGTTCAAAAATAATATCATCATTAAAATTACAAACAAATTCATTTGTGTTCGGATTATCTCCATTATTCAATCTTAGTAATCTCATATAATATAATACTATAATTTATTTTACTAATATAATATATACATGTCAAGTGTCTATAACTCAAGTCGAACAGCGTTAGGCATCTCACAAACATTCACAGGTCAGGCCGAGAATTGTGTGGAATATACAAGTGTTTCTGTCAGTTGTTATACTGACCAAAATGGAACTTTGTATGTTGAATTTTCTAATGACTCAATTAATTGGGATTTCTCATCAAGTTATTCTATTTCTGCTTCTGTTGCCAATAATCAAACAGAACAAGTTAAAGGAAGATATTATAGATGTCGTCTAGTTAATGGGGCGACCGCACAAACACTTTTAAGACTTCAAACAGTGTTTAAAATGGGACCTCACAATGATATTAAAGTTGCTCTCGATTCAACAAATGACAGTATTACTGTCGCCAATACTAAATTAGATAGTATGACTATCACAAGCGGTAGGCTTCAAGTCGATGCAGAGCTGGCATTAACACAGGCATCAGACTCTGTTTTATGTTATGGTTTCGATGGTTCTACCAATCAGAAACTCAAAACAGATGCAAGTGGAGAATTACAAGTCGATGTCCTCAATCTCTTCGCCCTCGACTCGACACTATCAACAAGTAATGACCATTTAAACGCTATTAAGGCGGCCGCAGAAATAATCGATAATATGATTGATGGCGCGTCAGGGAAGGCCAAAGTGCAATTATCAGATGGCTCAGGAAATCAAATTAATTCGACTACTAATTCTCTCCATGTTAATGTTCAAAATTCTTCATTGGCTGTAACAGGCACTTTCTGGCAGGCTACACAACCTGTTTCGGGGACTTTCTGGCAAGCTACACAACCTGTTTCTGGAACATTCTGGCAAGCTACTCAGCCTGTCAGTATTTTAAATGATGTTTCATCGACTCAAGTTTATACGCTCGCTGATATTACAGGTGCTTCCCCTAACAGTTCAGTAATTACAATGGGCAGTTATAAATATGTTGATATTATGGTGAAAGTGAATGGCGCTATTAATACTGGTGGAAATTTGACCCTTTATGTTTCTCACAATAATTCTGATTGGTTTAAAACTAATACGATAGTTGCTATCATTTCAGGGACTACAACATATTATACAAGTCATAACGGACCTATTGCTTCGGCCCACATTAGATTACAACCGGACGCGTTTCTCGATGCTGTAGATGTCGATGCACATATTTCATTGAAACTATAATTTATTTATCGAACAAATATAAAATATAAAAGTCTAATAATAAAAACTTATTTTTCTTTTTCTTTCTCCTCCTCATTAATATTAATTATCTTTTTTAATTCTTCTTGTGCAATCTTAATTTCAGATTCCTCGATTATCTTTTTTAATCTCATAAATTCGTTATATACTTTTTCACATTCCTTTTTAATTTCATCAATCTTTTTATAATTTTCACTGTCTTCAATCACTTTTAATTTCGATAATGCTCTTTCGTGTTTCTTTGTGTGTTGATGTTTCGATTTCGCCATCTTTTGATATTTTCCGCCACATAGCTCACATTTAACAGAGACATTGTAATTTTTTAAATAATCTTTCATATATTCTTTACTATTTGGTGCCATTATATATATAATAGTATTATATAATTTTTTTCTTAAATAAGAATTTTTATTTTTAGAACCCCTTAACATCATGGACATAATTTATTATACAATTTTGTGTAAAGCCCTCATATCCCATTTCTCCAATTTCACAATCTTCCTTATTTTTCATTTCAAATTTAAATTTTTTACTACTAATAATGCTATCTGTGTGTATTCTTATAACATTTTCTATATCATAACAAGCATAATCACTTATAATTTGTCGTTGTTTCGCTGTTAAAAATGGTCCCAATCTGGCATAGTTTGTTCGATATAATTCACGATTGTCAATGAATTCTATTACTGACCTATGATTATTTAAAACTCTATGATCCTTTATGTCTAAATTTTCATCGACCTCGCCTAAATAATGGATTTCTTCCCCATTTTCTTTTACATAAATATTATCTGTATCTCTATCGTCCGCAACTATTTGTTTTGATATTTTATGTTCGCATAGCGCTCCCCACAACATATTTAATAACTTTTTAGTATATGTTATATCTTTTCTTGTTTTCTTGATTTCATACAACGTATCGACAAATTTCTTGAACATTAATTTTGCTTGTCTGTTGCATTTGTTTTCATAATGTAAGAAATTAGGTTTATTGTCATGTATCAACTCAATATTAAAGTTATGTTTATAAGCTGTTTCTAAATCTATATGAGTGTAATAATTCTTTTCATTGAATGTGAATAATTTATTTTTATTTTTATTTTCTGATGTTATAACACATCTGTATATTCCATATTTAAAATATCGTTGTCCTTTATTCTTTTCATTTTTTGATTTCCATCCATTAAATTCGTCATCATCAAGAAAATGAAAAGTCCCCCTTTTAATTGGAAGTGTAAATAAAGAAATTAATATTGCTGGATATGCACTCGATATATCACATTTGTGTGCTTTTCCGGTATAACCTTTTTGTGCATATAATAATGGCCCTCTATAGCAATTTTTAATAAAATCTTCTTCTAACACACTTATTTCCTCTGTTTCAACACTATTATTATATTTATTGAAAAAATCCACACAAGTATCTTTAATTGAACCTGTTTTAAACATATTCAAATCTGTTATTTTTTTCAATTCATTAGCATTATAAATAAATTCGTTATACGAACTAACTAACTTATTTTTATCTTTTTCGTGTATATATATTTCTTTTGATGAAAAATAATTATATCTAGAATCTATTAATTTTTTAAGAAACTCCTTTTCTTCTTTTTCATCAGAAGTAGTGTGAAATATTGGTTCTCCTTGATGTATGTCTTCTTTAAATCCTCCATATTCTTCTCCATCTTTATTAAATTCTCTAATAATTTCTCCAATTTCTCCATAATAATATGTGTGAAAAGCAGGAGTTTTTGTAATGTTACCTTTACCATCTTTTAAAATATCTTCAGGATGATAAGTATAAAATATAACTTTCTTTTCATTAGGCGGACATAAATAATCTCTCTTTTTTAAATGTGATTCATCGACTGAATAATGCTCATTTCTTAATTTTAAATAAACTGCACATTGCCTATTTTTAGTTGGGTATCGACATTTACCATTATCACAAGAGACAAAAATATTAATGTTTAATCTTTCTTCAATTTTATACAATAAATCTAATGGAATTTTATTGCCTTTTTTAACTCCTAGAAATTGTTTAAGTTTATATGGATTTATAAACTCGGTTGTAAATTTATCGCCTAATATTATCGATAAAGTATAATATAAACAATCGTTGTTTTTATTTTTAGTTGTCCCTCCTGCCTGTTGGTTGTTTGTCAATGTCACATAAAGGCCGAAATCCGTTAATTTTCCATGTCCATCATTATACCACTGTAATATATTGTTTCTTCTGTCATCTTCGTTAATTTCTTCATCTGAGTCGACATAATCTCTAATATTTAATATTCGTGCTTCTCCTGTTTGAATATCTATTTTCTTACCATTTCTCCAATTAATATGCGGAATTAACATCGAAGTTTGAACAAACCCGGTGTGTCCTTCTCTTTTCAACTTGCTCACTAAATCTTTTATCTTCTGTTCGAACTGATTGACTGTTATATTCATATTCGAATACATATATTGTTCTTCTCTGATTGGTTTTCTTCCATGCATTAACATATAAGTTGTTTTTTTAAGTACCATAATATATAATAGTATTATATAATTTTTTTCTTAAATATATTTTTTATATTTTTATACTTAAGAAAAATTTTGTTTAACAAAAATAGAAATAAAATATTTTTTTCACAAAAAAAACGCATTTAGAAATTTAAAAGAAATCTACTATAAATTTATTAACATCTTGATATTGTTTGTTTAATTTTTTACTTTCATACAATTCGACTTCGACTGATGGTTTATTATTTCTTGCTTTCGTTTTACATTTGACTTTAATAAGGTCATCATCATTTTCTTCTTTAACTTGTTTAATTTGTTTTTCAGATTCTTCTTCGACTTCGATATTTATATCATCTGTGTTAATTGTTTGTTTTGATATTTGTGGTTTAAAATTAGTCTTTCTTAAATTGATGGTATATTTATTGCTTGATTTAATATCAGATTTAGAATTTAATTTACTCCCTAAAATTTTATTGAATAATATTTTTTCTTCTTCGTCCAATCTTTTCCTTTCTTCTTGTATTTGTTTTAATCTGTATTCGTCAGTAATTACATCATCAAAATTATCAAAATCATCGATATAATTGTTTTCCTTCAAGTAATGTTTAAAATTGTCGATATTAATAACAAACCAGGTTGTTTTTTCTTTACCATTAAATTTACTTGTTACAAGTGAAATAGCGTAATTCCTAATAGAATGCTTAAAATGTGTAGATTCCATTATTTTGTCTTGTTTAATTCCCTCATCTTTAAACCAACCTTTATAACATTCATATAAGTCTTTTGGCTTTATTCTAAAATTACCATCTTTATCGATATGGTTTTCATCAGTTATAATATCTGTCCTACTAATAAAATTTTTTAAAAATTTAATTAGCTGTGGGGTCGACTTTATTAGTATATTTTTTTTTGTATTGCTGAATTCTAATTTTTTAATACTTAAGTGTTCATTATAATTTTCATCATAGTTATTAACACAATGCCAATAAAAGCATTTTAAAAATTCTTTGTCTTCTTTTAACTTCAGTAATTTGGTAAAATGGTAATCGCCTTTTAATTTAGAAAGTATATCTAATATAATATGTCTTCTGTCATTTCCTTCTTCACGGGACATCATTAATACGTTTCGATTAAAAGTTTGTATAAAGCTCGATAAATTTTTTAAGTCAATAGCGTCTTTGTATAAAAATCTGTAAGTGCAATAATCTGATGTAATTGATGTTTTCATTTTTTCGTAATACATTTTATATTCACTCTCTGTTAAACTCATATCATCGATATAGACTATCAGTTTTCCAGCCATGAAGCCATTGAATTCTGAAAAAAACTTTTTAGCATCAGAAATTCTACAACAATTATTTTCACCTACTAACGCTATCAATAATTCACAAAATAGACCTTTTCCAGTTCCTTGATTTCCAATTAAATATAAAGCCGTGTGCATTTTACGTTTTCCACCAATTAAAGCATAAAACCAATTGCACACTTCATTATAATAAGATTCATTATTAGAACATAATACCTCCTTTATGTGATTTAAAAAATAATTAATATCATCAATTCTACTATTATAAATATTTTCATCAAATTTCTCACCATCAAATGGAAAGCCATTGAATAAATTTATATAATTGATTTTCTCTCCTGATATATCTTTTGTGAATATTTTAGCTTCCTTGATATCACAGGTTACATAATAAACATCTGTATAAACTTTTAAAACAAAGTCCCTTAAAATTGGGTCAAACAGATTTAAGTATGTTGAATTAAAAGTTGCCGAATCGTATTCTATAGGCATAATGTCTGATTCTGAATTTTGTGATAAAACATAAAATGTTCCCTTATTCGATCGAAATATATTATTTTTAATATAATTTATTGACCTGTGAAATGTTTTAGTAATATTTATTTTAATATCTCTCTTACATATTCCAAAGTCCTCAATTTTTAATTTATCGATTCTTTTAAGTAAAGGATTATTATTAATATATTCTTTTAAATCTTCTGAGTATTTATCGTTTAATGTATCAATATTAAACATTTCTTTAAATTTCTTCAAATGTAATTTTGCTTGTTCTTCAGCTTCTTCGTTAATTTGTTTTTGTTCATTTGTTGGTCGGACCATTGTATATATAATAGTATTATAAAAAAAATTTCTTAAGTATATTTTTTTAAATTTTATACTTAAGAAAAATATTTAACACAGGAAAAACGCAATTCGGACACATTGTGTGCAATAAAGGACATATTATGTGAGATGGCTTACAGATAATTTATAAATTTGTTAGTTGATTATATGAATAAACAAATAAAACAGGACATAGACAAATATTATAAGTATTTCAGTGCAACAAAGATAAAAAACAAGTCGAAGAAACTAGATAATCAAGAACTTTACAAATTATACAAAAAACCTAAAATAGATAAAGATGACGAAATACCACATATTTATGGTGCTGACAAATGGGCAATACAACAGGCTGACATATTATATATGCCCAATGATAATGGGTATAAATATATGTTAGTTGTTGTCGATGTATCGAGCGGAATTACTGATGCTGAGCCATTAAAGAGTAAAGATAATAAAACAGTTTTAGATGCATTCAAAAAAATATATGATAGGAAAATAGTCCAACCCGTTAAATATATCATTCAAACAGACCCCGGCAAAGAATTCAATAATCAACAATTTAAAAAATATTTTCATAGTCTTGGTGTTATGATAAGATATGGAAAGCCAGGCCGAAGTAGGCAACAGGCTTATGCTGAATCAAGAAATCGAACAGTAGCAACGGCATTATTTCATAGAATGACGGCACAAGAATTATTAACTGGTGAGAAATCAACAGAATGGGTTGAAGACCTACCATTAATAATATCAGAAATTAATAAGTATGTTAAAAAACACAAAAAGAAAATTAAATTCAGTAATCTTCTTAAAGTCGCTAAAAATCAACAGATTTATATACCTGGAGACAAAGTGAGAGTTATGCTCGATAAACCGCAGGAACCAACTGGACAAAAACTAAGCGGAAAATTTAGAGCAACTGATATAAGATGGGATCCGAAAATATCAACAATAACAAATTTAATATTTGAACCAAACCAACCAATTTTATATCAAGTTAATAATAAACCAACTTCATATACTTACAATCAATTACAAAAAGTGAGTGAAGTTGAACAAGCCCCGCCATCGAGTGTTATAAGAGGAAACCCCGAGCACTATATAGTCAAAAAAATACATGATAAGAAAATAACAAAAGGAAAGACATATTATTTAATAGAATGGAAGGGGTTTAAATTAAGAAAAGATTATACATGGGAACCACTTACTGAGTTAGTTAAAAACGACAATATTAAAAAACTAATCGATGAATTTAATAAAAATCAATTGTAAATTAAAATTACTTTTTAATTCAGAAACAAAAATAATAAATTCTTTTATTATTTTTATTTGTAGTAATTTTCGAAATTTAAATATTGAGTGTAATAAAACACAAGTAAATCATATTTTGACATTAATTTATATTTTATATGTTCGATTCTCCTGTTTCTAGAAATTAAATTATTATAGTTCGTGCCACATATATAATGCAATAATTTTATAAATTCATCGGGACAACCTTTTAAAATTTTTGTCATTTCAGTAGTATTTAATTTACGCTCATATACTTTCATATATATTACACAAAGAATTAATTTTCGAATTTTATATTATATGCTCGAAGAATTAATTAATCAAATAGAAAAAAAAGAAAAAGAAAAAGAAAACAAAGAACCTAAAAAGGGGATGAGGCATATATTTTGTGTAAAACCAAAAAAGAAAATTAAAAAGTTAAAAAAATAATTATTGTTTGAGTATCTGAACAAGAACAGTGTTATTAGGCCCTAACTCTGTACTCACTTGCTTTGTATTGGCGTCTAATATTCTACATCGTATATTACTAATTATCAATGAATCGCCACTATGTATATAGGGAATGCTGTCATATTCATAGCTCGAAATATAATTTTCTGATGTATAAAATTTGCTTACAACTGAGCTGATTAAATGATTTATATTTTGTTGATTAATATTAAAATCATTATTAATACATGACAATTCGATAATAAAATATGGAGTTAGGCTACTAGTAAAATATAAATTATCTGCGTATATGCCATTTGGGATGTCAGATGCTTTTATCACAGGAGGAAATAGATTAATCGGCGTTGCTAAAGTTATACAATTTACTAAACCAGTTATACCACTCGATGGAGCAACGTAAGGGACTAAATCTGTTAAACTAATGTAATTCGATGTGATGCCCCTATTTAATACAACATCTAAGTTAGTTATTATATCACAAAAGAACTGTCCGAATGGTACTGTTTCAACTTTGGCAATCATATTATTTATTTGTAATTTTGAAAATCCTAAAATTTGAAAAAATCCCTCCGGTTCAGATTTTAATTCTGTAAATATTATTCCTGTTCTAGCGCCATAAAAAGATGTGTAATTATTTTCAATTGTTGCGTTTTCTCCACCTTCATTTCTTATAACTACTTGATTGCCGCTTTGATCATATATTGGAGTATGTAGGTAGTCGAATGAAAATTTATTCGAGTTATTTGTATCGTAACCAACTACTATATTAGAACATCCAAATACATAATAAGTAAAGTCATCTTGATATTGATAGGCTGCAACTTCATCACCATTAAGTTTTAAAGGATTATAAAATATATACGGGGCAATTTGTGAAGGATCTAAACTGGCTTGACCATTATTAAAACTTAATTGAAATGGAGAAGGGTCGCCCCCCGATACATCTTTACTTGTATTCAACTGACTGAATTTTTGAGTTAAATACGCTGAAAGATATGTAGGAGTGTAAATACCCTTTGGAACAGTGAAGTAAAAATTTTTCTGAAAAAATCTTAAATTTGTACTGACTGTATCGATTGCCTCACATGCAAAATAATACCCCCCATCATTCAATAATTCGTCTCCATAAGGAGGAAAGAAAGTCCTTGGACTATCATCATATCCATCGAAATTAACATCATAAAATATCACACTACCAATAATATTATATTCTTCTGTTATATTTATTTGTTCTGAATTTTGAACCGTAGTGTCTAAAACTGACATTTTTACATTGATAGCATCACCGTTATTAATAGTTGTCGGCGTGATATTACATTCGAATTCACCATTACTCTGTTGATTAATTGCATTATTGTTCGATACTTCTATAATTATGGATTGAGGCATATATATAATAACAAAATAATAAATAAATTAAAAATTAAGCATAATTAATAACATATTGACCATTTTTAGACATAAATACTTTCGATACTTCACCATATACATACATTGTTAAAATATTTGTATTATCAGTGCGCATAAAGTTTAATTGCATCTCATTAATCTTCTCACCAATTATTAAACCTCCGTATGACTGTTTTCCTCTATATAATGCATGATTTAAGCCATCTAACACAGTGCCTAAATCTGTACTATCCCATGCCCCCATTGGCATGTTTAAGTCACCAAATGCATCAACACACTTAGTTATTTTTCTAGCACTTGTATCAATACCTGTCAATCCAGCTAGGATTGATTTTTGATTTACTGTGAGTTTAAAAGTCTCGCCTGGTTCAAGGCTTGAAAAATCATTTCCAAATAATGTGTTATCATCATAAACATTCATATAAACAAGACGATTCAATAATTTACCATTAAAGTTATTTAATGGATAATTGAAATTTAATGAATCTAAAATTGGTAACTTTTCTAATTCCACAGTTTTAAAAGTGAAATCATATTCTTTACTCACTTTCAAAGGATCTACATTGACCATTTTATCACAGTATAACTCTGGAGGATTAACAGTAAAACTAGTAGCAATAAAGGGTATTGATTTAAAGAAAATCAAATTTAAATCACTTTGAGGTCGATACTCAATTACTAACCTTAATTCTTTCATTACATAAGTATTTATATTCGGCGAGTCTTTTAGAAATCCAAATATTTTATTTAATTGTAGTATTGAATTTGATGATGTGTTAAAATTATAAGCACTCGATGCAACCCCCCATAGACTAGAAACGTAATCTTGTGTATGTGCTAAATCTATTACATTTCCTGTTGTGCTGTCTGTTATCACAATTTCTGACACTTGAAATCCCAAAGAAGTATTATTAATATGTGAATATAATGATGCATTTAACCCGTTAGGATTCAATAGATTATAAAATGCAGCCAAACAATGGAAATCTAAAACTTGGTCTATTAATGTCGAACCATCATACAAATACATATTTCTTATCAAAGCTGCAGCACCTGATGGGAAAGAGTACAATACTGACATTCGAACATTTGAGGCATCTGTTGCATCTGTGAAACATGATAAGTTGCCTACTCTGATATTACTATCATAAATTTGATTCGGTTCGAACCTGAATTCAGTTCTCTGATTATTAGAAAATACTGGATCATAAATCTCTGTTCGTGTTAATCCTATAACATATTGGTCACCCATTATAAAATAAGTATAGATAATTTATTTATTTAACTAGATTAATTTATATTAATTCGATTGAGTGAAAACAAATAAACAATAAAAATATATTTTAAAATTCAATTTATTTAAATGAGTTTAATTGAATGAAACACAAACAAATACTAATAAAAAAGAATTTTTTATTAGTATTTGTTTCTGTTAAACTCAATTAAACTCATTTTCAAATGAGTTTAATTGAGTGAAACACCATATAAAAGTTGTATGGCTTTGTTATTCCTGATTGTATATTTATAGCTACAGGATTATTTTGTAAGTCAATAGGATCTACAAAATCAATACCAACCAAATAACACCAATTTCTTTCCCAATTAACTAAACTTAAACTGTCTTTTGTAGAATCTTTTAAGTTGTATGCCTTTATAGCATTGTTTAATATATCTTCTTGACTTTCTAATGGATACATAAAGAAATATCCATTAGTAGAATCACGATAAGAGTAATAAACTTTCTGAATTCCTCCGTCTGGGTTCTCAAGTTGAAAATTATTATACATTGCGCTTTGTGCATGTGATACATCCATAAATGACCCACAAAAACTCCTTACAAGTTCTGAAGGGATTTTTACTGAAAAATTGGCATTCGAACTGTTTATTATTTGTTTCGCCATGTATCTTGTAATTAAATAACTGTCTCTAGTCGGAGAATTATCGACTGTAATATAATCAATTCTTAAATCTGATAATTGAAAGCTACTCGAGCCCGTAATTATTGTTCCATCTCCAAATAACACCTCTAAAATATTGCTTAGTCTTGTTGTAAGTTTAATATTCCCTGTTTTATTATTGTCTAATGCACCATATTGTCCATTCAATAACATTTTATTTAAACATATGTATGGTTTAAACGAAAAATTACACTGATTTCTAACGAATCGATATGTTGTTAAATCATCAGTCGAACATAATTCTGCTAGTTCATTCGCTTGACTCGATATTTGATTCATACTTTTTGTTCCTGCCTTCTCCATCTTAACCATTCTTCCATACTCCTCGATAGATTCGATAACTCCTAATTTGTCAGATTTAACAACAAATGACTGAAATAGTGCATGACATCCGAGAGTAGCATCATAAGTCGCATTATCACCCAAAACAAAAGAACCCGAACCATCTTTATAAAAATTCACTGTTCCTGAGATTCTCACTGAGTTAGGTATCAAAAATTTATTTTCAAAACGTAATAAAAAGTCTATTTGGTTTCCATTTGTATAGGTAGGCTTCTGCGCTATTGGATAGTCCTGATAATACTGCATATTATATAATATAAACAAATAAAATAAATAAAATTGTAATACTAGTTTTTAAATGTTTTAATTTTTTCAAATTGTCAATGTTTTAATTGTTTCAATTATAATTTACATATAAATTATAATTATAAGAATTTAAACACTTCAATTATAATTGAAGTGTTTTAATTGTTTCAATAAATAAATATAATTGTGATGCTGATAATGTTTGTCCGCTTACTGCTTTTAATGTAATTTGAACCTTTTTAGGCACTCCATCACTTACTAATGGTATTGCTATAACTTGTTTTGCATCCGCACCATACTTGCTAGTTATGGATTTTAGATTCAAGTTATTCATTTTATCAAAAAGTTTAATTATTTGGTCATGATATAAACTGAATTCTGGG
>Ga0233425_10008635_pt1 | contig 13390 bp, 12 predicted proteins | sample Watercolumn_Towu_2_FD_181712 | JGI IMG/M metagenome (GOLD analysis project Ga0233425, IMG submission 181712) | Freshwater microbial communities from Lake Towuti, South Sulawesi, Indonesia - Watercolumn_Towuti2014_140_MG | ecosystem: Environmental > Aquatic > Freshwater > Lake | place...
AGCTTCTCATTTCTAGCCCATTTAATCAAATCATAGTACCATCCATCTCTCACTGCATCCTCAACAGCTTTCAATCCAACAAGATCGATTCCTTTTATTGCAGCTTCTCTAACTTTTTCGGGCAAATACCCATTCACCAACTCAATCAGATCATAAATTTTTCCATATTTCACTGCCTTCTCAACCGCCTTCATTCCAGCAGCCCCTCTAACTTTCCCTGGCAAATCCCCGTTTTCAGCCAATCTAATCAAATCATAATGTTCTCCATTTTTGATTACATTATTAGAATCATTTATCCTTGCAGGCTCAATTCCTTTTCTTGCAGCTTCTCTAACTTTCTCTGGCAAATCCCCACTTCCAGCCCATTCCATCAGGTCATGAGTTCTCCCCTCTTTCACTGCCTTCTCAACATTTTCCAACTCAAAATTTATCCTTGCAGGTTCAATTCCTTTTCTTGCAGCTTCTCTAACTTTCTCTGGCAAATCCCCACTTCCAGCCCATTCCATCAGGTAATGAATTATCCCCTCTTTTACTGCCTTCTCAACCGCTTTCAATCCAGCAGTTTCTCTAACCTGATTATCTTCATGATGCATTGCAACAAACAATTGTTTTGTTATGTCCTCCATTTCCTCACCACGTATAATATACTACCACAAAGATATATATTAAATAAATCTTCTAAAAATTTTACAAAACATAATATTTATATATTATTTTCTCTAAAAGTAAATTATGAAGCCATTTGAAGGAATAGACTGGAAAGACAGACAAATACTTTTTCATCTGGACGAAGATGGTTTCCAGCCTGCTTCAGAGATTGCTAAAAAAACAAGACTCTCAAAGCAAGTCGTAGGCTACAGAATAGCAGAAATGCAGAAAAAAGGGATTCTTAGAAGATGTGCAGTGATAATCAACGAAGCATATTTGGGGCATACATTCTTCAAATTTTATCTTAAATATAAGAATGTCGATAAGGAACTTGAAGAAAAAATGCTTAAATTTTTCGATGCCCATCGCGATGTTGCGCTTGTATGCACATGCGACGGAAGATATGATATCTACATGGGGGTATTTGCAAGAGATAGCCATCATCTATACGCAGTATACCGTGAACTTTTCGGGGAATTCGGAAAACATTTCGAAGATATTTCAGTTTCCATAGTAGAAGTTGCATACAATTCAAAACGCGGATATCTCATGGGTCAAAAGGCAAAAGGAGAAGTTCCGTTATTTGGAGGGGAATTGAACTATTCTCCAGATATAGATGAATCGGATAAGAAAATCTTGGCAATATTGTCCAAAGAAGCAAGGACCAGTCTTGTTGATATCGCCAAAGAGCTGGAAATGACTCCGAATGCAGTACGCTATAGGATTAAACGTATGAAAGAGGCAAAGATAATCCAAGGAGCAAGAATAATCTTAGACAGAAATAAGATTGGCTTTCTTAGTTACAAAGTCCTGATTAAAATCGATTCATTCGATGATAAAGAGGTAAAACGGTTTTTGGCGCATGTTACCGAGCATCCGAATATCGCGGATATCGATCTTTGTTTAGGAGACTGGAATATCGAGCTTGACGTGGAGATCGAAGACTATAATTCTTTTAGAAAACTGATGCTTGAGCTTAGGACTAATTTCTCAAAATTAATAAAAAACTATGACTCTTTATTGGTTTTCTATGAACATACATATACGTATTATCCTATGGGAAAACAATATTATCCGATAAAAAGCTGATGGTTGATGATTAGCTCTAAACTATTGAAACTCCTTTCAGTCTACGCCATTTTCATGGCTTCAATAGTTCTAGTCTCAAACTTTGACGTGTTTTATTTCAAGCAAAGTGGTTTCAGTGTATCAGACTTGGTTGGAGGATTTTTCTTCTGGGCTGTCGCCCCGTTATTAGTAATTCTTCTAATAGACAATAGAACCATTGACTCAAGATTGTTAATGCTTGCAGGGGTAGGAGTCAGGATAATCTCATATCTCATGCTTGCATTCTTTGAACCAACACGGGAATTATTCGCATTTTATGAATTTACAATAGGCCTAGGTTCATTCCTGTTCTGGGTCCCGTTCAACGTAATGTATTTCAGCATGGGAAAAGGAAATGAAGCAAAAATGGGAAGCATATACTTCTCAATGGCATCTGCTTTTGGCCTTGTAATTCCATTATTATCTGGTTTTATCATAGGAGAAATGGGCTTCAAAGAGCTTTTCCTGTTAGATGCAGCATTATACGTAATCCTGGCATTTTCCATATTACTATTTGAGAAGTTTAAGCACGTGCATAATCTCAAAGATTGCCTTAATGAACTAAAGGGATTCAAGACATTGATATTAGTAGAAGGAGTTTATGGCGGAGGAATGACTGCGTGTTTAGTCATCATTCCTCTTTTGTATTTTGCAAAGCCGGTTGAACTTGCAATATTCCTTTCAGCAACAACTATATTTTCCATAATCGCATCTTTTGCAGCAAGTCATATTTCAGATAAGGCAAAGAAGCGGAAAAAATATGTCCGTTCTTTTGGCCTTGGCCTTGCAATAACCACGTTCTTAGGCGCATTTGCATCTACTGCTTCTCTTTGGTATCTGGCAGTATCTGCAAGAAACTTTTTCGCTACGTTGTTCTGGCCGTTTACAACTACAATCTTAGTTGATAATAAACGCCATATGGTAAAATCCATGGTTGGAAGAGAATGGCTATTGAACGTTGGAAGATTCTTTGGTTTATCAATAGTTCTGGCATGCACGATTTATTTCAACATACTGCTGTCAATGGCAGTATTAGGTTGTGTGCTTGCATTGTATCCATTAGTCATTGAATTGAAAAAACTACATATTAGGGTGGAATAAGCTGTTCATAGGGAACAACCACTTATTTTTAATATATAACACATTAATATATTTTTTATGTCTCATACGTCTGATTCAAAATCAAGAGTCTATGATCCTTTTAATAATCCAAAAGGGCCACTAGAGGCATTGATTTTTGATCTAGATAATATGATAGATGATAATGGCCGGTCTGCTTTCAACAAGGCTGGAATTCAAATCTACCAAACAAAAAACCAAACTAGAGCACAGCAAGATATCCAATTTTTTGATTTCATAGTTCTTGCTGTTAAAGGAGATTTTGACGAACGCTTTAATACAATTCTTCAGGAGTGTTTTGATAGTAATAAACCAGTTATGATTTATTCATCTTTGGATAGCAAAAACATCCCAAAAAAAGAAGGGCTAATTGTTGCAAAAAAATATACTCCAAAAGAAAATGAAGAATTAGGCACGGCACTATTAAGAATGATTGAAACCCTTCCTGATTCAAGACTTGAAGCGCAAATAGAATTAGATCTAAAAAAACAAACAATTTTGGTAGTAGAAGACGATGTTATGACTGCGTCTCTTCTCCTTGATTTATTAAGAAGAAAAATGGGAGTAAATGCAATTGGTGCAAAAGGATTCTATGCTGCGCGTAAGTTGCTTGATCGTTATGATATAGATATTGTTATTACAGATATCAATGATTCGGATTATAGGGTAGACATAAAATATTTCTTGAGAGATTGCTCTGATCTAGCGGTTAAAGTTATCATACTCACTGGCGCAGTATACTCTGAAGAAGGAGAAACACCAATGGTTTCTATCCCAAAGAAACCCAGTTTTTTAAAAGGTCTTGAATTTTTGTCCAAACCAGTAAATCTTAATGTTTTCAAGGAAAGCGTTCAAAGAGCAATTGCAGAGAACGAAGAAAAAAATAGAGTTCTTGCAGGAAGACGTTTCAATGTGCTTTTTGTAGATGATAGTAGAGACATAGGTTTATTAGTTGCAAAACGATTGAACTCAGAATTGTTTAATGTATTTTTCTCATCCAAGACACAGTATGCCAAAAGGATTATGCGTGAGAAAAAAATAGATTTCGTTGTTATAGATTTACAGGGACTATCTGGGTCATTTCGTTTCATAGATCAATGCCTGCAAAAAGGGTTGCCAGTGATTATCTGGACCGGATCACAATGGGATGAGATACCTGAAGCAGATGGGATCAGAGTAGTCCATAAACCTTCTACGCAACGAGAAATCAGAGCAGCATTAAAAACTGTGGCATACGAACTTATGACAAATAAAAAAATCACAACATTATCTGCAGAGGTTATACAAAAACTTTCAAATCCAATTAGGCATATTGAAACCCCTATTGAAAGATGGATCGGCTGGTCATTTAGCAGTCCTGATGCCACTCCTCAAGATGTGAAAAAAGTATCTGATTATCTAACTCGTGATGCGTATTTGCGTGAATCACATATTGCAGCCTTGCATGGAGAATGGTCAAAGCGTGAACTTGATGAAATGATGTACGGATACTTAAAATTCGTGAAAGGTTCTAATTCTGGTCCTGCACCAAAAAAATATGTAAGACTTTCATATTAGATGCTAAATCCTAACTCCTTCTCCTCTCCAGAAATTGCGCACGAACGCTTCGGGTTCGCGCGTGATTATGAATCTACGGCCGTCATCAAGTATGCTTTTGTAGTTCTTCCACTTGAAACGTTCATCCATGAAAACTATTGCTGAACGGTCAGACTCTTTTCGTATTCCACGACCTGCGGCTTGCAATGCTTTTATCACAGCAGGATACATATATCCATATTCCCATCCTTTTCCGAATTTATCCTGGTAATAATCAATCAATGCTTCTGTCTCAAGCGAAGGCTCTTCAAGAGCAATCCCAACAATTATTGCTGTTTTTATTTCTCCTTTGCAATAATCTACTCCTTCGGAGTTATGGAGAACTACTCCCCCAAAACCCCCAACGAAATTCTCATTTCCTTCAACAGAGATATCATATACATACTGCGATGTCGAGTGTGTTTCTTTTATCTCTCGTATGCGTGCAAACCCAAAATCGCTATTTATGATCTTTCTTATAAATTCAACTTTTTTTCTATCTATACTACTTCTGCGCTCTTTAATTATATATTCCAAGGTTTCTTCTGCCAAATCCCTTCTGATCGTTTCTTGCAGAATTCTGTTTCCTACTCTAGCGAACTTTGGGCCTTTTGTCGGGTTTGCCTCACAGAACAATTCGTAAAATCCAGATTCTTTTATCGGAATGGCGATAGGGAGCAGAGTCCTTCTTTTCTTGTTCCTTTTTGACTTTTCGATGTGTGACATTATCCTTTTCTTGATTCTATCCTCGAAAACCGGGAGCAATTTCTGGAGTTGAGTGCTGTTTGAAACAAATACTTGATATGCTTCACCCCCTCTTTTTCCGGGGTGGATTAGCGAACAGCCTGCAGTCAGCCCTAATTGAAGAAGCAGATACATCAAATCCGAAGCAAGAATCCTACTTACAGTCTTGAAACTTATCTCTGATTCTTTTGATGCTGTGCCGTCCCCTGCGAAATAGCCTTTGATAAATTCCAGTTTCATTTCATCGGGAGCTGAAAAAACAATCGGAGGCACCCGTTTAGTATGTGCATTATGGCCTGCCTTCAGAATATTGGTAATCAGCAGCCGTATTAGCTTTCCGCCAACTTGAATTCTCATGTAATGTTTTTCTTTTCTAATCCATGGTTTCACTGCGAATGCAGCTTCAATACAATGTTTCACGTCTTCTACAATGTGTTCTTCATGCAGTCCAAAAGTAAGTCCTATTGCGCTGTGCCTTCCAGATGTCTGGTGTCCTTCAGCTACATAATATCCTAATAGCCTGAAGAGCTCTTTAGATAGGGCTATTTTTCCCGGTAAGCTATTTCCCCACCGTGTGTGAATTTTTCCAATTTGTGGAGTTTTCTCCCAAACGCCTTCTTTTAGGAGACTTAATGGTGCAGTTGCTCTGTACTTCCAATGCCTGTTCAATCCACGTTTTTTAAGCAGATTGAGATCCAATCCTCTCCCCAATCCGCGTGCGTATATTGCATTTAAATCCGAATTCGGCAATTTCAACAATTCTGAGGTCAAATCTATTTCATTCCGGATATTTCCAGACGGAAGGATATTCGGAATTACGAGATAATCTCCTTTTTTTAGATTTGAGACTTCCACAGCACACAACTTCCCGTTTTTTAATGCAAATACACTATGGGATCTAGTGACGCGCACGGATCTGCCGGTTTGCAGTTTTATCTCACAAAGTGGCTCTTTTATTCTGTGCCGGATTAATCTCGAAATGGGTTTGAAGCTTATCTTGAAATTTTTTGGATCAAATGCTGGAACTTCATGTTTTTCTATTGGATTACATCTTTCTATTCCATTGCGTGTGGTTACTGTATTTTTGTCCATTATGCGGTCTACGACTTCCCCAATTTTTTCTATTGAAATAATCCCTTTTCTTCTTATGATTATTGGTTCATCATAATCTACCGAAAGACTTCCGCCCTGCACTCCGCAAAGAACTCCTCCTTTGGTAAATTCATGCAGTAATTCACTTATTTCAGTTGGAGTCATTTTCTCTTTCTGCAAAAGTAATCCACGCGGTTTAAGCAATGGAACAATGGAATTCATTACATTATACGAAGGAAAAAATACAGCCACTCCTTCGGAATCAGGAGTCGCCTCTATTATCTGGTCTATCCCCATGGCCATCTTCTTGTAGTTGTCGAAATCACGTTTGGAATATCTTGTAGTAGTAGAATCGCAGATTATATTGAGCGAGTTCTCCTCATCAAAAGGAGAGCGGTAAACGCGTAAATTCGTCCGCATCTCATCCAGTCCAAGCACGTCCCTATGCATTTCAAGAGGCATCAATGTTCCGCTCATCAGTATGGCAGAATGCGTTTTATTTAACTCAGAAGTGGAAACAGAAGGATCAAGAAACCTTTTCGAAAGCACGTATCCGCTTCCCCTTCTTTTCAGTATCCTCAAACATCCTTTCTCCTCACTATCCCAGCTTCTCAGGAATTTTGCAATTTTCATGCACATACTTTTCTTGTTTGCACGTTCTATGAATTCAAGCCCTATCACGTCAAAGTTATATGCAAGGCTTTCCTTATCCATCCCGTAAGTCGCAATAAATTCATTGAACATTGCTTTTGAAACTGCAATCTCTTTTTCTTCTTTTATCTGTGTTTTTGCCCATTTGTTGAATTCTGAAAATATTTCTATTTTTTCAGTGCCTACGAAACGCATTTCTTTTTCTGCCCGTTGAATTATGAAAGAATTAATTGTGCTTGAAAGTTGTTCTCGAACGCGTTTAGCAAGGTTATGTGCCTCATCGATTATCACAATGCTTTTATCTAATCTTTTCTTGGTTTTCTTTAGAAATATCTCACGTATTTTTGGAATCATAAGATGATAGTAGTCAGCAACTATAACGTTGGAAGCTCCAGCCAGCTTAATCATCCATTCATATGGGCATGTCATGTGTTGTTCTCCCAGTTTCATCAATTCCGCGTGAGTTTTTGAAACCCCATAATCTTTCAGCACTTTTTCAAAAATCACATTTGCCTTCGCTTCATCAAGTTTTGAGTATCCCTTCCCTCTTTTATAGAATTCACAGGTTTCATTTTTTCTTTTCTTTTCGCAGGAAAGGTAGAATCCTTCATGATCCAAATCAGAAAGAGATCTGTCAATGCAGGAGTATCTGCGTCCAATCAAATCTACTGCGCGTATGTTTAATTCATGTTTCTTAGCAATTCCGTTTACAACTTCCATTGCTATTTTATGCTGGGATATTTTCGGAGTAAGAAAAAACACAGTAAGATCATTCTGGAGTGCGTAAGTAAGCGAAGCCCCAAGTACGGAGTCGGTTTTTCCAAGTCCAGTAGGCGCATGCGCAAGCAGATGGCATCCGTCCTTTACAGAGGAATAAACATCCTGGACTAACTGCTCTTGGTACTGTCGCAATGATTCGTGCCTAAAGTAGATGTCAGCCACGCAACATTTATATTAGAGGAAAATTATAAACAATTGTATGCAATTTATCTACAACGCTCCGGCAATAATTCACAAAGGTGCATTGATAATCGGAGATACGCATTTTGGAATGGAACGAAGGTTGCGTGAGCGCGGCATATCATCAAATGATTTCAGCATGCGTTTAGTTGAAAAAATAATTTCAATTTCAAAAGAACACAAAATAAAAAAATTATTTTTGCTTGGGGATGTTAAAGATGATATTGCGTATGTTGATGCATTCACAAGAGAAGCAGTAAATGAACTGATAAATGCAAAGTTAGATATTTCTGTTGTGAGAGGTAATCACGACGGCGGAATAGAAGAATTTGAAAGTAAAATAAAAATTTTTCCGGCAGAAGGTTTAGTCTATGAAAAACTTGCGTTGATTCATGGACATTCCTGGCCGAGCGAGGAATGCATGAATTCGGAATATCTTATCGCAGCGCATCAGCATCCGCAGATGCAGTTCATAGATTCTTCAGGAAAAAAACATATCGAACCGGTTTGGCTTATCGCAGAACCAAATGAAAAAATAATCTCTGAGCATTTTGATTCGTTCAACAAGAAAATAAAATTAGTGATGTTGCCCGCATTCAATCCGCTTGTTGGTACGGTTATAAAAACCGACGTATTTTCAGTTCTCGGCCCCGTTCTCAACAATAAGCTATTTAAATGGAACGACGCATTAGTATATCGTCTCAACGGCGTTGCTGTTGGTAAACTTTCCGATATTGAGGTGACCAGATGAGTGGAAAACGAAGAGGAAGGGAAAGGCTTATGACCTGCGAATCCTGTGGCAGGTCTGTTCCGCGCGACAAGGCAGTGGATTTAGAGAAACGAAGCACATACAGTACTGATTTGCGTGGTGCGGAAAATGTCGTAACTTCTACATTTAGAACCGTGTATTATTGCATCAGCTGTGCGAAACACAGAAAGATCTTTGAGAAGAAACGTGAGATTGCCGAAAGGCGGAGGGAACGCGCAGCTGGGGTGTTCTGATGGAAGAAGTCCAATGCAATGGTCGCAAATATGTTGCCTTGCGACAGGAGATAGGGAATCTTCCACTGATCGTTGTAAAAGCAAAGAACGGCTATATCGCTTGCAGTTATGTTGATAAGGGAACCGCGGAAAAGGTAGGAGATATCGCTGGTTTCGTGACTGGAGTGAAAAGCCTTACGGACGTCATGAACGCTAAGATCGAGGACACGACAACCTGGGCTGAGGATCTCGGCATAAGAAAGGGCATGAGCGTGAAAAAAGCGCTTGAGCTCATGGATACTATTCAACCGGAATAGTATCTCGTTATTTTTTCAATATAATTTTCCAGTCTACTTTTTCTTTATACTATTCGCATAAAATGAGACTAACAGAATTGCTGGGAATATGAAAGAAATCGGACAGACATACTGCTGTTTGACTAGATTCGTGTGATTTATCTTCTCAAGGCACATTTTTTCTGTTGCGCTTGAACCAGTCAATATAGATCCTTCAACATCTCCGCTTATCAGATTGCAGGTGGCCGCGTCATTGGAAACAGTGGCAACGTCATAATAACAAAGATTTTTTTCAGTATTGAAATACTCTGGGTCAGAACCAAGATTTATGGTCGGATCTATCTTTTCGCATGCCTGCCTCGCGAGATCTATATTTCCATTGGCTCCGAGTGTCAATGCTACCTGTCTATAGCATGCGACCTTTGCGCTGGTTTCTACGTTGTTGCAATCGTTTATGTCTTTCTTAAGTCCCATGCATCCAGTTAACACTATAATAGAGAGAAGAATAAGAAAAACAACTCTATTCCCGAGCATATCACTCAGTCTTTGTCTCGGCATACTTCTTCAGTATCCCCTGAGCTTTGAGCAGGACCGCCTTTATCTCTTTTTCGCTCTTCGCACCTGCGCAGATGACCTTTCCGTTCTTGAACAAGAGCAATGAGACTTTCGGCTCTTTGAATTTGAGTATCGCACCCGGGAACTGCTCAGGTTCGTATTCCACATCATTCAGCTTGTATGCGATCTTGTAAAGGTCAAGATCCATATGGAGGTTCGCTGAAGCAACTATATTAGTTATCGTGATCTCGGGTTTCTTCTTCTTTATTATCTTCTTCGCGTAAGGCATCAGCATCTTAACTGTCCTGTCTATCGTTTTCTCTATTATATCGCTTTTCTTGCAGCCGACGCATACGACCTTTCCGTTCTTGAAAAGCAGAAGAGAAGCCTTGTGCGGTTCTTTGAATTTGAGTATGGCGCCTGGGAACTGCTCAGGTTCGTATTCTATCTCCTTTATCTTTTGAGCCAATGCGAACAAATCCAATTCCAGCCAGAGATTGGCTGATGCTACCATATTTGTAATGACATAATCCGGTCTTTTCACCAAGTTATCACCTTTATAAATGCCCTCTCGGAAGGTATATAAAAGGCAATTCTTTAAAAAGGGTAAGGTTTAAAAATAAAAATCAGTTCTAAGACTGTTTTTACGGTGTTGGGTATTGCTACTGCACACCAGCAGTCTGTATGAGGTTGATTTGAATGGTAGTAAGATCTAAAGGAGCATTGTCTAAGAGAACGAAGAAGCTCGCAGTAAAAAGGAAGCTCACGATTTCGGATATCACCAGATCGTTCAAGGTTGGGCAGAAAGTCATGCTTTCCCCGAAATCTCTCAGAGCAGGGATGCCTAATCCTAAATATGCCAACAGAATGGGTCAGATCGTAGAGAAACGTGGCGACTCATATGTTGTTAGGATAATGGACGGGAACAAGGCGAAAGATATGATCGCCCACCCAGTTCATCTGAGGCTTGCATAGGTGTGAATATGGAACATGTATCATCTAAGCCATTAACTCTCGAGGAAGCAAAGGAGATGCTTAAACGAAGGGAAAAGGAAGGTGAATTGGGATACGAGCAGCAGCAGGCATTGGAATACGTAGAGAAGTATGCTAAAAAGGATTCAGAGGATAAGTTAAAGGTCCTCTTGAAAAAAGGCAATATTTCATTGGAGACTGCAGTGAAGCTCGTTGATATCGGTCCTAAAAAACCAGATACCGTTAAAGCAATCTTAATAAAGGACAACTCCAATCTTACTGATGATGAGATAGCAGAGATAGTGAAGATAGTATCTTGAAGAGGTTTTCATATGGAAGAATATGCCTGGGTTATTGAATACATGCCTCAAGGTCATGCTACTGAGATGAGAAGGGAAGCAGTAGTGCAATTGATAGGCGAACAGGCATTCACACTTCTCGAGGCAAGCGTGAAGCCAGAAGCGACAATAGTTATAGGCCAGAGGATATATGTAGGGAAGGACGTCAGGAACGAAGTAGACAGGATAAAACGAAGAGTCAGCTATAACGAACTTTCTGCAGGCGCAAGAAGCATGCTCCCAAACATCCTCAGGAAACTCATAGAAACAAGGGAAAAATTCTTCATAGAGTTCATAAACAAATCCAGGCCTATATCCATAAGAGTCCACACACTCGATCTGATGCCTGGCATAGGGAAGAAAAACATGGAGACAATCCTTGCAGAACGGGAGAAAAAATCTTTCGAGAGTTTTGCAGACCTCAAAGCAAGGGTTCCAACGCTTTCTGATCCCGTCGGAATATTCGCCCATAGGATAATAAGCGAATTAGAAGGGCAGGAGAAGCACTACATGTTTGTCAGGCCTCCGTTCCAGCCTCAGCAGGGAAGGTTTTAGTAGTTCTGCCACTAGCTACTGGCCTTTGGCTTCTAGCTATTACGTTTGCATTACTGCGCGAAGCGCTGACCTTAGCATGACTATGCTAAGATTGTTTTTCGTGAGGTGAAGCGAGTAGCCATCTGAAAGATGGCGTGATGAGCGTCACTGAGATTGTCTGTTACCTAAGAATGTTCTTTTTGGGCCCGTAGTCAGATTGGGGGTGTTCTCCAATACCTACGTGCCTTCATATTCATTCGGGCTCGTAGTCGATCGGTTAAGACGCTTGTCTTACACACAAGAGATACGAGGTTCAATTCCTCGCGGGCCCATATTCTGTTTCGGTTTCGAGTTTAGGTTCTTGTAACTTTAGAAGACCTCCAGTTCGATCGAGAAAAACGAAGTTTTTCGAGACAAGGGAACGATTCGTCGTTCCCTGCGTCCTGGACGGGCCCAAATGTTTTTCTTAGTAAACTTATTCATTTGGGCGTCAAGAACCTCAGTTCTTGCAGAGCCCATATCTTGTTTTCATTTTTTCAAGCAGAGCCAATTTGTTTTTAATCATTCTCCTGAATTTATCCACATGCATGATAAGATAATTCGAAAGCTTGCCGATTATTCTTATGCAGACGTCCGCATAGAACGCGGAATCAAGAGTTCTGTCCGACTCTCTGACTCAGAGGTCGATGCTGTTTCTGGAAACGTATTCGGAATCTCAGTCCGCATACTGAAAAACGGATCATGGGGGGTTGCATCATCAAATCGTGAAGAAGATGCGCACAACCTGGATTCAATGCTGAGAACCGCTGAGAGACTAGCATCTCTTTCTAAAGGAAACAAGAAAATGGCAGGAATAAAATTAAGAAGCGCAAAGGTGAAGGCGAAGTCCAAAGATCCTGCAGAAATCCAGATGGAAGAGAAGGTATCAATGCTGAAAGAAGCTCAGAAGCACATGGAAGGCAGTCGTGTGAAGAACAAGACTCTTTCCCTATCAGATAAGCTTGCAGAGACTGTTTTTTTCAATTCAGAAGGAATAGAGATACTCCAGGAGAAATGCCATGTATATGTCAACTGCACTGCTATCGCTAAAAGCGCTGAACTGATGCAGCGCGGTTCTGAAAGGGCGGCGACTGTTGATGGCTACAGTAAAATAGATATCTATGATATGGCGAGCAAATCCGCAAAAAAAGCAGAACGGCTTTTGGATGCGGTCGCTCCGCCTGCAGGAAGGATGACCGCAGTCCTTGATCCTGAAATGACAGGAGTATTCTCTCATGAGGCATTAGGCCATGCATCAGAAGCTGATTCTGTAGTCGAACGTGAATCGATCCTACGAAAAAGGCTTGGAAAAATAATCGGCAATGAGCTTGTCACTATAGTAGACGATCCGACAGCTGATTATTTCGGGAATTTTGCATTCGATGATGAAGGCGTGGAAGGGAAAAAAGTCGAACTTGTGAAAAAAGGAGTCCTCAGTTCATATCTTTCTTCAAGGGAAAACTGCGATCTTTTAGGAGTGGAAGCGAACGGCCATGCAAGGGCAGAGGATTATTCATCCGTTCCAATCGTAAGGATGTCCAATACGTTTTTCCTTCCTGGGAAATCAAGCAAGGAAGATGTTTTTGATGTGAGGGAAGGAGTGTATCTGAAAGGCATGAAAGGAGGAAGCGTTGACATCTTCTCAGGAGGATTCATGTTCAAGGCAGATGAAGCATATGAAATAAAGAATGGGGAGCTCGGGCGGATTCTAAGAGACACTGCGATAAGCGGAAATATCCTTGAGACCTTGAAAAACGTGGAATCGGTGGGAAAGGATTT
>Ga0233425_10008636_pt1 | contig 13390 bp, 16 predicted proteins | sample Watercolumn_Towu_2_FD_181712 | JGI IMG/M metagenome (GOLD analysis project Ga0233425, IMG submission 181712) | Freshwater microbial communities from Lake Towuti, South Sulawesi, Indonesia - Watercolumn_Towuti2014_140_MG | ecosystem: Environmental > Aquatic > Freshwater > Lake | place...
GCCGCCCTGGTCGAGGCGGCGCGCCATTTGCGGGCCGAACTGTCGCGCCGCTCGGCGGAACTGTGAGGGACCCGTCAAGCTTGCCATCTTGACGGTTCGCTGCCCGCGTTGGAACCATCGGCGCCGGCACCGTGCGTTCAGGGACGTGCCCCTGGAGGAGTGCAAGATGGGGTTTTTTCAGGACGCCCTCGTCCGTTTCAACAGGGTGGTGATGTCCTACGCGGGCGATACCGCGTTCATGCACGCGGCGGTCTCCGCCGCGGCCAACGTGATCGTCGCCGACGGCGATACCGACGAGGAGGAGATCGAGGCGGCCCTCGTCAGCATGCGGGCCAATCCCATCCTCCAGAAATCCTACGACACGCTCTCCCTCGAGAAGGCGCTGTTCGAGGCGCTGGCCCGCGCCGAGCTGCGCGCCGGTCGCCTGGAGAACAGCCAGCACGTCGCGGCGATCGCCGAGCGTCCGCTCGAACAGCGCCAGCACGTCTTCCTGATCGCCGCGGATGTGGCCGACAAGGGCGGCATCACGGAGAGCGAGCACCGGGTCCTCGACGAACTGGCCCAGGCGCTCGGCGTGGACAAGGCGACGCTGCTCGGCTGATGCGACCCGCCCCGACGGCCGGCTCCCCTTCTCCCGGGCGGCGCCGGGCCTATCTCACGGCTCGGACAGGAGGACGGCCATGTACAAGGTGACGGGAACGGATCCCTCCGGCCGCACCCTGGCCTTCGCCTGCGGCACGGACGAGCAGGCTCTCGAAAAGACCTGGGAGCTGGCCGGGCGCGGCTTCCGCAACATCTCGGTTGCCGATCCGAAGGGGCGCGAGATGAGCGCCATCGCCTTCGAGCGCTCGCTGGATCTCGACTACGACTGAGAGCCGCCGGAGCTTCGGGGAATGCCGCGAAGGGCAGCCCGAGGCTCCGACCACTCGGCTCACGCCGCCCGCTTCTGGTAGTCCTTCACGTCCGTGAACCGGATCTTCTCCCAGCGCTCCTCCTCGTAGCGCAGCGAGAAGGCGGTGGTGGCCATGAAGACCGGCGCGCCGTCGAGGTCGCTCGCCATGGCCGAGCCGTGGGCGTTGACGAATTTGTCGATCTCGGCCTCCGATTCCGACTCGATCCAGCGGCAGACCGAGAACCGGCTCGTCTCGAAGTCGATCGGCAGGCCGTACTCGGCCTGGAGCCGCTCCTTCAGCACGTCGAGCTGGAGCGCGCCGACGACGCCGACGAGGGCGGGCGAGCCGTCCTGCGGGATGAAGACCTGGACGACGCCCTCCTCGCCCATCTGCTGGAGTGCTTCCTTCAGCTTCTTGGCCTTCATCGCGTCGGTGAGCTTGATCCGCCGCATGATCTCGGGGGCGAAGCTCGGCACGCCGCGGAACACGATCTCCTCGCCCTCGGTCAGCGTGTCGCCGATGCGCAGCGTGCCGTGGTTCGGGATGCCGACCACGTCTCCGGCATAGGCTTCGTCGGCGATCGCCCGGTCCTGGGCGAAGAAGAATTGCGGCGCCGAGAGCGACATCGGCTTGCCCGTGCGCACGAGCTTGGCCTTCATCCCGCGCCGGAGCATGCCTGAGCAGACCCGCATGAAGGCGATGCGGTCGCGGTGGTTCGGATCCATGTTCGCCTGGATCTTGAACACGAAGCCCGTCATCTTCGGCTCGGACGGCTGGACGGCGCGCTTGTCCGCCTCCTGGCCCCGGGGCGGCGGCGCGAAGCGGGCGAGCCCGTCGATGAGGTCGCGTACGCCGAAATTCCGCAGGGCCGAGCCGAAGAAGACCGGCGTGAGGTGGCCCTCGCGGAAGGCGGCGAGATCGAAGCTCTTGAGGCCGCCCTCGGCGAGCTCAACCTCCTCGCGCCACGCATCGGCTGCGCCGTTCTCGGTCAGCAGCTCGTCGAACAGCGGATCGGCAAAGCCCGAGACGGGGATCGTGCCGGCATCGTCCGCCGCGTCGAGCCGGCGCACCCGGTTTCCGCCGAGCTCGTAGGTGCCGGCGAAGTTGCGGCCGAGCCCGATCGGCCAGGTGATCGGCGCCACGTCGAGGGCGAGCGTCTTCTCGATCTCGTCGAGCGTCTCGAACGGGTCGCGCGCCTCGCGGTCGAGCTTGTTCACGAAGGTGACGATCGGGATGTCGCGCAGGCGGCACACCTCGAACAGCTTGCGCGTGCGCGCCTCGATGCCCTTGGCCGCGTCGATCACCATCACAGCGGAATCGACCGCCGTGAGGGTGCGGTAGGTATCCTCCGAGAAGTCCTCGTGGCCCGGCGTGTCGAGCAGGTTGAACACGCAGTCGCCGTACTCGAAGGTCATCACCGAGGTGACCACCGAGATGCCGCGCTCCTTCTCGATCCCCATCCAGTCGGAGCGGGTCGAGACGCGGTTGCGCTTGGCCTTGACCTCGCCCGCGAGCTGGATCGCCCCGCCGAACAGCAGGAGCTTCTCCGTCAGCGTGGTCTTGCCCGCATCCGGGTGCGAGATGATGGCGAAGGTGCGCCGCCGCGCGACCGGATCGGCGGATTTCGGGTCGGCGGGTCTGGGGTCGGTCTGCATCAGCATGGCGGGCACCGGCCGCCGCAATGCGGACGGCCGCTCGTCTCGAAGGGGGCCGGGCGGTGTCTCGCTCTCTACGCGTTCCGCGCGGCCGACGCAAAGCCGCCTCCCCTACCCCCGCCCGACGAAGGGCATGCCGGTGGCCATCACGGTCATGAACAGGACGTTGGCCGAGAGCGGCAGCCCGGCCATGTAGACGACGGCGTCCGCGACATGCGCCGCCTCCATGTACGGCTCGGGCCGGATCGAGCCGTCGGCCTGCCGCGCGCCCTGCCCGAAGCTCCGCGTCATCTCGGTCTCGGCATTGCCGACATCGATCTGTCCGCAGGCGATGTCGAAGGGGCGTCCGTCGAGCGCCGTCGCCCGGGTCAGCCCCGTGATGGCGTGCTTGGTGGCAGCGTAGGGCGCCGACATCGGCCGCGGCGCGTAGGCTGCGATCGAGCCGTTGTTGATGATGCGCCCGCCCTGCGGTTCCTGCCGCCGCATCATCCCGAAGGCGGCGCGGGTGCAGAGGAAGGCGCCGGTCAGATTGACGCTGACGCTGGCCAGCCAGTCCTCGACCGCCACCTCGTCCACGGTCGCGGCGGGTGTGAAGATGCCGGCATTGTTGAACAGCAGATCGAGCCGCCCGAAGCGCGCACCGACGGCGGCGAACAGCGCCTCGACGGCGCGCGGATCGGACACGTCGGTGGGTACGCACGCCGCCTCGCCCGGCAGTTCCGCAGCGACCTGCTCCAGCGCCGCCCCCCGCCGTCCGGCCAGCACCAGCCGCCACCCGGCCTGCGCCAGGCCGAGCGCGACGGCCCGTCCGATCCCGGACCCCGCCCCGGTCACGACCGCGACCCGATCATCCACCGCCATCACACGCCTCCCGTTCGGCCGCAGCATAGGACGTCCTGCCGGTCCGGAGCAGTGGGGCGCCGTGAGACGATCGCCGCGCGGGTCTAAGCTCTCCGGACAAAAACGTCGCCGGATCACGGCGGACCCGGTCAACCCGGTTGCCAGCCCTGCCCGGCCCGTCTAGAGAACCGGCGGCTTGGAGCCGATGGGGCGTCGCCAAGTGGTAAGGCAGCGGTTTTTGGTACCGCCATTCCCAGGTTCGAATCCTGGCGCCCCAGCCAGTTTCTCGAAGCCGATTAGAGCTTGAACGGCCCCACCATAACGGACGCACCGGGACAAACGGTGTTAGGGCGCTGCACAAGAGTCGGCACAGTCTCACCCGGGTATGTCGCCGCGCCGATCCAAGACCTGCATTGGCAGGCTGTCGCATGGCTGATCCCTCGCCCAGCTTCGGTGAACTCTTCCAGGCCACGCCGTCAATAACGAGCAAGTGAACGCGGCCGTTGAGGCGTACCTCGCTGCCCCCGAAATCGACGCTCACCCAATGGCCGATGACTACAGCCTTAACCTTGCCGCGGCCATCGCCGGCCACCGCTGGGCGAGCGAGTTCACGGGTCGATCGATGCGCCCCAATCGCTGAAGCGTGGCGGAGTCCGCACGGCGGTCATGCTGGCTCGGGCACGGAAAGCATGACCCACTGCAAAGCCGAGGACTGAGGCCATACCTTTTAATGAGCATGGCCCCGATCTCGGGCTTGGGATGGGCGGCGACATCATTGGCCGGATCTTGTTTCATGGCGGCAAAGAGCACCTGCCAGATCCCCAACGCGCAGAACGCTTTTGGCCGGTTCCACGTTGCGGAGGGCTCAGCGCGCCGAGCCATATGCGTAGGAGCCAGAGATGATCGATGCCGAGCGGGAGCATCAGCTGAACCGTGACCGGTTGCTGGTCGAGATTGCCGAAGCCGTCGAAAGAATGCTGGAGCTGACACGGCATGCTCATCCATCCGAGTCGATGATCTGTCTTGGCGCAACTCAACAGCAGAGCAGGCTCAATGCGGCTCGAAAACGGTTCGTGGGTTCGCTGGAGAAGCGCTAGCAACGCTCGAAGCCGTCGCCTCATCACGTCAGCAGTCCCTGGGCCGCGGAGATTTGCGCACTTCGGTCCCGCTCATGCGAGCGCAAAAGGGATGATCTCTGGCGGTGGGTAAGCCTGAGGCAACCAAGCCCAGCCTATGCCGTCGGCCCCGCCATCAGCCGGCAGCCGTGATGCTCCTTCCCCAACTCGCACCCGATCCGCTTCCGCCCGAGGCAGTAGAGTGGCGCAAAGCCTTCGGCACGCTCCGCCCGACGAGTCCCCCTTGCCGGTATCTCGGCGGCGCCGCGTGGGCGAACATCCACGACACCTGCACGAACTTCATCGAGCGCTTCGGCGCCGAGGCCGGGCGTCTGGGCTGGACATCAACCGAGCTCTTCGGTGTTCATCCGGAGCACGGCACGTTGCGTGTCGACTGGTGCGGAGTGATGATCACGGGCGGTCACAAGGCGATCGGCATCGAGCCGAACCGAATTTTGTTCGGCAACGTGAGCGGTTACCGCAATGTGCCGGGCACACCGTCCGGTATCCCGATCTGGGAATTCGCGGCTCGGGCGCAGAAGGCGTGAGCGACCCCGCCGCCGAGGTCGATCGAAAAATTCGCCGGCTGCGACCTGAAAGTCTTGTGCGCGATAAGATTGCCGTGCATGGGTTTCGGAAGCTGCGCTGACACTGTCTGGCCGGCCTCCAGACCGCTGCGCTGACCTCGTCTGGCCAGCGGTCGGAAACCCTCTCTGCGTTCCCCTGCTGACCGACGCCGCGCTCACACCCGAGCGCGCCGGCCTACGGCGCCGGCAGCGGCATGTCCGCCAGCAGAAGGACGTGAGCTCGTCGCGCGAAGGCGGCGATGCTCCAGGGGGCGCCCTGGCTGCCGCCGAGCAGGACGATCTGGCGCGGGTTGGTGCCGAACCCGAAGCCGACATGGCCCTGCCAGGACGCGTTGCCCCGCTTCTTCTTGGTACCGGCGCCGAGCGCCGGCTGCTTCAGCCCCCATCCTTCATCGGACCGCGCCGTGAGGCTGCCCGAGGGATTGTGGCCCGCCCACTCCAGAATTGTGCCGACGGCGGCCGCGCACCGCGCGACAGAGTCCTGCTTGATACTCAACCCGATCGATGAGGGCAGGCGCGCGTGTTCTGCCGATCCGCGTCGCGCGCAAGCTCGAGGCAGCAAGCGTGACCGACACGCACTCCGAACCTGTTCATCCTGCGCGGTGTGCCCAGCCATATCCGCTTCGACACCGGTCCTGACCTCATTGCCATATCCGTACAGGCCTGGATCGTGGTCGAGCGTTGGCGAGACCACGACAACGGCGCCCGCCCGCCTCGCTCGGCGATCACCCACCGACTCCGCCGGCCAAGCGACCCGGGGGGCACAGACGAAGCCTGCACGAATTTTGAACTTGGACCACCGCTCAGGGATCGATCAGATGTACGAGCCGGTTTCGACAAGTCACTTCTTCGTTAGATCCATCCTTCCGCTCTCTGCACAAGAGGAGGTCCGCTATTTCGCCCCCTAGAAATGCTTGGCGGGCAATGCAACCATCTTGGGAGTGTAACCGTAACAAACCCCGCGCGGGCAAGCAGGGTCCATGATGGGGGGGCTGATGGCGTGCAGCCGGCAGACGAAAGTCCCGGAGGCTTCGATGGAGCGTTCGGAGAGACGTGGCCTCGCGAGGCTCTTGCTTCGGTATCCCGAGCGCCGCGAGGCGCTGAGGATCAAGGCCGCGGCAGACGCGAACTTCCGCGAACTGTGCGACGCCTACGAGGCGGCGTGCGAGGCGGCGAGCTATTGGTCCAAGTCGGGCGAGCCGGTCGGACCTGAGCGGGCGCGCGAGTACACACAGCTCGCGCGCGACGTTGAGGAAGACATCCTGCGCAACTTAGCGTAACATCTTAACCTGTGTGTAGCCTCTAGGGCTCATCATGGGTCGCCCGGACGCGACAAGCGGGCAAGATCCACCTTGGTTCTAACGCAGTCTGCGGAGGATCGGATGGATGCTGATCATTCGACGGCTAACTCGAACGAGTCTTCTCCGGAGCTTGAACGGGTCTTTCGCGAACTTCTCGCTGCTGAAGGCCTGCGGTTATCAGAGCGCAACCGCCGCTTCCTCGCGTTCGTGGTCGCCGAGGCGGTGGCGGGACGGGGCGAGCGCGTCAAAGCCTACGCCATCGGCGTCGATGTCTTCGGCCGCGGGCCGGATTTCGACCCTGGCAAGGACCCCATCGTCCGGATCGAGGCGACGCGGATCCGGTCAGCGCTCGCGGCCTACTACGAGGGGCCGGGCGCCGACGCCCCCTTTCGCCTCGTTCTGCGACCGGGCTCGTACATCCCGGTCTGCGAGATGGCCGAGCCGCCGACGATGCCTCGCTCCGTCCCTGCCGTCTGCCGTATCCTGCGCCCTGACGCAGGACCTGCTTCAACGGGCCGGATCCAAACCGCCCTGGTCGTCACGCAGCGGAGCGACCGGCGCGACCGGTGCGCGATGGCGAGGGGCGACATCTACCTGCAGGCCATCGTCAAGGCCGTCTGCGGCCGAGGGGTTCGCGTCTTCGTGACACCGCCGCCGGAGCGCCGGGCGGCTGTGCAAGCCATCAAGGACCTGCTCTCCCGGCCCGACGCGGTCCTCGCCCTCGACGTCGCCGTGCACGGGATCGCAGAAGGATGCCGCTACACGTGGACGCTCAGCGACCCGCGGAGCGGTGAGGTGAAGGCGTCCGACGCTGCCGACGGGATGGAGGACGGCGTCCCGGTGGGCACTCGCATCGATGCGCTCGCCGACGCGGTCGCACAGGGCGTGATAGACGCGCTCGCCTGAGCATCGCTTGAGCCGCCGTAGAGTGCGCGGCCGTTTCCGGATGCGGACGGCAAAGGGTCCGCGAGCCGTAACGGTTACAGGCTTCAGGGGCATCCGCCCGCGTGCGACCGTCACGCATCATGGCCATGCCGTTCATCGACCTTTTCGCCTGGATCGTCCTGCTGGTCGTGGTAGCGACGCTCGTCGCGACGTTCGTCGCGCTCGGGGTGATGCCCGGCCGCATCGCGCGCCGGCGCGGGCATCCCTGGGCACAGGCGGTGACCGTCGGCAGTTGGGCCACCCTCGTCTTCGGCTTCATGTTCTGGCCGCTGATCCTCGTCTGGGCCCATGTCGACGCCCCTGCACGGCGGGACGAGAACCGATGATCGTCTTCCTGCTCAACGGCTACATCGCCCTCCTCGTCCTGTTCGTCTGGCTGCGGTTCATCCCGTTCAACCTGTTCTGGAAGCTCTCGCCCGCACTCGTGCTCGTCCTCCTGCTGATCGGGCTGTTCATCCCGATGGGCTGGGGGGCACCCTCGGGGCCTGCGGCGGTCATCCGCAACTCGATCCAGATCGTTCCTTCGGTCGCCGGTGAAGTCGTGGATGTTCCGGTCAAGGCAAATACCCCGCTCAAGGAAGGCGACGTCCTCTTTCGGATAGACCCGATACCGTACCGCGCGCAGGTCGATGCCATCGGGGCGCAGCTCAAGCTCGCGGAGACGCGACTCGCCGAGATGTCTCAACTGCAGAGCCGGGGGACCGGGCGCATGTTCGACGTCGAGCAGCGACAGGCCGAAGCGGACCAGCTGCGCGCCCAGCTCGAGGGCGCCAAGTGGAACCTCGACAAGACCACCGTGCGGGCGCCGGCCGCCGGCTACGTGACCAACCTGACGCTCCGGAAGGGCGCGCGCGTCACCGCGCAGGCGCCGGTGATGGCCTTCATCGATACCGGCGATACCCTCCTCGGCGCGGAGATCCCCCAGATCTACACGCGCTACGTCGAGCCCGGCCAGCCCGTCGAGATCACCTTCAAGACGCTCCCGGGGACCGTCCACTCCGGGCGGGTCGAGGCCGTCCTGCAGGCCATCGCAACGGGCCAGGCGCAGTTCGGGGGGCTCCGCTATCGCGCCCGCCGACATCCAGTCCGCGCCGTTCGTGGTCCGCCTCACACTCGACGACGCCGAGGTGGCTCGCCGCCTGCCGGCCGGCAGCACCGGGACCGCCGCCATCTACACGGACCACGTGCAGCCAGCCCACGTCATCCGGAAGGTCCTGCTCCGGCAGTCGGCGATCCTGAACTACGTCAACCCGTTCTGAGCGAGGCCGGCCGCACGGCGGGGTTCAGCGGCGGCAGGGCGCCGCGCGGCGCCTGCTCGGGCAGCCGCCTCGCGGCCTTGTACGCATCCCTCACCGCGTCCCGGAGGTCGCGTCCTTGGTCCTCGGACCAACGACCCTCCTCGCCGAACAGGCTGCGCTCAAGCTCGGCCGCGAGCGCGGCGAGGTGCGCGTTCGCCACGACCGCCGACCGGGCCGGACCCGGGAGCCGACGGAGCCAGGCCGAGAAGGCGCGATAGGTCGCCGCCGCATCCCCCTTCGGGGCGATGCGGCAGAGGGCGGCGCGCGCGGCAGTCTCGGACCCCCGACGGGCGACCTGCCGTTGATGCCAGCGCCGCGAGAGGCGTCGGCGCCCGAACCACAGCACCCCCAGAAGCACTACGACGCCCACTCCGACGCCGTATGGCCAGAGCCGGACCGGTGCGGACCGCGTTTCCGCCGCCGGGGCTACCTGCGCCACGGAGACATGCGAACCGGCAAGCGTCACCGCCTGTGCTCGCGCATCATCGAGGTCCCACCAGGGCTGGACGACGGCGGGCAAGTCGTAGCTGCCCGGCTTCTCGAAGACGTAGGTCACCCGGTCGATGCGCGACCCGATGACGGCGCCCCGGTTTATCCGGTCCTCGGACCGCGGAGGGTCGAGGTAGATCCGAACGCCCTCGGGAGCGGTGAAGGCGAGGTCGGCCATCCCCATGGCCGGTACGCCGTCGGCGCTGCGGCGGATCGTGCGGACCAGCGCGCTGCCGGGCTTGAGCCGCGCCTGCGTCGGGTCGGGCTCCCAGGTCTGGGTGGCGTCGACCTCGTCCGCGGCGATGACGGGTCCGGATGCGTCGATCCCCGGAGGCACGGTGACGACGAGGCGTCGCGCCTCGCCCGTTGCCGTTCCCGTCCGATCCCCTGCCGCGTCGAGCAGCGTGACCTCGGCCGCCGGGATCTTGATGGCTCCTCCCCGGCGCGGGAAGACGACGAACTCGAACTGTTGCCCGACGTAGGGCCCGCCGCCGATCGCGTCGCTGATGGTGACGCCCTGCGTCTCGAAGCGCAGGACCTGGGCGCCCGGGGCGTCGCCGACCTTGACCCGCGGCGGGCGCGGCATGCTGCCGGGAAAGAGCACGTCCACGCGCAGGTGAACCGGCTGGCCCACGACGATGCCGCCCGTCTCGTCGACCCGGGTCCGGACCACGACTTCGGCGGTCTCTGCCGGTGCCAGATCCGCCCAGACCGCCGCCAACGCGAGGATCATCACCGACCTCCTCACGGTCGCCGCCCTTGCGCCGGCGCCCCGGAATCGGCTCCGGACGCCGTTTGGAGCTGGTAGGCGAACTTCACCCGCAGGAAGTCGGCCGGCCGCGTCTGCACCCGCTTCAGCCAGAGGGCCCGGACCGCCTCGTCCGACATGGGTTTCCCGTCGCCCTCGACCGTGGTGTCCGCGCCGCCCTTCTTGCCCTTGTCGTAGACGATCTCGTCGGGGCTCGATTCGGTGTCGCCGGTGTCGCCTCCCTCTTGCCGCATGCGCTCAGCCCGGACGCGCGCGATCGCGCGGTTGGCCGCCGCCTCCTCCCATCCGGGGCGGAGCGCCAGCGCCCGCTCGTAGCGCCTCACGGCGTCGTCGTACTTGCCGAGCATCACCAGGGCATTGCCCTGGTCATAGGCGCCCTCCGCCGTGTCGACGCCGCCGAACGCCTGCGCCGCCGCCTTGAAGTCGCCCGCCCGGAACAGGGCTACCCCGCGCCAGACCGGATCGCGGAACGCGGCGGCCGCCTCGCCCGGACGGCCTCGCTCCATCAGGAAACGCCCGCGCTGGTCCGGCGTGAGGAAGAGGTTCCGCCAGCCGACGTGGTAGGCGGTCCCGCCGAGCGCCAGGAACACGGCCAGCGACACGAGGACGTACGGGTGCGAGGGTCGGGTAAGGCGGATCATGCCGTCACCCAACCGCGACGGAACCCGAGAAGCGTAAGGAGGGCGAGGAGCGGCGTCAGCCAGTAGCCCGCCTCCTTCCAGTGCTGCCCTTCGCCCGCCACCTCGGCCGCGCGGCCGGTCCGGTCGAGCCGGCGGGTCACCGCCTCGACGTCGGCCTGATCCACCGTGGTCGCGATGAGGTCCGCGTCGAGGGCGCGGGCGACGTCTGCGAGGGGACCGTGATCCTGGCCCGGCGGCAGGAGCGCGAATACCGTCGCGGGGTGACCGGGCCGGATTGGGCCGAGGCCGCCCGCGGCGTCGGTCGCGGTGTCGGCCATCAGCAGGATCGCGCCGCCGTGGCCGCCTCCCGCGAGGACGCGGTCGGCCAGCGCGGCGGCGCCCGCGATGTCGTCGCCCTCGCGCGGCATGATCTCGGGCGAGAGGGCCTGCGCGAGGTTCAGGACGACGCCGGCGTCCGGCGTCGGCGGCAGGACGAGATGGCTGGAGCCCGAGTAGGCGACGAGGCCCGTGGAAGCGCCCTCGCGCAGCGTGAGCAGGTCGGCCAACTTCTGGCGCGCCCGGTCGAGGCGGGTCGGCGCCAGGTCCGGGGTCATCATCGTGGGCGCGACCCGGAGGACGACCATGACCGGGGGCTTGGCATCAGCGAAGGGCGACGGCTCGCGCTCCCAGGCGGGTCCGGCGACGGCGACGGCGGCGAGAACCCAGACGGCGAGGAGCACCGCGTCCGGCGAGAACCATGACCGGCGCTCCCGCCCGACGAGCAGGTGCCGAAGGAGTTCCGGGTCGATCACGCGCTGCCAGCGCAGGACCTCGTCCGAGCGCCGCCGCTCCAGGTACCAGAGCGCCGCGGCCGGCAGCAGCAACAGGAGCCAGGCCGGGCGCTCGAAATGGAAGGCCGCGAGGGCGTCCATCACGAGCTCCCCGCCTTCGAGGCCAGCCCGGGATTGGATAGGGACGCACGCGACGGGGTTCGGCCCCGGAGAAGCAGGTGAACCGCCTGCGCGAGAAGCGAGACGAGCAGGGCCGCAGCGAGCGGGACCCAGTAGATGTCCTTCCGCGGCCGGAACGTCACCGTGTCGATCCGGCGGGTCTCGATCCCGTCCAGGCGGTCGTAGATGCGGGCGAGCTCGTCGCGGTCGAGGGCGCGGAAGAAGCCGCCGCCCGTCGCGGACGCCACGTCCTTCAGGGCCGTCTCGTCGAGCTTGTCCTCGCCGACCGTCGCGGGGTCCCCGATGGCGACCGTGTGGATGACGATGCCCTTGTCCTTCGCCACACGCGCGGCCTCGGTCGGCGGCACCTGGCTGGCCGTATCGTTGCCGTCGGTGAGGGCGATGATGGTCTTGGCCTTCACCGTGCTGCGGTCGAACAGGCCGATCCCGAGCCCGATGGCGTCGCCCAGCGCGGTGCGAGGGCCCGCCATCCCGACGACGATGTCGCGCAGCATCGCGCGGCAGAGGTCGAGGTCCGTGGTGAACGGCACGAGCGCGAAGGGCGCGTCGCCGAAGACCACGACCCCGGCGCGGTCGCCCTTGCGGCGGGACAGAAAGTCGTCGAGCACGGCCTTCACCGCGGTCAGCCGGTCGACGGTCCTGCCGGACGCGTCGGTGAAATCCTTGGTGTCCATCGACCCGGAGAGGTCCACCAGCAGGAGCAGGTCCCGCGTCGGCTGGTCCCGATGCAGGGGCGCCTCGATCCATTGCGGGCGCATCAGGGCGGCGAGTGCGAGAAGCCAGCAGGCGACCAGCGTCGCGAGGCGCGGGACGCTTCGCGGGGCCACGAGCCCGCCCGCGTGCGGGTTCCGGCCCGTGAGGGCGAGGAGACGGGCGAAGAAGGGGACGCGCAGTCCCGCATGGGACGTCACGTGCGCCGGCAGGAGCCACCACGCCAGGAGCGGCAGGGGCGCGAGGACGACGAGCCAGGGATAGGAGAACGTGAGCACGGTCAGCCCGCCCCTGCCCTGGGTGCAGGCCGGTGCGCGGCGACCCAGATGCGGGCCTGCTCGATCAACCTGCCGACGTCGGCCGGCTCCGGACCATGGGCGCCGTAGGCCTCGCACAGCAGCCTGCGCAGCGCGGGCGCGTCGAGCTTGCCCCTGCCGCTTCCGGCGAGGAAATCGGCCCATCTCGCACCGCTCAGGGGCGCGACCTGCTCGCGCGGGAAGGCCACCAGCGCCGCCCGCTTCATCACCTCGGAAATTCGCTCGACGGCGCGGGCATCCGGCCGGGGCGACGCCGCGAGAGCGTCGAGTTCCGCGAGGGCCGCGCGTCGATAGGCGTCGGCGCGGTGCCGTCTCCTCAAATCGCTCAGGAAGAGGGCCAGCAGGGCCGCGAGCCCCGCCAACACGATCCAGGCGCCGGGCGCCGGGGGCCAGAACGAAACCGGAGCCGGCACCGCAAGGTCTCGCAGGTTCTCCAGGCTGCCGGGATCCAGGTTCACGGGGCTGTCCCTCCGACGCCGGAGAGACGCCGCTCGGTCCTTCTCCCGATCAGCGCCTGCAACTGGGTCGCGACGTCCTCGGCGGTCGTGATCGGCAGCACGGGGATGGCGCGTCGCAGCGAGAACGCGCCCAGGCGCTTGCGCCACTCGGCGCGCTCGTCCGCGTAGCGGCTGCGCAGGCTCTTCGAGGAGGAGTCGACCTCGACCTGTGCCTCGCCCGAGCTGAACACCGCGGGACCCACGTCCGGGAGTTCCAGCTCGAGCGGGTCGTGGACATGGATCGCCAGAACGTCGTTGTGGGCCGTGAGGCGGGTGACGAGGCGTGTGGTCTCCGCGTCCTCTCCCGCGGCGTCGGTGACGAGGCAGACGAGCCAGTCGTGCGTCGCCAGGCGCTCGGCCCGGCGCAGGGCCTCGTTGAGTT